>Ga0182747_1002003_pt1 | contig 14821 bp, 11 predicted proteins | sample eDN3rd30CBELigBY_FD_128526 | JGI IMG/M metagenome (GOLD analysis project Ga0182747, IMG submission 128526) | Enriched backyard soil microbial communities from Emeryville, California, USA - eDNA 3rd pass 30_C BE-Lig BY (version 2) (version 2) | ecosystem: Environmental > Terrestrial > Soil >...
ACCGGCAGAGGGCCCTTACAGTGAGGCCCCGATGGCGACGCTGGTACTGCATATCAACCGCGAGTTCCTGCATCACGCGGCGGAAGTGATGTTGCTGCGCGATCTCTACCGGGCCAATCCGCAGTAAGGATGTTCTCATTCCCGGAGTGAAGGGCATCGCCCGTACGTGAATGCGTTCCTCCCGGTCACCAGCCGGATTCGCGAACAGGGGATTCGTGAATATTCCGGGCTAATATGGTATCCGGATGATCCGTTGCGGATGGTGTAGGGGCAGGCGGCCGAAGGCTCGCTGCCCATCGGCGCCGCAGGCGTCGATCATCGGAAACGACGGTGAAGTGTTTACCCGGATTCCTATAATACGCAATCCGGGTGATTTCCTGTGGTTAACCCGGTATCGACCTGCGGTCGATTTCTCGGGCACAGGGCCCGAGACTACGCAACGACCGGGCTGATACAACGCCGGCTATTCATCCGGATTCGGTATAAGGATGTTTTCATCTCTGGAAAGGGGGCAATCGGCGATTGCCCCCTTCGATGTCTGCTCATCCTTTCGGGTCCGATCCTACGCGCTGGTGGACGCGTCCCAGTCCTGACGGGGCATGGCGCGCCATTCTTCCGCCAGGAAATCGAAGACGACGAAGTTGTCGAGCTTCCCCTGATGGGAGTACAGCCAGTTGATCTGGCCGGCTTCCGTGTACCCCTGCTTCCGCAGGGCAGCGGCAGAGCGCGTATTCGGGTAATAGACCCAGGATTGCACCATGTGCAGCCCCAGGAAATCGAAAGCGTATTCCAGCAGCAATTGCTTGGCTTCGGAACCGTAACCACTCCCCCGGTAATCCGGCCGATGGAAGAAGCTTCCGGTTTCGGCGAAGAGATTCACGTAGTCGACATCGATCAGGCCAACGGCGCCAATCACCTCGTCGTTTTCCCGCAGGCAAACCGAGAAAAAGATATATTCCGGCTTGTCCGATTCCTGGATTTTCTGGCCAGACGCCGCATGGATGATCGAACTCGGGAGGTGCCGCCCGATATCCCAGAAGGCTTCCGTCTCCTTGCGAGCCCATTCGGCCACGATTTTGGCGTCGGCCTTCTCCTCGGGACGCAGGTAGATGCGTTTACCCACCAGCATGGCGTTTTTCGGGGGATCGCCATCCAGCGTCACTTTCGGCGGCACCGGGCGCGGTTCGCCCGTTCCGGTTCGCTCCAGTGGGGCATCCTTCGGGTCCCCCAACTTCTCGGCCCAACCCTTGTTCAGGTATTCGAGCCAGATACAATCGGCCCGCTTCCCATCAACAATCAGCATCTCGCGGAAACGGGCGCATTCCCGCATCCCGAATGCCTTGGCAGCTTCGATGACGAATGTCTCTGTCGCGGCAAGGTGTACTTGGGCAATGGGCGTGTGGTTTTCATCCACAATCCACTCAACGATCAGTTTCAGGGCTTCGGCTTTCCAACGAGCCCCGGCGTCCCCATAGAGCGGATCGACATGTACCGTGAGGAAAACCGAGTAATCGTCGTGCTCACGCACGGCAGATCCCACGATGACATCATCAGCCTTGCGGACGATCGCGAGGTATCCCTTGTCATTCTTGCCCTCTTTCGGCAGGTCCTCCTTGATCCATTGCTTGACCAGCGAGGCAGACTTCGGAAAGACGGAGTTCCGCCAGGAGGCGGCGTTCCGCTGATCCCCTACTTCAAACGGGCGGAGATACACATTCTCCCCAACGAGGAAGGTCTGCCCCCTGTGGTTGGTGTCAGGTGCCGGAGTGCTGTCCGCCTCCACGGTCAGAGTTGCGGAGGATGTTTTGGTCATCGTCATGATTCATCCTGTGTTCTGCCCCGGGAGGCAGCTGTGTCGCTGTCATCAGTCGTCCCGACCTGGCGGCGGGGCATGGCTCGCCATTCTTCGGCGAGAAGGTCGTAGGTCCCAAAATGCAGGAAGCCGCCATCGCCGCCGAGCAGCCAGTGTTCACGGCCAGCTTCCTTGTAGCCTTGCTTCCGCAAGGCGGCGGCGGACCGGGTGTTCGGGAAAAAGACGTACGACTGCAGTGAGTGCAGTCCCAACGTGTTGAACGCGTAGTCAAAGAGCAGGTGCTTGGCCTCGGAGCCGAATCCCCCGCCGCGATACTCCGGCCGGAAGATTTCACTCTCGGATTCCGCGCAGCGGTTTTGATAATCAATCCCGTCGATACCGACGGCACCGATCATCTTGTCGTTTTCCCGCAAGCACACTGCAAATCGCACCCAATCCTGTGGCTCGTCTTTCTGGATGTTCGCAATCCACTGCTGCACCGCACTTACGGTGTACAAACCCCGGCCGTTACTCCAGAACGACTCGGTCTCACGGCGCGCCCAGACGGCAATCACCTTTGCATCGCGCTTTTGCAAGGGTCGGAGGTAGACGCGCTCCCCAATACGCATCGCATTGCGCGGCAGCTTTCCGGCCAAGGTCACGGGTGGAGAAACCGGGCGGGGCTCTCCGGTTCCCGTACGTTCCAGTTCAACTTCCGCCGGATCGCCCAGCGTTTCCATCCATTGCTTGTTGACGTAGTCGTATTGATACGCATCGATGAACTTCCCACCACGTCGGATTTTTTCCCGGAACCGTCCGGATTGCCGTGCTCCCAGGGCCAGCAGTCCATCGCGGATAATGGTCTTGTCCGCCGGAACGTCATCGACGTGCGCGATTGGCCGGTGTTGCTCATCGACCAGCCAGGGCAGAACGAGTCCCAGCGCCTCAACGATCCAGCGATCACCCTGTTCACCGAAAAGGCGGTCGGCAAAGGGGGTGATCCAGGTTGAATGCCGCCAACGATCCGTTTTGAGGGAACCGACAGGACGATCGTCAGCCTTACGAAGGATCACAAAATATCTCGTATGACGATTTTCTTTCATTTCTTCCGTGAGCCATTTCTCCACGTTGTCTTTGGATTTCGGGAAGATCGTGTCATTCCAGGACACGCTGAATTCCGCGTCCTGCTCCTCAATGGCACGGAGATAGATCGTCTCGCCGACCAGAAAGGTCTGGCCAAGATGGCCGCTGCCGGGGGCCGGCGTCTCCTGTTTCGATGCAGTCGTTGTTTCTGACATGGTGAATCCTTGCGTGCATCCCACAGGAAATCCAATGGTTTCCAGCGACGGAATCCATTCACCAGCCCAGCAAAGACACGCACTATGTGCTGTCCGGCAACACCCGGGCGGAAGGACCTGTGGAACATTCAGCTTGAAAAAAGATGTATCGTGACCCGGCCAGCGCAGGAGCGCGGACCAAGGGTGGTGTTACGCGCGGCCTCCGTGGCCTGCGCGGATCGCTGAGAGCGTATATGTCGTCATCATTGATCCACCCCTTTCCGGATTACGCCCGGCACCGAACGTCGGGAGACGATGCGCTGGGCTGCGGCCGAAGTGCTTCGGCATTGTTTCGGTCACCATCATGTCGCGAGCGGTGCGACACGGACGCACGTTCCTGTTCTCCGAACGGCGTGCTCAGCCCAGAATACACGATCCGTGACAGAAACGTGCACATCCATGCATCCGGCGTTCTCCACCACCCTGGCTCTCCCAGAAGATTTATATCGCTAACCTGTTGCTCTTTCGTATAGATGTATCTATAATGCGAAATCGAACAGATTCCAAACAAATCTGTCCAGCATTAACCGGCAGCCTGGGTTCCTGCGTATCTGGCGAGGTTGGACGAGGGCACATCCGGTCGATTGAGGGGACCGCTTTCGTTTGCGTACGGCGACCGCAACGTCTGGCCTCTACACCTGGTGCATGCCAATTGTCAGAGAGGAATGTGTCATCATGTCCGCTTCCGTCAATCGCAGGACATTTACCCTTGGGAGCCTGGCCGCCGCCATCGGCGGATCCGCCGTGCTCGCACTTCCCACTGTCCGGCTCGCCGCCGCACAAGATGCGACCGCCGACCCGGCCGAAGACCTGACAAATCTCGGCTTGCCAACGCTTGATATCACCGTCAATGCCAACAATTTCGATGGAGCGCCGACGTCGGATCTCGCGGCTGGCAGGTATTTCCTGAGCGTGCGCATTGCTGACGAAGTTGAGGTCGGCGGGGCGGCCTTTATGAGCCCTCCCACGGGGATGTCGGCTGAAGACTTCATGACCCAGGTTGGTATCGGCGGAGGTGGCGGCACTCCACCGGATGCCGGGGCGCCAGCGTCCCCACCCGCTGGTGAGGAAGGGGAAGAAGGCGGGGAGATGCTGCCTCTCTTCGTTTATCAGGCCCACTTCGCTGGAGGAGCCATGGGGCCGGGTGGCATGACATCCCTGTCCGTTATCGATCTACCGCCTGGAGAATGGATTCTGTGGGGTGACGATCCCACCGCGCCTCAGCAACCGGTCACCTTCAATGTGACCGGTGATATGCCTGCCGACCTGCCCGAACCGGCAGCGGATGTCACCATTACGCTGATCGACTTCGCCATCGAGATGCCGGAAAGCCTGAGCGCCGGCATGCACCTGGTAAAAATGCAGAATCACGGTGCCCAGCCTCACTTCATCGTTGTGGAAAAGGGCCCGGATTCGATGACGAATGACCAGATCGCCGAAATACTTGAGGCAGACATGAGCATGCCAGCGACACCCGCTGACCTGCCGTTCGACCCCAACACTGACCTGATGCCTGTCGCGCAGACTGCCACCCAGTCAATAGGCACGGAACAGTGGGTGCCGATGCTGTTTGAAGCCGGCACCTATGCCGCCATGTGCTTCTTCCCAACCGCAGGCGAAGGAGCACCACACGCGATGCACGGCATGCACACCGTTTTCACGGTGCAGTAAGCCACACCCGGCAGGACACATCATTGATGTTGATGCGCCGATCCGTCACCATACGCCCGGGACTTGCCCGATGATGCGTATGGTGACGGATTGCATTCCCGGTGGGACAATTGGGCGGCAGGTTTCAGGCAGAATAATGACTGCTCAAACAGCCAATCGAGACACCGGGGAGCACCATGACCGACGCTCACGAGGCAGTAGATTCTTCCACCACGCCCGCCGATGACGCCATCGTCTGGCAACCTTCAGCCGACTATATCGAGCGCAGCCGATTGCGCCGCTTTTGTGAGCGCACGGGCAACGCGACCATCGACGATCTGCGCACGTGGGCCGCGGCGGATATGGGACGGTATTGGGACACGGTGGTGAAGGAACTCGGGTTCGTCTGGGACCACCCGTATTCGTCTGCCTTAAGTTTGCCCCAGGGGGCACCATGGGCGAACTGGTTCGTGAACGGCGGATTCAACTATGTCACCAACGCGGTCGACCGCCATGCCGATGGACCTACGGGAACCAAACTCGCCTTTGTCTGGGAAGGCGACGATGGCGAAATACGGTCAAGTAGTTACCGGGAGTTGCAGCGGGACGTCAATCGGTTCGCCAATGCCCTGAGATCGCTGGGCGTCCGGAAAGGCGACCGGGTTGGAATCTTTCTCCCGGCCGTTCCCGAAGCCGTCGTCGCCATCCTAGCCTGTGGCAAGCTGGGGGCCATTTTCACCCCGCTGTTCTCCGGCTATGGAGAAGAGGCTGTGGCCACCCGCCTCCGTGATTGCGAAGCCAGCGTCCTGATTACCGCAGACGCCTTTCCTCGCCGTGGCACCATCATCCCGATGAAGCAGATCGCGGATGCCGCTCTGCGCACAACACCTGCCGTGAGAACGTGCATTACGCTCAAACGTACCGAGGAGGAGGTCGACTGGACGCCGGGCAGGGATATCTGGTGGCACGAACTCGTCAGGGATCAGCCGACGACCTTCGACACCGTCACGACCCTGGCAGACGATCCTTACATGATCATCTACACCTCGGGCACGACCGGTCGGCCGAAAGGAACGGTTCATGTCCATGCCGGGTTTCCTGTCAAGGCGGCCCATGACCTGGCGATGTGTTTCGATGTCCATGACGATGACACGGTTTTCTGGTTGACGGATATGGGCTGGATGATGGGGCCGTGGCTCATCGCGGGTGGGCTGATGCTCAATGCCACCCTCCTTCTTTACGAAGGCACGCCAGATTATCCCAACCCGGATCGGCTCTGGGACCTGGTGGAGAACCACAAGGTGAGCGTGCTCGGTGTCGCACCAACCGCCATCCGGTCGCTCAAGTCACATGGCGATGCGTGGGTTCGCAAGCATGACCTCTCCTCCCTGCGTATCCTCGGCTCCACCGGGGAAACCTGGAACCCAACCGCCTGGCGTTGGTATTTCGAGGAGGTCGGCGGCGGCAAACATCCCGTCATCAACTATTCAGGCGGGACTGAAATAGGCGGAGGTATTCTCAGTTGCTTCACGATTGAGCCCATCAAGTCATGTTCTTTTGGCGGCCCTGTCCCCGGTATGGATGTTGACGTGGTAGACGACGCCGGGATACCCGTGCGGCAGGCGGTTGGTGAACTCGTCATCCGGCAACCCTGGGTGGGAATGACCCGTGGATTCTGGCGCGATCCATCCCGCTACCTGGAAACCTACTGGTCCCGCTTTCCAGACATCTGGACACACGGAGACTGGACGGAAATTGACGAGGAGGGTTACTGGTTCATTCGTGGGCGGTCTGATGACGTCATCAATGTCTCCGGGAAACGCATCGGACCGGCGGAACTGGAATCGGCAGCCTCGACGCACCCGGCCGTTCAGGAGTCGGCGGCCATCGGCGTCCCCCACGCGATCAAGGGGGAAACCGTACATATCTTCGCCGTCCTCCACCCGGAGCATACCGCCACGTCCTCCCTGGCGGAAGAAATCCGGCACACCGTCCGGCAGCAACTCGGGGCGTCGTTACGACCGGAATATGTGCATTTCATAAACGAGCTACCCCGGACCCGGAATGGCAAGATCATGCGCCGGGTCATCCGGGCAGCATTTCTGGGCTTACCCACCGGTGAAACCACCGCCCTGGAGAACCCGGATATCGTCAACGGCATCATCGAGCTTGGCGCACAGTACCTCGAGAATCAATCGCCCCGGTAGGTATGGGTGGCTGGGACGATTTCATACTGATTCCGGGAATCACGGTTCGCTCGCTGCTTCATCAAGCTTGATATACGCCTCGTAGATGGTCCGTGTCGCCGGGGCCGCGTAGCTGACGCCCTCACCTACATTCTCGATCATGACAACAGAGGCAATGGTCGCTTCGGCGTCGGCGGGATACGGACCATAGGCCGCGAACCAGGAATGCGGACGACTGGTACCATCAAGCTCGTTCTGGGCCGTACCGGTCTTTCCGGAAATGGGCCAGGAGAAATCACCAAACACCTTGGTCGAGCCGTACCCCGTGGGGTCGCTCGTCTGGTCCCGCAACATGGCCTGCAACTCAACGATCTGGGCATCGGTCAGGGGCAGTTCGCCCCGGACAACGCGTTCGCCCACCTGCACCGGATCCTCACCCTGGATCTGGGTCTTGTCCACCACATACGGTTGGAGAACTTCGCCACCATTCGCGATGGCGGCATAGGCGGTGGCCATCTGCAACGGCGTGGCCGCAGAATCTCCCTGACCGATTGAGAGGTTAACCGCATCACCCCGTGCCCAGCCATCGTTGAGGACTTCCAGCTTCCAGTCAGGATCCGGGATGGTGCCGCTCACCTCCCTGAAGTACGGGATACCCGTCTTTTCGCCCAACCCGAAGGCACGGGCCGTGTCGGGCAAAGCATAAGGATCGACCTTGTCCATCTCTGCGCCAATCTGGTAAAAAACCGTGTTGCAGGAATTCACCAGCCCCTGATGCAGGGTGAGCATTCCCTGGGCTGACAGTCCGTTTTCCACCACCCAGTCATCCCATTTCTGTTCGCCAATCCAGAACTCCGCCGGACAATCGACCTGGGTATCGCCGGTCCAGCCCAGCGTATTCATGGCGCCGGTTGTGGTGATCACCTTGAAGATGGAGCCGGTCGGCAACGCTTCCATCGTGGCGCGGTTCAATTCGGCGGTCAACAGCGGATCCTGCATCACCTTGAGGTCATCTTCCGAGAACTGCCCGGTGATAAAGCCATTGGGATCAAAGGTGGGATGACTCACCATCGCGAGGATTGCACCGCTCCGGGGGTCGACCACGACCGCCGCCGAACGTTGTCCCATGGTGGCGTCCTTCTTGTCCGGATCAGCTTTCTCCTGTGCCGTCAGGGCAGCATCGACTGTTTTCTGGAACTCGACATCGACCGTGGTAATGACATCCTTCGGCGGCTCACCGTCAGAAGCACCAAGCACCGACCGTTCCGCGCGTGTCTCGCATTCCACCACCAGCAATTCTCCACCGGGCTTCCCGCTCAGCAAGTCGTTGGCTCCCAGCTCCAGCCCGGCCCGACCGAGCATTTGATCCGGCTGCACAAGCCCGGTTTCGTCCCGTTCGACATCCTCCTGGGTGGCGATACTCACCCAGCCCACCAGATGCGCGGTCACCGCGCCAAACGGATAGGAGCGGGCGGTGGCCCGCTGCACCTGGACGCCGGTGTAGGGTTGAAGCGCATTCAGGAGTTCCGTGGAACGTTCGGCCGGCAAATCCTTCAGGGGGATACTCCAGTTCGGAGCTCCGGCCGCATCCACGCGTGTCTGAATATCTGCCACCGGCATATCGATAATCTGGCTGAGTTCGGCATAGGTGGTATCAGGATCCTCAACCATCCCCGGCACGACGCTGATCCGGGCTACTTCGGCATCCTCGGCCAGCACCTTGCCGTTGCGGTCCAGGATCCGGCCCCGGTCCGTCGTCTGGCCGACAAAATCGACACAACCGGTGGTGCCCAAATCCTTGAAGATCAGCGAAGGTGTCCAGGCAACCCTCCAGGCATCACCCTCATTGATCAGATGAATGGCATTCGATTCCTTCATCTCGCCGACCAGGCTTGACGTGAAGGTGACCTCAATCGGCACCGAGCCATCAAGCCCGGCCTCGTTGGAAATCTCCGCCGATATATTGGTGAGTCCGGCTTCCTGCTGGATGCTGGTATAGCGGGAGACGAATTCATCCTCGGTCAGGGATTGCCTGGTGGCATCGGTGGTGAGGGCGTACATCCCGGCATAATCCGCAGCTTCCCAGAGGGAGACCCAATTCTCGGCGATCCGGGTTGGCGCGCCGATATCGACGGATGTCGCAGTCGGCACCGGGGTCTGGGTTGGAGTTGGCGCAGGCGTCTCTGTCGCGCCGGACATATCCGCGACCGGGGATTGTTGCATGGCAAGATCCTGCTCATTGTTCCCGGGACGAAGTTCCCCGGAAACAAGCATGGCAGAGGCGGAGATGACCGCAACCAGCAAAATGGCAGCGAAGACCCATGGCCAGCGTGGAGCGCGATACGGAGCGGCATAGGGTGATCGATAGTCGGGACGATATGCCACGCGAGGTGTCCTTCCTCGAAATCAGGAACGCAGGTGGTTGGCGACGACAGCGGGTGTTTCACGCGGCTGACCGAGACGATGCAACAGGCATGTCGCATGATCGCTGCCTGAATTGCCCAGCTGAAGCGAGAGTCGTGCGATCACGGATGCTCCATGCTCAGTTGTCCGTACATGCTAGCATGGCCGACACCGTACCCTGATCAAACGTCCGGGAAGGGAAAACGGTTTCATCATCACCTTCCACCGTCACGCGTACCCCCGACGCAGAACACACAACCGCCCCGGCAGATTGCTCTACCGGGGCGGTTGACCTGATGTGGGAAGGGGTTGGGTAAGAAAGGATTTACTGTGCCGGAACGGCTTCGATTTCGAGGCTGATCTTCACCTCATCGCCAACCAGTACGCCACCGGTTTCCAGCGCAGCATTCCAGTTGATATCGAAGTCCTTGCGGCTGATCTTCGTCTTGGCGGAGTACCCGATGACCTCCATACCGAAGGGGGACATACCACGGCCCGTGAACTCGGCGTCGAGAACGACCTGCCGGGTCACACCATTCATCGTCAGATCACCTGTGACCTTGAGATCGCCATTGGCTTCGCCGTCGACGGCGGTGGAGACAAACGTGATCTTCGGATTCTGCTCGACACTGAAGAAGTCGGCGCTGCGAAGATGCTCGTCCCGCTTGGCATCCCGGGTATCGACGGAGGTTGGATCAATTTCAACCTGCACGCTGGAATTCTCGATATTCTGTTCGTCAAGCGTAATCGTGCCGCTCAAATCCGTGAAGCTGCCCTTCACGGTCGAGAACATCATGTGCTTGACGGCGAATTCGGCGTGCGAGTGTGAAGCATCGATCGCCCAGGTGCTGGCTGTAAGTACTGCGTCGGTCATTGAAAGTAACTCCTCGTGTGCATGGTGTGACCCCGGACATCCGGGTCAATTGACGGTTCGTGTGCCCGTAATCGGCTACTCCGTTACGCTACGTGAGTAACTATACATTCAATACTCGATAAATGCAAGCAACCATGCACATCGTTTAGAACAGAACCTAAAGCATTGGGGTAAAAGCGCGTGAGCCTTGCCGTTACGCGCCAGCTGCCGGAGTTGCGCCTTCCTCTGAAAAGAGATCGCTGCGGAAGGCCGCCCCGACGTCAACCCCTTCGTCCAGGAAGCCTTCTTCCGTGGCCCAGGCGGCGTATGCCTCCCACTTGTCGGCCGTCTGCGTCCCGAATGGCACCGCACCATCGTCCGTCCACATCGGAGCCAGAAGCTCCAGGCCCTGACGCTCAACGGCCTCATCGAGATCTGGACTGGCCGCCATGAGCAGAGCAAGCGCATTGTCGAGATCCGCTGCCGCATCGTGATAGCCCTTGCGCAGCGCAGCGCACATCGCCCGGACAATATCTTCCTGGTCATCAATCGTGGATTCTCCGGCCACCATCACGAGTTCGTAATAGTCCGGCACACCATACTCCTCGATCCGGAAGTACCGGACCGGGGTCCCTTCCTGTTCCGCCAGGATCGTCTCATGCGTCCAATAAACACCGATCACGGCGTCGGCGCGGCCGGAAAGCACGGCGGGCATCAGGTCGTATCCGACATTAACGATTTCAACATCGTTGATGGTGAGCCCCTCCGACCGGAGAATCGTGTCGATATATGCCTCGTCGCTGGGCAGCCCCGCCATGGCGATGGTCTTCCCCTTGAGATCGGCGGGAGCATGGATATCGGAATTTTCAAGCACCATCAGGCAATTCAACGGATGCTGCACCAGGGCCGCGACAGAGACGACCGCGACATCCTTCGATCGAGCCTGCAGCACGTCATTCTGGTAGGAGATGCCAAAGGTATCGCGTCCGGCGCCAACCGTCTGCAGCACCGTGGTGGGATCGGCCGGGGCGAAGACCTCGACATCCAGTCCAGCCTCAGTGAAATAGCCCTTGTCGAGCGCCACATAGATACCGGCGTGGTTGGCATTCGGATACCAGTCCAGCGCAAGGGTGACCCTGGTCAGATCCTGCGCCGAAGCGATCCGGGGCAGCGTCAACGCTCCGGAAGAGGAGACCGCGATCGCGCCAGCGGCACCCTGCACGAGCGAGCGACGGGTAAAACGTGAACGATAGAAATGGGACATGGGTGATGAAACCTCCGATTCCTGCGCGGGCATTACCCCGATCAGGTGTTAACGGTCGGCGACTGTGCTGGTCGCCCTCTCAGCCCGGCCTTCCCGAGCTCCCGTCCGATATGCGGGTTGTGGAGAAAGCCTAGCACGATGGACGCCACAACGCTGCATGCACGCTATACTGGTACCAATCATTGGTACCGAATCCCAGGAGATGCATCATGGCGACACGCAACACATCGGTCTCACTCGGAGATCACTTCACGGACTTCATCGACAAGCAGGTCGCATCTGGCCGGTACAGCTCCGCCAGCGACGTCATCCGCACCGGGCTCCGCAAGCTGGAGGAAGATGAAGAGAAACTCGAATGGCTTCGCGCACGCATCGCAGAAGGCATGGAAGATGTCGAAAACGGACATCTCATCAATGACTCGGAGGAATTCTGGGATGAAATCAATCGCGAAGTGAAGGAACGCATCGCTCGCGGGGAAAGGCCGAACGCCGATGCCCTCACGTAGGCTGAAACTGCGTTACACTCCACGAGCTCAAGCCGACATCACCGAGATTATCGAATACTCATTCCTGCGATGGGGTGAACATCAAGCAGATATGTATCAAGCCGCAATCCGGAGAACTGTGTCGATTCTGGCGGACGAACCAGAGATCGGTCGTGTACGCCATGAATTGAGCCCAGGATTGAAGAGTCACCCGGTGGGAAGCCACGTCATCTATTACCTGGCGTTCCACGATGAGCTCCTGATTATCCGTATCCTGCACGATCGTCGCGATCCGGCACGAGAAATGTGGTGACCTGGTATGGGGGCTGGCCGGAAGGCATGCCCCGCGTCTGCATGCGACAATATGGGCGAAAAGGATTTCGTTCGTTGCGTGCAGCCGGGAGAAAAGCATTGTGAAAATCACCGTCGTCGGAGCGGGAGCCATGGGCTCTCTGATGGCAGCACGCCTGACCCTGGCCATGCGATCACAAGCCCGCGAGCCCGATGCGGCACCGGAAATCGAGCGAGTGCTGCTGTATGGCCGTCCATCGGACCATCTCGACGCGATCCGCAAGCGCGGTCTGGAACTCACCGAACGCGATGGCCAAAGCACAACCGTCCGGCTCGATGTCTCCAGCAATGCAGCGGATGTCGATGGCAGCGACCTGGTCATCGTGCTGGTCAAGGCCTGGGCCTCGGGCGATGCCATCGCCCCGCTCAAACCTTACCTGGGCCGGGATGCCGTGGTCCTGACACTGCAAAATGGCCTCGGCAATGCCTCCGCCATCCGCTCCGCCCTGATCGACGAGGGCATGCGGCCCCATGTCTGGCTGGGCGTCACCACCCAGGCCGCGATCCGCACCGCGCCAGGCAAGGTCCGGCACACGGGCGATGGCCTCACCGCCATCGGACGCCGATCATCCCGCGTGCATGAACAGTTGAGCAATCTTGCCGCCACCCTGACAGAAGCCGGCTGGCGCTCGGTCGCGGTGGAGGATATCCACCGCTGGGTTTGGCGCAAACTGGCGATCAACGCCGCGATCAACCCCCTCACAGCGCTGGCACGCGTGCCAAACCGGGCAATCAGCAACGATCCCGACCTTTGGCAGGCCGCAAAGATCGTCGCCGCCGAGGTTGTCCAGGTAGGTGCCGCACACGGCGTGCAACTCAGCAGTCAGCAGATCGTCGACGGGATTGAGGATGTTGCGCGTGCCACCGGGAACGACCGTTCCTCCATGCTGATCGATCTTGAGAACGGGATGCGCACGGAAATCGAGGCAATCAATGGCCAGGTTGTGAGATACGCCCGGCGCCACAATGTCCCGGTCCCCACCAACGATCTCCTGCTCCGCCTCGTCCGGGCCCATGAACGGGGTCATCGTCCAGCTCATGGTTCCAAGGAAGGGTCATCCTACGCGGGTGAGCTTGAGCGCGCCATCAGCGGCTAACACTCCCTGGAGGAAGCTATCGTGCATCGCCAACCTACACGTTGCACTACCCCGGCGGACGTCATGGATGCCACACTGGGCGCCGTCACCATCGGTCTTGTCCCGGCGTTGGGGGCGCTTCACGCCGGACATCTGGCGCTGATTCGCCGCTCCCACGCCGAAAATGACGACACGATCGTGGTGATCTTCGATCCGGACGGAACCCCACTCTCGCTGGACGACACTGATTTCCAGCAAGCAAGCGAAGAAGGTGCCAGAATCTTCTACAATCCGGCGCCCACCACCGTCTACCCGCCTGGATTTGCAACTACCGTCCACATCAACGGTCTTTCCGACCGTTGGGAAGGGGAATCGCAACCCGAGGTGCAGGATCGCATTGCGACCCTGATGACTATCCTCATCAACCAGCTGCAACCAACCCGGACCTACCTTGGCGAGAAACATCTCCAGCAGTTGACGATTGTGAAGCGGCTTCACACCGACCTCTCGCTCTCCGGCGAGATTGTGACCTGCCCGATTGTGCGTGACCCGGACGGGTTGCCGCTCAGTTCCGCCAACGCCACCCTCACGCCTGACGAACGGAACACGGCCCTGGCGATTCCGGCGGCACTGTTCGCGATCCAGCAACGTACCCTTGAGGACGAAACGAACAGCGCCATTCTGGAGGCCGAGGCAAGGACACAGATTGCCGCACATCCGGACATCAATCTAGAATATCTGGCCATCGTTGACCCGGAGACATTCACGCCACTGCCGGAGGTTGTCACCGGTGCCCGCGCGATCGTGGCCGCCACCATCGGCGGCACGCGCATTCTCGACAACGTGTACCTGCAGCGCGGCACGGAACACACGGATAGATAAATGACCGCTCCCACCCGATCATCAGCGACGACACCGGAAAGACATCCATCGGTCCTGCAGGCCTGGTACCTGGCGGCACGTCCGAAAACGCTTCCGGCATCAATCGCGCCGATTCTCGTCGGCACCGCCGTGGCCATTCATGAGGGCGGGTTCCATGCGCTGACCGCGGCGATGGCGCTGCTGACCGCCTTACTGCTGCAGATCGCGGCCAACTTCGCCAACGACGCGCTGGATTTCCGGCGTGGCGCCGACACCGCCGAACGCACCGGCCCAATGCGCGTGGTGGCGAGTGGACTCATTTCGCCGGAAGCCGTCTTGCGAGCCACTGGCCTGATGCTGGTATTGGCGACCCTGAGCGGCCTTTACCTGGTCTGGCGCGGCGGATGGCCGTTCCTTGCGCTGGGAGTGTTCGCCCTGGTGTGTGCGGTCGCCTACACTGGCGGGCCCTGGCCCCTGGCCTATCTCGGACTTGGTGAGGTGTTCGTCTTCATCTTTTTCGGCCCGATTGCCGTCACCGGCACCGCCTATCTGCAAACCATGGA
>Ga0182747_1002005_pt1 | contig 14816 bp, 12 predicted proteins | sample eDN3rd30CBELigBY_FD_128526 | JGI IMG/M metagenome (GOLD analysis project Ga0182747, IMG submission 128526) | Enriched backyard soil microbial communities from Emeryville, California, USA - eDNA 3rd pass 30_C BE-Lig BY (version 2) (version 2) | ecosystem: Environmental > Terrestrial > Soil >...
CGTGTACGCGATCGCGATCGGCAACAACGCCAGCACCCAGGGCAACTACGGCGGCACGGCGATCGGCGGCGGCTTTGCCGACGATCCGACCAGGCAGAACATCGCCGGGCAGTTCGGTACCTCGGTGGGCTTCGGTACGCAGGCCAAGGGCGTGGGCGACACGGCGATGGGCACGTACGCCAACACCGGCGACACGGTCAACCCGACCGATGACACGACAAACTCGTACCGTACGGCGATCGGCTACAAGGCCTTCGCTTCGGGTGATGCCGCGATCGCGGTAGGTACGTTCAACAGTGCCACGGGAGCCCGTAGCGCCGCGTTGGGCTACGAAGCACACGCCAATGCAGATGACAGCGTTGCTTTGGGCTCGAACTCGGTTGCCGACGAGGCCAACACCGTATCGGTGGGCAGCCTTGGCAACGAGCGCAGGATCGTCAATGTCGCCGATGGCAACGTCAACGCGAGCAGCACGGATGCGGTCAACGGCCGCCAGCTGTTTGGCGCGATGGATGCGGCTGCGGCGGCACTGGGAGGCGGTGCCACCGCCTTCACGGCTCCGACGTACGTGATCCAGGGATCGAGCTACAACAACGTCGGCTCGGCACTCGATGCGCTCAATGCGAAGGTGACGGAGATCGATGGAAGGGTGGATACCCTGGAGGCGAACAACGTCGTGGCCAACAACGACACGGGCACCGACGCCGCCACGCCGCCGACCGCATCCAGCAAGGGTGAGCTGACGGGCAAGGGTGACCTTGCCGGCCCTGGGCGCGATGGCCAGGAAGACGCGCAGACGGCCAGCACCACGGACGATGCAGGCACCGGCAAGCCGGGCGACCGGATGGACAAGAACGGCCGTCCGTCGACCGGCGGTGGCATCAACACCGGTGGCGATGGCAACCAGCAGGTCGCGAGCGTGGGTACGTCCAACGCCCCGGATCCCGAAACGCTTGCGGAGGCCAAGACCTATACCGACACCACCGCAACCAAGACGCTGGCCGACGCGAAGTCCTACACCGACGCCAAGTTCGCCGCATGGGACGATACGTTCACCGCGTTCCAGGGCGAGGTCGACCACCGCTTCCGCGAGCAGGATCGTCGCATCGACCGCCAGGGCGCGATGGGGGCCGCCATGCTCAACATGGCCACCAGCGCCGCCGGCATCCGGACGCAGAACCGCGTCGGCGTCGGTGTCGGCTTCCAGAACGGCGAGAGCGCGCTGTCGATCGGTTACCAGCGTGCGATCAGCGATCGCGCGGTGATCACCGTCGGTGGTGCGTTCAGCGGCGACGAGACCTCGGTGGGCCTCGGCGCGGGCTTCGGCTGGTAATGGCAGACCCGGTCGCGGGCTCGGTGCCCGCGACCGGGGTTTGATCGAAGGGCCATGGAACGCCCCCCGCATGCGCAAGGGAGGTGCGCGAACCCGCTAAACCTGATTGCTCCCACTCCGTACCGGGCGGGGACGCGGCCAGCATGCGAGCACTGGCCGGCTACGGAAAAACAAGTTCAACCATCCGCATCAACCACAAATTATCCGGGGTCCATTCGATGAAGAAGAAAAAGCTCGCAGTTACGGTTCTCGCCACGGTCGTGGCAGGCATCCTGGCCAGCACTTCGGCCGTAGCTGCGCAGAAGAACAAGCTGGGGATGGGCGAGGCGCCCAAGGTCAATGCAAGCGGTGTGGGTGAATCCGAGACATTCAGCCGCTTCATCGTGCGCTATCACGATGGGGCGACGGCCAGGAACAACAAGGCGGCGGTGGTGAAGAACGCCACCACGGCCCTGAGCCGCGCAGGCCTGTCACGGGCGCGCGCCGCCAGCGGCGCGACCGCTGCGGTTGGCGTGACCTACATGCGCAAGCTTGCCACCGGCTCGGACCTGATCCGCCTGTCGAGCAAGCTTGACCGCGCTTCGGCCGAGGCCTTCGCGCGCCAGCTCGCCGCGGACCCGAATGTCGCCAAGGTGACGATCGACAGGATGCGTCATGCGACGGCGCAGCCCGCCTACGTTCCGAATGACCCCTACTTTGCCGAAGATCACTGGCACTTCATGGCCCCGAACGGCACGCCGACATACAACGGGGTCGCCAACTACGGCGGCGCCAACGTAAGCGCCGCCTGGGATGTCGCCGATGGCACCGGCATCGTGATCGCGGTGCTCGACACGGGCATCACCGCCCACCCGGACGTGGATACCTCCCTCGGCGACGCCGGCTACGACTTCATCACCGACAGCTATGTGTCGGGCCGTGCGACCGACGGTCGTGCCGCCGGCGGCTGGGACCTGGGCAGCTGGACCAACACCGCGCCGTGGAACACCGATCCGCAGTGCGTCAGCGCCTCGCGGCCGCCGGCCAACAGCAGCTGGCATGGCACGCATGTCTCCAGCACCGCCGGTGCCGAGCTGACCGACAACGGCGTTGGCGAGTCGGGCATTGCCCACGGCGCCAAGATCCTGCCGGTGCGCGTCCTGGGGCATTGCGGTGGCTACGACAGTGACATCAACGACGCCATCGTGTGGTCGGCAGGCGGTCACGTGGACGGCGTTCCGGACAACCAGAACCCGGCGCAGGTGATCAACCTCAGCCTCGGCGGCAGCGGTGCCTGCGCCGCGGATGACGATGCCGCCCTGGCAATCGCGCAGGCCAGGTCGCTGGGCGCGGTGGTGGTGGTGTCGGCCGGCAACAGCGGCGCCGATGCCGGCAACTACTCGCCGGCCAGCTGCCCGGGCGTGATCACGGTCGCATCGAACGGCGTGACCAGCAGGCGCGCCTACTACTCCAACTACGGCAGCGCGGTGGAGATCTCGGCGCCGGGCGGCGGCGTGTACGCCAATGACGGCAGCTCGGGCAGCCAGGCGTACGACGGTTTCGTCTGGCAGGCGAAGAATCCCGGCGCTACCACGCCGGTCCCGGTTGGCGAGATAAATGCGGCAACCGCATACGGCGGCATGGCCGGTACTTCGCAGGCGGCTCCGCACGTCAGCGGCATCGTTGCGCTGATGCAGGGCGCGCGCCTCGACGCCGACCTGCCGCTGCTGACGCCGGATGAGGTGCTGTCGATCCTGCAGTCGACCGCCAGGACGCCGCAGATCGCCCCGGATCGTCCGATTGGCGCGGGCATCGTCGATGCCGCGGCCGCGGTCGCCGCGGCGGTCAACGTCGAAGAGCCGTGCGATCCGGAAACCGAGGAGTGTGATCCGCCGGGCCCGGTGGCCACGCCGCTGACCAACAAGGTGCCGGTGGGCGGCCTGGCGGGCAACGCTGGCGAAGTGCTCTACAGCTTCGAGGCCCAGGCAGGTGCGGTGCTGAGCATCATGACCTACGGCGGCAGCGGCAACGTGTCGATGTACGTCAGCCTCGGCGAGGAGCCGACCACGGACGCCTACGACAGCAAGTCGACCCGCGCCGGCAACAGCGAGACCGTGCGTTTCACTGCCCCGACGGCAGGGACGTACTACATCAAGCTGACAGGTACCTACAGCGGCCTGACACTGGTCGCACGCCAGTAAACGATCAGTTCCCGGGCCGGTGACATCCGGCCCGGGCGAGCTCAGTTCATTCTTTCAAAGGGAGAGACCAGCGATGCAGAAGAAACTGATGGGGGCGGTGGCCGTTGCGGCCGTTGCCACGCTCGCCGCAAGCGGCGCCGCCATGGCGGCACAGCCGTTGTCCAAGGCCAAGCCGGCGGCCGTTGCGCAGCAGGGCGTGCAGGCAGCGATCGACCCGGCCACCGGGCGCCTGCGCGCACCCACTGCCGCCGAGCGCAAGGCGCTCGCCAACACCTCGCAGAGCCTGCAGGCGACGCGCCCGGGGGCGGGCCAGCGTGCGCGTACCGAGGCCGAAGCGCTTTCCACGCTCAAGGTCAACAGGAGGGGCAGGATCGGCATGTCGATGCAGGTCCCGGACAGCCAGTTCAACTACCTCACCGCGCATCGCAATGCCGACGGCACCATCAGCATCGGCCACGAAGGTGACGGCGAAAGCCGTGCCCAGGCGCAGGAGGTGACGCAATGAACCGCACCTTGCTGTATACCGCGCTGCTCGCCGCCGGCCTGATGCAGGCCACCGTCGCCCACGCCGACTCCACGATCACCGTCGTCAACCTCGATGCGGGCACCGGCCAGGGCCTCGACGACCCGACGCCGGCCACGCCGATCGGCGGCAATGCGGGCACCACCCGCGGCGAACAGGCGCGCATCGTGTTCCAGTTCGCGGCCGACCTGTGGGGCTCGGTGCTCGACAGCGACGTCGAGATCCTCAATACCGTCACTTTCCAGCCGCTCAGCTGCAGCGAGACATCGGGCGTGCTGGGGTCTTCCGGCACCAACTACATCTTCGCCTTCAACGACCCGGCGCCGGCCGGCGCGCTCGCCAACACCTGGTACCACTCGGCGCTGACCGATGCGCTGCTGGGTACGGATGCCGGGGCTGAGAACGACCTGCCGCCCAACACGCCCGACATCATCAGCCGGTTCAACGGCAAGCTGGGCCAGCCCGGCTGCATGAGCGCGTCGGGCTGGTACTTCGGCATCGACGGCAATGCGCCGGACAGCCAGATCAGCCTGCTCGACGTGGTGATGCACGAGATGTCGCATGGCCTGGGCTTCTCCGGGTTCAACAACCTGGCCACGGGCGCGATGAACCAGGGCCGGCAGGACATCTACTCGGTCTTCGTCAAGAGCAACCGATCCGGGAAGGCGTGGACGGCAATGACCAATGCCGAGCGCCAGGCAGCTGCGATTGACGACACCCGGCTGGTCTTCACCGGCGACAACGTCAAGAGCGAAGCACCGTTGGTGCTCAGCCCGGAGATCGCGTTCTCGGTGAGTGCGCCGGCGGCGATTGCCGGTGATTACGCCTACAACGCGGCCCAGTTCGGCGCCGCGCCGACCCCGGCGAACTTCTCCGGCGACGTGGCCGTCTCCAGCGGAGCCAACAACCTGGGCTGCGGTGTCGGTGCGCCGGTGCCGGGCGTGTCCGGCAAGCTGGCGTTGCTCGATCGCGGCACCTGCGCGTTCACCGAGAAGGCAGCGAACGCCCAGGCAGGCGGCGCCACCGGCCTGATCATCGCCAACAACGTCGAGGAGGGCATCATCCCGGCGGGCGAGGACGCGTCGATCACCATCCCGGTGATCGGAGTGCCCATGTCGGTCGGTACGACCTTCAAGGCCAACCTGCCGGTGACCGCAGGCCTGGTGCAAAAGCCGGGCATGAGCGGTACCGACGCCGAGGGCAACGTGTTGCTGTACGCGCCGACGGTGCTTGCACAGGGTTCGTCGTTCTCGCACTACGACACGAGGCTGACGGCCAACGCGCTGATGGAGCCGTTCATCAACGACTCGCTGTCGGCCGACGTCATGGTCGACCTGACGCCCGCGCTGTTCAAGGACATCGGCTGGGGCGTCAATGGCGGCAACCAGATGTTGCTCACCTGCGACACCGGCGTGCCTGCCAGCGTGCAGGGTGGCCTGATTGCGGGCGCCAACATCTACGCCAGCGCCAGGGCATTCGCCGGCAAGGCGGCCGATGTCGCGGTCTATCGCGACGAGATCCGCGGCCACGTCGACGTGCTTGCCGACGCCGAGGTGATCACCGACGCGCAGCACACTTCGGTCATGGCGTGCCTCACGGACGAAGCCACTTCCGCCCAGTTCGCGGAGTGGGGCAATGGTGAAGAACCGCCGTGCGACCCGGAAACCGAGCAGTGCGGCCCGGTGGCCACGCCGCTGACCAACAAGGTGCCGGTGGGTGGCCTGACGGGGACGGCCGGCAGCGAAGTGCTTTACAGCTTCGAGGCCCAGGCAGGTGCGGTGCTGAGCATCATGACCTACGGCGGCAGCGGCAACGTGTCGATGTACGTCAGCCTCGGCGAGGAGCCGACTGCGGACGTCCATGACAGCAAGTCGACCCGTGTCGGCAACAGCGAGACCGTGCGCTTCACCGCCCCGACGGCGGGGACGTACTACATCAAGCTGACGGGCGCCTACAGCGGCCTGACGCTGGTCGCGCGCCAGTAACGACCGGAGTCCCGGTCGGCGTTACCCGGGACCCCGGCTTCGGCCGGGGTCCTTTTTTGTGCGTGAACCGCAGCCGGGGCAAGCCGCCGCGAACGGCGGCCGGCGCCTTTCCCAAACTGTTAAAGTCGACTCCCCATGCCGGAGCGGAACGTGAACGCGGCAGCAGACACCATGGCAAGCCAACAGGGCCTCGACGCCGGGATCGACGAACGCATCGTCGCCGCCCTGCTCGCGAAAGGCCGCCTGAAGGACGCGGACCTGGCGCGCGCCAGGCGCCTGCAGGAGGAAACCGGCAACGACCTGTTGTCGCTGCTCGGCCGGCTCGGGCTGGTCTCCGAGCGTGACCATGCCGAGACCTGCGCCGAGGTCATGCAGCTGCCGCTGCTGGCCGGCAGGGAAGCCCCCGAAACGCCGCCGGAGCTGCTGTCCGATGCACAGCCGCTTTCGCTGCGTTTCCTCAAGCAGTTCCACCTGTGCCCGTTGGGCGAGGACGAAGGCCGGCTGCTGCTGTGGATGGCCGATCCCTACGACCGCTACGCCATCGACGCGGTGCGGCTCGCGACCGGCCGCGATGTCGCGCTGTGCGTTGGCCTGCGTTCGGAGATCGATGACCTGGTCGAGCGCTGGCACGGCCAGGGCCGAAGCGCGATGGGCACCATCGTCGAGACCGCCGACGGCGAAACCTCGGGCGACATGGATGACGTCGAGCACCTGCGCGACCTCGCCTCCGAGGCGCCGGTCATCCGCCTGGTCAACCTGGTCATCCAGCGTGCGGTCGAGATGCGCGCGTCCGATATCCACATCGAACCGTTCGAGAACCGCCTGAAGGTGCGCTACCGCATCGACGGCGTGCTCGAGGAAGGCGAGAGCCCGCCGACCAACCTCACCGCCGCGGTGATCAGCCGCATCAAGATCATGGCACGGCTCAACATCGCCGAGCGCCGGCTGCCGCAGGACGGCCGGATCATGCTGCGCGTGCAGGGCAAGGAGCTCGACCTGCGCGTGAGCACCGTGCCCACCGCGCACGGCGAGAGCGTGGTGATGCGCCTGCTCGACCGCGAGACGGTGGTGTTCGACTTCCACCGGCTCGGCTTCACCGACCACTTCCTGCCGCAGTTCCAGAAGGTGCTGGAGCAGCCGCACGGGATCCTGCTGGTCACCGGTCCCACCGGCTCGGGCAAGACCACCACGCTGTACACCGCGCTGAGCAAGCTCAACACCAGCGACGTCAAGATCATCACCGTCGAGGATCCGGTCGAGTACCAGATCGAGGGCATCAACCAGATCCAGGCCAAGCCGCAGATCGGGCTGGACTTCGCCAACGCGCTGCGCAGCATCGTCCGCCAGGATCCCGACATCATCATGATCGGCGAAATGCGCGACCTCGAGACCGCGCGCATCGCGATCCAGTCCGCGCTCACCGGCCACCTGGTGCTCAGCACGCTGCACACCAACAACGCCGCCGGCGGCATCACCCGCATGCTCGACATGGGCGTCGAGGACTACCTGCTCACTTCCACCATCAACGGTATCCTCGCCCAGCGCCTGGTGCGCCGGCTGGAGCGCACCCACGCCGAGCGCTACCCGGCGTCTCCGGAGGAAATCGAGAAATTCGGCCTGCGCCGCTACCAGCCCGAGGGCGAGATCTTCCTGTATCGCCCGGTCGGCTCGGCGATCGCGCCCACGGGGTACCTGGGCCGCACCACGATCATGGAATTCCTGGTGATGAACGACGAGCTGCGCCGCGCGGTGATGCGCCACGCCGGCATGGGCGAACTCGAGCAGATCGCTCGCCAGGCCGGCATGCGCACGATGTACGAGGACGGCATCGCCAAGGCGCTGGCGGGCGAGACGACGATCGAGGAGGTGCTGCGGGTGACGGAGGACGCGTGATGCGCGCCATCCAGCAATCCGCGAGGGCTCTGTTGCTCCGCCATTCCCGCCAAGGCGCAGGCTCCGCTGTCATCCCCGCGTGACCAGACTGTCGTCTGTTGAACGCCGCGGGGCTGACAACCAGGAGCGATAGCCTTTCCCGATTCCCGATTCCCGATTCCCGATTCCCGATTCCCGATTCCCGATTCCCGATCCCCAATCCCCGATCCCCGATCCCCCATCCCCAATCCCCAATCCCTGCCCCTCTACCACTACCAGGCGCTCAACACCCGCGGCGAGACGCTCAACGGCCAGATGGAAGCCGCCAGCGACGCCGAGGTGGTCCTGCGGCTGCAGGAACAGGGGCATCTGCCGATCGAGGCCAGGCTGGCCAGCGAAGGCGGCGGCGAGCCGGCGTGGCGGACGCTGTTCAAGCCCAAGCCGTTCGCAGGCGAGCGACTGGTGCAGTTCACCCAGCAGCTGGCGACGCTGCTTGGCGCGGGGCAGCCGCTGGATCGCGCGCTGACGATCCTGCTCGAACTGCCGGAAGACGAAACCGCGCGGCGCACCGTGACCGACATCCGCGACGCGGTGCGCGGAGGCGCGTCGCTGTCCACCGCGCTGGAACGCCAGCACGGCGCGTTCTCGCGCCTGTACATCAACATGGTGCGCGCCGGCGAGGCCGGCGGCAGCCTGCACGACACTCTGCAGCGGCTGGCAGACTACTACGAGCGCAGCAATGCGCTGCGCGGGCGCGTGGTCAACGCGCTGATCTATCCGGCGATCCTGCTGGTGATGGTGGGCGGCTCGCTGCTGTTCCTGCTCGGCTATGTGGTGCCGCAGTTCGCCGCGATGTACGAGAGCCTGGACGCGCAGATGCCGTGGTTCACCAGGCTCGTGCTCGGCCTGGGCCTGTTCGTGCGCGACTGGTGGATCGTGGTGCTGGCGGTGCCTGCGCTGCTGCTGTGGTGGTTCGACCGCAAGCGCCGCGATCCGGCCTTCCGCGCGCGACTGGACGAATGGATCCTCGGCCGCAAGCTCGCCGGCTCGCTGGTCGCCAAGCTCGATACCGCCAGGCTGATGCGCACGCTGGGGACGCTGCTGAAGAACGGCGTGCCATTGCTGACCGCGATCGGCATCGGCCGGAACGTGCTGCTCAACCGCTCGCTGGCCAGCGACGTCGCCGCCGCTGCCGAGGACGTGAAGAACGGCGTTGGCCTGTCGACCGCGCTGGCCAAGGGCAAGCGCTTCCCGCGCCTGGCGCTGCAGATGATCCAGGTGGGCGAGGAGTCGGGCGCGCTCGACACCATGCTGCTCAAGACCGCCGATACCTTCGAACAGGAAACCGGGCAGGCGCTGGACCGCATGCTCGCCGCGCTGGTGCCGGTGATCACGCTGCTGCTGGCGGGGATCGTGGGCGCGGTGATCCTGGCGGTGCTGATCCCGATCTACGACCTGACCAATTCGATTTCCTGATGGACGCAAGCCCCGCTCCCGCGGGACCACCGGACCGCGGGACATCCGCGCGGTCGTCCAGAATGACCTGCAGGCACATCCGCAAAAGAGGAGGAATCCCCACCATGCGCAACAAGCGTTCCATCACCCGCGCCCCGCGCCCCGCCGCGCAGGCCGGCTTCAGCCTGATCGAGATCATCATCGTCACCGTGCTGATCGGCGGCATCGTCGCCTTCGCGGCCACCAAGATTCTCGGCGGCGGCGATCGCGCCAACCACAACCTGGCAAGGGCGCAGGTGCAGACGCTGGCGCAGCAGGTCGAGTCCTACCAGATGGACACCGGCAGCCTGCCGAATTCGCTGGAGGACCTGGTCAGGCAACCGGCGAACGTCAGCGGCTGGCTTGGCCCGTACGCGAAGGAGGCGGCGCTCAAGGATCCGTGGGGCACGCCTTACCTGTACCGGGTGCCGGGCGACAATCGCGGCTTCGACCTGATCAGCCTGGGCGCCGACCGCAAGGATGGCGGCACCAGCGTCGACGCCGACATCAAGTACGAGTGATGTGCAGGCGTTGCGCGAACAAGGTGCGTTGAATCAGCGATGACGCGTCCGTTTCGCGCCGAGCCTTCGACTGCCGGTCGGCCTCCCGGAACCTGGCGATTCATTCGCGCAAGCCGTTCCGACGGGATTGTTTCCGCAACCTCGGAAGGCAATAGGGCGCGAGGCATCATTGCTGCCGCGCCGGTGCGTTCAGCGCAGTGCGGTTTCACCCTGCTGGAAATGGTGGTGGTGATGGTGATCATTGCCGCCGCGGTGCTGCTCGGCGCGATGGCCACCACCGGCGGCACCCAGCGCATGCAGCTGCAGTCGAGCAGCAAGCAGATCGCCGCCAACCTGCGCTACACCCGCGCGCAGGCGATCGCGAGCGGGGTACCGCAGCGTTTCACGATCGACCCGCGCGGACACGCCTGGCAGGCGCCGAACGGACGCCACGGCAAGATTCCCGCCGCGCTCGATGTCAACTTCACCGGCGCGCGCCAGGTGCAGCCGGAGGCGGGCGTGGGCGCGATCGTGTTCTTCGACGACGGCGCGTCCACCGGCGGCCGCGTGCAGTTGGGCAGCGGCAGCGCGGCGTGGAACGTCGACGTGGCCTGGCTGACCGGCGAGGTGACGCTGAAGCGCGCGGAGCGTGGGCCGTGAGTGGGGGCTGGAAACCGGGGACTGGCGCAAGACGCGTCTTGACCCGTCATCGGCTCGCAATGATTCAACCAGACGGACCGACGTCAACCCTGCGACATTGTTGGCGGCACGGTGCGGAAAAGCCCAGGCGATTCATTGGCGCAAGCCGTTCCGACGGCATCATTGCGGCCATACCGGCCGGCTCGCGGGGGCGGGGCATCATTGATGTCGTACCGGTTGGTTCGCGGGGGCAGGGCATCATTGGTGTCAGGTCGGTGCGTTCGCGGGAGCGGGGCTTCACCCTGCTCGAAGTCATCATCGCCTTCGCGGTGCTGGCGCTGGCGCTGACGCTGCTGCTGGGCACGCTGTCGGGGTCGACGCGCGAGGTGCGTGCGTCCGCCGATGCCGGACGAGCGGCGATGCATGCGCAGTCGCTGCTCGACCAGGTGGGCGTCGGCGAGGCGCTGCGGCCGGGCGATCGCGACGGCGAGTTCGAAGGCGGCCGCTATCGCTGGCACCTGAGCATCGATCCCTACGTCGACCCCACCCGGCGCGCGCGCGACACGATCGAGCCGGGTGCGCCGCGGTTGATGCTGCTGGCGCTGCGCGTGGAATGGGGCGACGGCGGCCCGCGCCAGCGTCTTGACCTGCAGTCGCTGCGGCTGGCGCAGCCGGAGGCGTTATGACGACGCGGACCCGCGGGCGGGAATCTCGAGCTTTGCGGGAGCAGTCCCCGTGGGAGCGGCTACAGGACGCAAGGCCCCGGCGATTTTTTGGTGCAAGCGATTCCGACGGCATCATTGATGTCGTGTCGGTCAGCTCGCGGGGACGGGGCATCATCGGTGCCAGGTCGGTGCGTTCGCGGGGGCGGGGCTTCACCCTGGTCGAAGTGCTGTTGGCGACCGCGCTGCTCGCTGCCGGGCTCGCGCTCGCCTTCGCCACCGTGCGCGCGGCCACCGCCACCGCGCAGCGCGGCGAACAGCTGTCGCAGCGCAGCGAGCGGATGCGCGCGGTCGAGGGGTTCCTGCGCCGACGCATCGCCTCGGCGCTGCCGATCGGCTTCGAAACCCTGCCCGACACCGGCGAGCAGATCCGCTTCATCGGCGAGCCCACGCGCATGCGCTTCGTCGCCGACCTGCCCGACTACCTCGGCCGCGGCGGCCCGCACCTGCACGACGTGGAGCTGTTCGACGATGGCGCCAGCCATCGGCTGGCGGTGTCGTTCACCATGGTCGCCGGTGCGCAGCTGCTGCCCGAGCGCCGGCCGCGCCCGCCGGAAACGCTGGCCGCGGGACTGTCCGAGGTGCGTTTCCGCTACCGCGGGCTCGACCAGGACAACGCGCTGGGCGAATGGCGGGACCAGTGGGAATCGCCCGGCCAGCTGCCGCTGCAGGTTTCGATAAACATCGTCGACGCCGACGGCCGCAGCTGGCCGTCACTGGTGGTGGCGCTGCCGCAGGCCGGCGCGGGCAGCGGAGGACTGTTCCAGTGAGGCGCCAGCGGGGCATCGCATTGTTGCTGGTGACGTGGCTGACAATGCTGCTGGCCGCGGTGGTGGGCGCGTTCGCGCTGACCGCGCAGATGGAGAAGCTGCAGGGCCGCACGCTCAGCCGCGGCGTGGTCGCCGAGCAGGCCGCGCGCGCGGGCGTGGAGTACGCGCTGACCCGGCTGGCCGAATCGGATCCGAAACAGCGCTGGCAACCCGATGGCCGGCCCTATGACTGGGCGTTCGGCGGCGCGCACGTGCGGATCGAGGTGGTCGACGAATCCGGCAAGGTCGACCTCAACGCGGCGGATGTCGACCTGCTGGGGCGATTGTTCACGGTGGTCGGCGTCAACCAGGCCGACGCGGGCGCGATCGCCGCGGCGATCGCCGACTGGCGCGACAGCGACGACCTCACCCAGCCGCAGGGCGGCGCCGAGGACCCGGCCTACGCCAGCGCCGGGTTGCCGTGGGGTGCCAAGGATGCGCCGTTCGACACCGTGGCCGAAGTCGAGCAGGTGCTTGGGATGACCCCGGAAATCTACGCGAAGGTGGCGCCGTTGCTGACCGTCTACAGCGGCCAGGGGCGTCCGGATCCGCAGTTCGCCGCGGCGCCGGTGCTGCAGGCGATGGGCGAGGATCCGGCTCCGATCCTTGCCAGGCGCAATGCCCGCGCACCATCGCCGGAAGACGCGTTCTTGGGTGGCGGCAGCGGCACGTATAGTATCGACAGCCGCGCGCGGCTCCCGAATGGCCGTCAGGCAATCTTGAGGGTCGTCGTGCGCGCGGGGATCGGAACCGTACCCGGTTCGACATACACCGCTTTGCGATGGGAACAGGGAGCCACGGCACCACGATGACGGCGGCAGTCGACAACCAGTCTGCGACCCTTTCGCTCCGGCAGCGCCTCGGGCGGGCGGGCGGCCGCCTGCGTCCGGGCCTCGGCGGATTCTGGACCTGGTGGACCCAGGCGCTCGCCAGCTGGCTGCCGCCGCGCTTGCGCACGCTGCTCGGGCTCGCCCACGAGCGCGTGCTGCTGCAGCTGGCCGGCAGCGAGCTGCGGCTGGCGCTGGAGCGCGGCGACGGCGTGCAGGACATCGCGGCATTGCCGTGGACCGGGCACGAAGCCGCGCAGGGCGACGAACTGCTTGCCTCGCTGCTGGCGCCGCGCGTGGCCGACATGCCGCGCTGGCTGCTGCTGCCCGCCGGTGCCGGGCTGCGCCGCCGGCTGGCGTTTCCCGCCGCCGCCGCCGAACGCCTGCGCGACGTGGTCGCGTTCGAGATCGACCGGCAGACGCCGTTCGCCGCCGCCGACGTGCATTTCGATGCGCGCGTGGTGTCGCGCAGCGGCGACCAGATCGAAGCCGAACTCGTCGCCGTGCCGCGGGCTACGCTCGACGCCGCGCTGGCATCGCTGGGCAGCCTGGACGGCACCATCGCCGGCGTCGACATGGCCGGCGACGACGGCAGGCCGCTGAACATCAACCTGCTGGCCAGCGCCCGCCGACACCGTCGCGCTGACCCGTGGCGCGTGTGGAACTGGGCGTTCGCCGCGCTGGCGGTGGCCGCCGTCGCAATGGCGATGTGGCAGGTGCTCGCCAACCGCCGCGCCGTGGCCGACGCCCTTGCCGATCAGGCAGACGCGCGCGCGCGGCAGGCGCGCCAGGTGGCCACCGAAAAGCGCCAGCTGGTCGACCTGGTCGAAGGCATGGCGTTCCTGCAGCGCACCCGCGCGGCGCGGCCGACGACGGTGGAGGTGCTCGACGAACTCGGCCGCCGGCTGCCCGATTCGACGTATCTCGAGAAGCTCTCGATCGAGGGCGACCAGATCCTGCTGATCGGCCAGAGCAGCCAGGCCTCGGCGCTGGTCGGGCAGCTGGAAACCTCGAAGCTGTGGCGCTCGCCGGCGCTGACCGGCGCGCTGCAGCCCGACCCGCGCACCCACCGCGACCGCTTCACCATGACCGCGCAGCTCGCCATCGAGCCCGCGCCTGCCACTGACGGAGGCAAGGCCGATGCGCGCCGCCAACCCTGACCGCGACCGCTGGCTGGCGCTGGGCATCCTCGCCGCGCTGCTCGGCCTGGCCTACCTGGTGCTCGTGCATCCGTGGTGGACGCTGCCGATGCTGGAAGTCGACGGCCGCATCGGCGACCTCCAGCAGCGCGACCTGCGCGCGCGCATGGAACTGCGCCAGGCGCCGGAAGTGAGCAAGCGCCTGCAGGCCCTGCGGGCGGAATCGGCGCGGATGCCGGGGTTCATGCCCCAGCGCAGCCCCGAACTGGCCACCTCGGCGCTGGTGCAGCGGCTCGAGACCGCGGTGCTCGAAGCCAGCCCCGGCAACCGCAGCTGCGCGATCATCAACCGCTCGCCGCTGACCGAGGCACGCCAGCAGCGCTTCCCGCGCGTCGCCGTGCAGGTGCGGCTGCGCTGCGGCAATCCCGAACTGGCCGCGGTGCTGCATTCGCTGGAAGGCGGTTCGCCGCGGCTGTTCGTCGACAACCTCAACATACTGACCCTGGGCAGTTTCCGTTCGCGCGCCAACGGCGACGGGCAGGGCAGCGGCGGGCTCGACGCCAGCTTCGATCTTTACGGCTACCTGCAGCCGCCGCCGGGAGCGCCCGCCGATGCGCGCTGACAGCGCCAGCGCCAAGACCTGGCTGCTCGGCGCAACCGCGGCCTGGGCGCTGTGCGCCTGGCTGCTGGCGTTGCTGGGCATGGGCGGCAGCGTGGCGTCGCTGCCCGAGGATCCGGCCCTGCTGCAGCCGCTGCCGCAGGCCGAGTTCATCGCGCGCTCGGTGCGCGCCTC
>Ga0182747_1002006_pt1 | contig 14810 bp, 12 predicted proteins | sample eDN3rd30CBELigBY_FD_128526 | JGI IMG/M metagenome (GOLD analysis project Ga0182747, IMG submission 128526) | Enriched backyard soil microbial communities from Emeryville, California, USA - eDNA 3rd pass 30_C BE-Lig BY (version 2) (version 2) | ecosystem: Environmental > Terrestrial > Soil >...
AACACCCTGCTCCTGTCTCCCACATCTACTACAAAAAACTCGTCATCCCGAGCCGGGGCGACGAGCGCAGCGAGACGCATCCGTGTCGAGGGATCCTTGCGTCCTCCCTCACCCAGGCCCGACCGCACACCCCACGACAGAACCACGGATACGGAATCCGCCTGGTTCCCGGGAGGAGCGAATCCCACGTACGGGCGATGCGGCATCTTGCATCGGGCTCGTGCTGCCCGACGTCCGTTCACGAATAATCCGGGTAGCCCATTAGGCTACCCGGATGTCGTAAGCGTCTTCACACAAGGGAACCTGACGAATCCAGCTGTCATATTGCCCGGAGGTTAAACCGGAGACCGGATTCCCTGGTGCTGCTAACGCCGTCGGAGCATCTTCACCAGCAGCGAGCTAACGCCCATCAGCAGCGCCAGACCCGAGGTCAAGGCAACCATGACCTGGTGGACAGGCTGATCCGGGGTCGGCACCGGACCTGAGCCGGTGGTTGGCAATTGGGTCGCACCACCCTGATCGACCGGAACCTCTGGTTCGGACGGTGTTTCAGGCGTCTCGCCGTCGCCCGGGTCTTCACCACCATTGTCCGCGTAGCCAAGCTCGAACCAGATGTCGCCGATCTGCGTCTTCTCGGCCGGTGTCGTATAGATCACCGGATTTTCCAGCACCACAATACCTTCTGGCAGTGTGGATTCATCCATGACCGCCGTCACCACCGTATTCGCCGGAACGTTGACCGAGCATCCTCCCGGCTTGCTCACCAGATCCATCAGGCAGCTATCGTATTCAACACTCTGGTCCTCATTGAACACCGTCACCGCGACTGACTGGTCCGGGATGTCGCCCACCGGATCACCCGACAGCATCAACTGCAGGTCGTAATCCAGCACCGGCTCCTCTCCACCATCGTCGATGTAAACAAACTCAAAGCTGAAATCCCCCAGACCAGTTCGCGAATCGGGAGTCGTGTAGGTAATCGGGTTCTCCACCAGCCCCACACCTTCCGGCAGTGTCGATTCATCGATCTCGGCCAGGACAGTCGTGTTCACTGGCACATCGACGGTGCAACCACCAGGGATCGCATCGGTCACCAGCGGACAACTGCCGAAATCAACGGTCTGGTCTTCATTGAAAACCATGACACCAACGGACTGGCTGGGGACGTCTTCCACAGCTTCACCCGTTACGCCAATCTGCAGGTCATATGCTGGATCGGGCTCTTGCGCCAACCCGCCGAAAGGAGTGATCAACCACATCGCCATGGCGATGGAAGCAACAAACATCCTGTAAATTGTCCGATTGGAAACGTGAGACATGTATCCTCCTCGCCCGCACTCGCGGGCGTGCAAACGATCTTGCCGGGACCCATGCACGAACCTACAGGAGACGAGTGTCGACGATATCCGTAGGATTACCGATTCTGGCTCGGGAATCTCTCAGTAAGTAAATTGGCAGATCCGTAATATCCCCACCCGCCCTGATCGCTCGATACGTGGCGGTGAAATATCTGCCGGGACGCCTTTCAGGGGGAATTCGTGATACCGTGGCGCACTTTGCCATCCTGAATGCGTATATAGAGGTGTAGGGGTATGCACGGCACGCATATGACCTGTGCTGCCACACACATCCGCCTAAAACACATCGTCATGCTGAACGTAGTGAAGCATCCCCCGGCGAAGCCGATTGCCCGCAATCGCGAATGTCCATGCAGGAGATCATTGATACCCGACCACCCGAATCCGTAGTCCTGGGCCCTGTGCCCAGGATCGCGACCGCAGGTCGCGCAATGGCACCCATGTCCGAAGCCAGCACCCCGTGCCAAACCACATCGTCATCTCGAGCGAAGTCGAGAGATATCTGCGCCGGACCATCGTATATTTCGATGTCTCTACGCGCTTCAAACAGACCGTCATTCAGAGCGTTAGCGAGGAATCTCCGTGCGCAGCGAAGCGGGAGCACGTTTCATCAGCGCGTAGCGCTTCCTTCTGTTGCGAATGAGCATGATCATGATCGTCTTGCGTATCTATCGGGGTTTCAGCAGGATGTGCTTCTGAAATGTGCTCGCCGGAGGATCGCCTTGGGTGCTCCGCGTATAATCGTCACAGTCAAGGCAGTCATCCGCGGCCGCCAATTCCTTCCTCTATCAAAGGCGCATCCCCCATCGTGACCACCTCATCCGCCAACAACCGGGCACCAAACCGCCCCACGCCATTCGGGACCCCCGATCCTGCGGTGGAGCAAGCGCTCGCCAACCAGATTGGAATCTCGTTCAACGACCCGAAACTGCTCCGGCTCGCCCTCACGCACCGCTCCGTTCTGCACGATTGGCTGTTGCTTGCGGAAGAAGAAGTCGACGCCATCATGCAAAGCAACGAACGGCTGGAATTTCTCGGCGACGCCGTGCTCGGCGCGATTGTTGCGGAACGCCTGTATGCGGTCGATCCTGTCGCGGATGAAGGCACCCTCACCCGCCATCGCGTTGCCCTCGTCCGTGCCGAGACGCTTGTCGTCTGGGCCCGGGAGTTACACCTGCACGAAGCTCTCTACCTGGGGACAGGTGAAAGCGTCACCACCAGCGTCCGGGATCGCATGCTGGCCGGCGCATTCGAGGCCCTCGTTGGCGCGATCTACCTCGATCAGGGCCGCGAAGAGGCCGCAAGGTTCGTCAATGGCTTCCTCGATCGCGATATGAACGCTATTCTGGCCGATGAAGCGAGCGCAAATCCGAAAGGGCGTTTGCAGGAAGTCGTCCAGGAACGCCGATTGGAGCAGCCGGTTTACACAACGGTGGCCCAGTCCGGTCCGGATCACGCGCGGGAATTCACGGTTGAGGTATTGGTCAACGGTGAATCCCTGGGCAGCGGTCACGGTCGGAGCAAGCGGGAAGCGCAACAGGCTGCCGCGCGTGAGGCGCTGGTTCTGATCTCCAGCCGGGAACAGGCGGAAGCGGACGTTCCGGAATAGGGGAGGGCACATGGCCCTCGCCACGTGATTGAGTCGCCTGCGGGCAGGAAGGACAGGGCAACGATGGCGGGGCCGTGGGATCAAATTTCGGTGTTTAGTGGGAATTCAAATCCGGCACTCGTCGACGACATCTGCGATTACCTGGGGATTCACCGGGGCAAGGCCGAGGTCTTCAAGTTCAGCAACGACAATACGTTTGTGCGTATCCAGTCCAGCGTCCGTCAGGATGATGTCTTCGTCGTCCAGTCCTTCACCACTCCGGTCAACGACGCAATTATGGAAATGCTGATCATGATTGATACGTTGAAGCGGGCCTCAGCCGGGCGGATCACCGCCGTCATTCCTTATTATGGATATGGCCGCACGGACAAGAAGGATCAGCCTCGCGTCCCCATCACCGCCCGTCTCGTCGCCAAGATGGTGGTTCAGGCTGGTGCCGACCGCGTCCTGACGGTCGATCTCCACGCCGGGCAAATCCAGGGCTTTTTCGATATCCCCGTGGACGAGATGAGTGCCATGTACCTGACGGCACGGTATTTTGTCGATCGTCATCTTGAGAACCCGGTCGTGGTTTCGCCCGATCTGGGGAATACGAAACGGGCGCGCAATTTCGCCGACATCCTCGAAAGTCCGCTTGCCATTATCGAGAAACGCCGGGTAGGCAATCAGGACAAGTCCGAAGCCCTTAACCTCATCGGCTCCGTCGAGGGCAAGCAGGCGGTGATTGTCGATGACGAAATCGATACCGCCGGTTCCATCACCCAGGCTGCCCAGGTGTGTCTGGACGCCGGCGCCACCGAGGTGTATGCCACCTGCATCCATCCGGTCTTCTCCGGCCCCGCCGTCGAACGTCTGGTCGCCAGCCCCATCCGCGAGGTCGTCGTCACCAACACCATCGCCTTGCCGCCGGAAAAGCGATTCGACAAGTTGATTGTCCTTTCCGTTGCGGAACTGCTGGGTGAGGCTATTCAGCGGATTCATGCCGGAGCCAGCGTGTCCACCGCCTATCGCCGGGCGGATGCGTTCCAGGCCCGAATCTCCTTTGTCACCGAATAGCATGGATCGTTGCGAGAGGTGGGATTGGCACCAATGAACCCACCTCGGCGCCATATTTCTCCCGCGGGTATCGTCGTGGCGGTCGCAGTCGTCGCGGCAATTACCGTGGTGGTTTGGGTCCTGTTGCTGGTCCGCAATGAGGAATCCCCGATTGAGCCCTCGCCTGATGTCATCGTCTCTCCTGTCAGCTCCCCAGCCGCCACACCTGTTTCCACGACAGCCGCGACACCCGTTGCCACATTTTCCGTTGTCCCCACTGTGGCCCCCGGGAGTTTGCCTGACCTGATGCGGTATGCGCCGGATCGGTTGGCGAACAACACCCTGCCGCTGAGTGACATCGCCCGGTATGCCAATATCGCCGGGTGGATGACTGCCCGGGGAATCAGCACCCCGGCGGATCAGGATGATCCTCTGTGGGAAGTCTGGGAGCCGGAGCTCGATGCGCTAGCCCTGCCAGATGTCCTTCACGCCCGGGGCAACGAAGCCATTTGGCGAGCCACCTATGGCTTTTCCCTGACGAACGTGCACGCGGTGCTCGCGGTGGGGCAGGCGCCGGATTACGTCTTGATTATGCAGGGGGATTTCGATCCCGATGCCCTGAATGCTGCCTGGGTCCAGGCGGGATACCAGGCAATCCGGGAGCAGGGATACACGATCTGGTCGCTCTTTCCCGGGCAAGAGGTGGATCTCTCTGCTCCCGCCAGCCGTCCCGCCCTTGGCAACATGAATAACGTCGTGTTGCTGGAGGATGGCACCCTCATTGCTACCTCACGCCTCTCCCGCATGGAAGAGACGCTGAAAGTTGTCACCGGGAATGCGCCATCTCTCGCGCAAAATCCGGAAATTGCATCGTTGCTCGCCCCAGGCGGTGATGCGGAATCGCTGGCGACCGCCATCATTGCCAAGGGGTCGCTGCTCGCCACGGATCCAGCGACACCCACGGTGCCGATGACCTCCGCTGTCGTCAATATTGGGTCCGGCACCCCGATGTCGACGCCGGTCGCCGACCTTCCGATGCCGCCTGTCGACTTGGTGCTGGCAGGTATTAATCCGCCCAAATCTGCCGATGATATTCCGGTCATGTCCCTGGTGGTGAGTTATGAATCCGCCGACGAGGCAGTGAGGGCCATGCGGTATGTCGATCGGAACCTCGCCCGGGACCGGTCAGCCGTGACTGGCGAAGCGTACACTCGGCGTGTCCAGCCACTGGGCGCTCGGGTCGTTGGCACGGCCGATGGCACGATTTTGGTAGTCCAGTTCCGCCCTCTGGCTGGCGCGGCTGACTGGCTGGCGATCATTGACGATCGCGACCTCGGCTTTCTCATGTGGCCCTGGGAACCGTAGGAAATCAATCTGGAATGTACAGCAATGAATCGAGGGCGGGTGACGACTTCTGAAGGAGCAAACGGCACGTTTTCAGGTTGGGTAACGGTTCGGGGTGCCAGGGAGCATAATCTCAGGGACGTCGATTTGAAGGTTCCCCGGAATGCATTTGTCGTTTTCACCGGTGTCTCGGGTTCCGGAAAATCCTCCCTGGCGTTTGGGACCTTGTATGCCGAATCGCAACGACGCTTCCTTGAATCCGTTGCCCCATACGCCCGGCGTTTGCTCGATCAGGCCGGAACGCCGGACGTCGATGCTATCCAGGGGCTGCCCCCGGCCGTAGCCCTGAAACAAGGGCGGGGCGGTACCAGTGTCCGCTCGTCGGTTGGCACCATCACCCAAATTTCGAGTGTCTTGCGTATGCTGTACAGCCGGGCCGGCGAGTTCCCTCCTGGTGCGGAGCATCTCGATTCCGATGCGTTTTCTCCCAACACCGTCGCTGGCGCCTGCCCCACCTGTCACGGCCTCGGTGTGGCCCGCACCACCAACGAGCGCCTGTTGGTTCCGGATCCTTCCCTGTCGATTCGCGATGGCGCAATCGCTGCCTGGCCGGGTGCCTGGCTCAGCAAGAATTACCGCGAGTTGCTCCGGGAGATGGGGTACGACATCGACATTCCCTGGCAGGATCTGCCCCGGGAAGATCGCGAATGGATTCTCTTTACGGATGAGGAGCCGGTTCTGACGGTGCATCGTCCGCCGGAAGAACGTCCCATGCGTGACTACAAGGGGGCCTGGCAGTCAGTTGAGAACTACGTATTCCGAACCTACAACAAGACGGAATCCGCGAAGCAGCGTGCCCGGCTTGAAGCGTTCATGGTGGATGCGCCTTGCCCGACCTGTCACGGTAGGCGCCTGCGAACTGAAGCACTCGCGGTGACATTCGAAGGGCGAGACATTACGCAATTGACTGCCCTCCCGCTGGTTGATCTCGCTAGCGTCCTCGCTGATGCCATTTCCGGAGAGGGAAGGGGACAGATGGCCCGAACCGGTTCGCAGGCATCCGTTGCCGCCTCACTTGGCGGTGATGTGCTGGAGCGAATAGATGCTGTCACCCGGCTGGGTCTTGGCTACCTCAGCCTGGATCGCGCCAGTACGACGTTGTCCCTTGGCGAGCTTCAGCGGTTGCGCCTGGCAACCCAGCTGCGATCCGGCTTGTTTGGCGTCGTCTACGTTCTGGATGAACCGTCCGCTGGACTGCATCCCGCGGACTCGGAAGCGCTGTATGAGGCATTGCTCCAGTTGCGCGATGCCGGAAATTCGCTTTTTGTCGTCGAGCACGATCTGGCCATTGCCAGACGTGCCCAATGGCTGGTTGATGTTGGGCCGGATGCAGGGGAGTCCGGTGGCACCATCGTGTACAGCGGTCCGCCTGGTGGCCTCGCTGGCGTGCCGGAATCGCGAACCGCGCCCTTCATGTTCCCCCGTTCCATATCAACCATTCCCGCTCCAGGAACCACCAACAGGCATCTCCATTTATCTGGACTGGATTTACACAACTTGCGAAATGTGGCGATCGATCTTCCACTGGGCGTATTTACGGCCATCACCGGGGTGTCCGGCTCCGGGAAGAGTTCCTTGCTGGCCGAGATTGGGGAGCGTGCTCCCGGAAAGGCTGGCGCCCCCGAGCGTCTGGTCACCATCAGCCAGAAGCCAATCGGAAGATCCCCGCGCTCCAACCCGGCGACCTACACGGGCCTGTTCGATGGTATTCGCAAGGTTTTCGCGATGACGGATACCGCGAGGCAGCGCGGGTATACTGCCAGTCGCTTTTCCTTCAACGTCAAGGGTGGCCGGTGCGAGACATGTCAGGGTGAAGGGTATATCAAGGTCGAATTACTCTTCATGCCGGAGGATTACTCGCCATGCCCAACGTGTCACGGTGCCCGCTATAACGACGACACACTGGAAATCACCTTTGCGGGACTGAACATTGCGGATGTGCTGGATCTGACAGTGACTCGCGCACTGGATGTCTTTGCCAATATCCCGAGTGTGCAGCGGGGCTTGCAAGCGCTGGCGGATGTCGGGCTTGGGTATCTGACGCTCGGGCATCCAGCCACGGATCTTTCTGGCGGCGAAGCGCAGCGGATAAAGCTCGCGACCGAATTGCAACGCAGTTCCCGGGGAGACACCTTGTACTTGATGGATGAACCCGCCTCGGGTCTGCATCCCGTCAACGTTATCCAGCTTCTCGAAGTATTCGACCGGCTTGTCCAGGACGGGAATACCGTTGTTGCCGCCGAGCACAATATGCAGGTGGTGGCCCGGGCAGACTGGGTCATTGAAATGGGGCAGCAAGGCGGGGATCGTGGTGGCGAGGTGATTGCAGCCATGACTCCAGGAGATCTTGCCCGCAACAAGTGCAGCGCAAGTGCACCGTATCTTGCAGCCGCCATAGAGCGCAATTGCAGGCTTGTTGACAGGGATGCGTGCCGCCCGGGTGAGGAGTGCCTCCCACGCTCCAGGTGAGGGCCGACCACACTTGTCCCATACGGGCGATACCCTGGTATCGCCTCATTCGCAGTCCCTCCTCCCGCCCCGAATTATCGTCATCCCGAGCGAAGCCGAGGATCTCTGGGTGACCACGACGTCAGATAACCCGTTGCGGGTGACAGGGAGCGGTCGGCAGGGATACGGTGAGTCGGCATTAGCCAATGAAGCACGTAAGTGGCCCCTCTGCGCCAGCCTGTCCTGTGCGAGCACCGCGAGTCGTATGGATCGATCACCATGCACCCATGTCAATCAACGTGAAAACCGCCATTAATCCGCGGGGAAGCGGTTTGTCTTTGTCGATACCGTTGTCGTATTGATCGTCGCGGAACCAGGCGTCGACCTGAAACGTTGAAGCTACGGGTCACACGACTTTAAGTTGCCGTATTTGATCCAGGAAACGGAGTTCTCATGGCAGGAATCATTTACTTCCCGGCATCATCCAGACGATCCCGCGCCATTACCCGACGCTCTCTCATGTTTGGCGTGGCTGGGTATGCTGCGGCATCCACATTTGGCTCTCGCGCATTGGCTCAAGACATTTCCACCCCTGCGGTTAATGCAGATGCATCGCCTGTGGCGACACCAGTCGACGGCACTGCGAGTGAAAGATTGACGGCACTGCTCAGGCTGGTCCCGCCAGACGCGATTGGCGGTCCTGATCCGAATAACTGGCTCTTCACCTGGCTTGATTTGCAGGCGCATTTTGCTGCGCTGGGCAACCCTGATCCGTTCTCGGAAGATGCCAACATCATATCCATAACAACCCCACTGGTGTCGAACGATGTGCTCATGCGCTACGCTCTGGACCCGGTAGCGAAGGACGTTTTTGGATTTTCCATGTTGGAGGTTGAACAGGTTCTGGTTACCGGCACCCCTCCCGATCAGGCGCTTTACTACGCTGGCGGTGTGGATGTGGATACGCTGCCTGCCGCCTGGGAAGCATCCGGTTATGAGAAGCGGGGAGGTGACTCTGGTGAATTCTGGACGATCTCGGAAAGCGGGGAGATTGACCTCGATTCCCCGGTTGGACGGTTCGGAACGGCGGCAATGAATAATGTCGCCATCATTCAGGATTCGCTCGTGGTATTCACGCCCACGGCTGAAAAGTTGCAGCGTATCCAGGCGCTCGCATCCGAAGGCGGCACATCTGCCGTGGACGATGAAAATCTCCAGACGTTGATAGATACCATGCCTGCCGACGCCGTCAATATCGTCGCGCTTCCCGGGTCGGCCCTGGATGCGTTGGGCATCACGCCGGAGAACCCGGGCGCAGAACAGGCGCAGACGACGCGTGATTTCCTGTCTGAGTCTGACGACACAGTTGGCCCCATGCCGCAGATAGAAATGGCCATTTTCGGGATCACTGCTGGCGTCGTGGTGGAGGATACCAGTGGTGGGGATAGCCCGTCGGCTCCCCAGGGAAATCCCGATGCCCGGATGTTTGTGGATTTCCTCACGGATTCTGACGAAGACGCAACGACTGTAGCGCAGGTTGTCCGCTGGCGGATGGAAAATATGATTTCACCCGTCGCGGGGTATCCGTACAGTGAGATTCTGGTGCCAGACACATTCGGGACAGGATCCATACATAGCAGTATCGCCAGTCTCACATTTACCAGTCCACGGACGTTGGCGGTATGGGCCCGTATGCTCGCTATTCAGGATCTCTGGCCGTTTGCCTGGCTTCCGGCGGAATGAACCGGTTTGGCGTTGTTCAATCACGATTTCTCCTTCACCAATGGGTTCCTCAAATCCGGAGAGGAATCGTTGGAGGGTCGCCTCAGTGATCGGAAATGCTGCATTGGCATCGAAGCGTGATCTACGCTGTGCGAGACGTCGACGCAGGACAGCAACTGGTGTTTTGAGGTACACAAGTTCCAGGTGCCTCCTGCGTCTTCGATAATCGCCTTGTACCGGTCGCGCCGCGCGCGTTGCCAGAAGCTGATATCGAGAACCACGTCCCGGCACTGGGCGATCAATTGAACGAGGCGCACCTGAAGGGCGTTTTCTGTACTTGCCTGGTACTGGATGTAGGTCGACTCCGGGTAATCGATGCCAAAACGACCGTAGGTAGACCAGATGTATTCATCAATCGACAACCGCGCGAAGCCCTCTGACTCCAGGCGCTTCGCGTAGGTCGTCTTTCCAGAGCCAGCAACGCCACACATCATGACGACGCGTGGCGGTCTGGAGCCATGACCGGTCATTTACTCCGGGGTTCCCTGCCGGATTGCATCCTCAATGACTGCCGTTAGCGTTGTGTGGCTGTCGAGTAATTCCTGCAGTCGGTCGGCCTGTTGCCCGAGATCGCGCAAGGCATCGATATCCCGGGGATGCTCCTTAACATTACCGATGACGCCTTCGAGATCTGAGAAGTCACGCGTTACTCCACGCGCACGTCTCAGGTTGCTGACAATCGTTGGGTTGTCCCTGGTCGCGCTTGCATCCGCATCGATTTGCCAGATCAGTGCACGCAATTGGTCGATGAGTGCGTTGGCGCGGCTTCTGGCATCATCGGAAGCGGCCTTCGTTTCAGCGTTCGATGGCTCCCATGATCGGGGATCGGCAGTGATGCTTTCGTCGCCACTCAGGGCATCAACCTCTCCTGCACCAGAAAAGCCGGCAGCGTCGGTTCCAGGCACAATCGTCTCCGATTCGGTGGCAACCTCGTCGGTTTTGTCATCATCGGCTGGCGGGGTGGGCCAGGACGACGCAGGTGCATCACCTTCCGAATCTCCGGACGGCGCCTTGGCGGATTCGGCCTCACTGGCGGTGTTCGCTTCGGTGGGTGCGCCCCAGGACCAGACACTGCGTTCCGGGAACGGTTGCTGGCTGGATGCTGAGGTATCTGCTTCTGGATCGTCCCCATTGAGGGCATCTTTGAAACGATCCGCCGGGGATTCATTGTTGGATGGAGTTGTCGGCGCCGCTGGCCACTTGCCGCCCCAGCCAGAGTCATCGTCCGATAACGTTTCCCCAGTCTTGTCAACAGTGGTCGATGATTCTTCTGAAGAAGTCTCGGTTTCTTCGGCGGTGTCTTCCGGGGTTTCATCCCCGTCGGGACTGGAGACGTCCGTATCGCTGGATGGACTTGTCCAGTCTTGCGGGCTGGCGTTGTTTGCGACTTCCCGGGTGGCATCTGACACGGATGCAGCCGGTGTGGCGACAAGTGTCTCGTTCTCTCCTGCCGAATCGCTCCAGGACGTATCCGGCGTGACCGCTGGCTCTGCGAGGCGGGTACCGCATGACGTACAGAACTTCGCGCCTGGACGGGTGGCCGCGCCACAATGGGGGCATTTCTCCATAGTGAATCCTTTTCTTGGAACGCAGATGATCGAAAAATGTTGATGTACGCTCACCGCTACAATGGCATGTGAACCGTCGCCCTGTCGACCCGACCCGGTAGCGACATCGCTACTATATTGGACCCATATGGCTACACCCTGCGACAATAGGGCGTGGTTCACGGGACGTGAAGCCGCTCGTTCCTGAAATTGATAGTTGAAGCAGCGAGGAACGTCCCTACACGAGCGCACGTATTCGCATGCCGCTTCGGGCGGTATGGTAATTCAGGCGATGTGCCAGCGAAGCAGGCAGGGACGTCGCATCCAGACAGGAAGAGCAGAATATCGATGGCGAACGTACTTGTCGGGCATCGGGTCGTCCGCACCTTTCAGGTTGAAGTAGGGCACGCAGTGTCCTTTGAAGTCAAGACCGATCAATTGATCCAGATCGTGGATTTGGCTGGTCATCAGGTTGCGGGTTTCATTGCGTATGGTGGTACTGATCACACCGAGCGGCTTTCCACCGCGACGACGATGACGGCAAATGCGTCTATCGTCCTCAAATCTGGCGATAAATTGTATGGCAGCCAGCGTACCCCGCTCTTTGAGGTGATGGATGATACCGTTGGCCGGCACGATCTCATCACAGGTGCGTTACCGACACCCGATGTCACCAGCGGTTCCTCCACAGTCCAGCCGACGTCGTGGGATTCACTTGTCGATGCTGCGAACGAGGCGGGGCTTGGGAATGCGGACGTCAGCGATGCGGTTAATTGGTTCAAGCATGTCATCATCAAACAGCGGGGTGAATTGGAAGTAAAGGAGTCATTCTCCGAGCGCGGCGATACCGTGGTGTTGCGGGCGCTGACGGACGCTGTCGTTCTTGTCTCCAACGCGTATCATGAGCGCCGGCCAGGTGTTACCGCTGGAAAGTCTGCTGCTGAGAAAGACGGCATGATGCAGGTTCGCGTGTACGCTTGACACGAAAACCCCTCACGCCCCTCTTTAAACTGAATGCGTATGAGGGAACTTTTCCTGTCTTCTGGAGTGCATGAGCATTAACATTGATCGGATAAACGCCCTGAGTGAGGCTAAGCCGAGCCGAACGGATCCTCCTCGTGCTGGCGAACATTCCTTTGCGGTCATGGCCAACCTTTCTGCAAACGGCGTTAGAACAAAATCATCAGCATCACGGCGTTAACCAGCAAAATGATGACAATGACCGAGATCGTTGCAATCAGGTCGGGTGTGCTGAGTAACCGTGCCCGCTTGCTGTTTGCTTGTTCCATTCGTTATTCTCCCGCGTTGTGGGCAACGATATTTCGGATTGGCGGGAAATCCACAAGGTATTCCTGACACCCGACTCTCTTTCCCTATGGTACCTGTATTCACAGCAACCATGCAGCGGCCGCGACAGAGAGCGTGGTCAATCACATAAGGATCTCTATATGACCGACAGTACATCCACACCTCTAACAAACCACTTGCTGATCATGGCATATGGCGGTCCGGATTCCATGGACGATGTTCGCCCGTATCTCCTCGACGTCCGACACAATCGTCCCACCCCGGAGGAGATATTCCAGGAAGTTGAGGAACGTTATCGTCTCATCGGTGGCCGTTCTCCCATTCTGGAACTGACCCGTGCCCAGGGCGCTGGTATCGAACAGGCGCTCAATGAACAGGCCCTTGCCGGGGAGACCTGGAAGGTCTGGAGCGGCATGCGGCACTGGTATCCGTATATCTCGGAAACCATTGACGAGATGCGACAGGCCGGAGTCGAGCGGTTCGTCACGATGGTCATGGCACCGCATTTTTCGAAGATGTCGATTGGTGCCTACAACGGTGTTGTTGCCAAGGCCGGTGCAGGCATGGAGGCCGTCTCCATAGATCGCTGGAATCTGCTGCCCGCGTATCTGGACGCATTGGAGGAGCGCATTTCTGACGCCCTTCAGGCCTTTCCCGAGGACGTGCGGGCACACGTCCCCATCATCTTTACCGCCCACAGCCTGCCGGAAAAAATTCGCGAGTCGCAGGATCCGTATGAGGATGATTTGTACGCAACATTTGACGCCATGAAATCGCGCTTTCCCGGCCATCCGGCGGAGTGGGCGTTCCAGAGTGCCGCAATGACTCCGGAGCCATGGCTTGGCCCGGATGCCGGTGATGTTATAGATCGTCTCCATGCAGATGGGGCGAAGCATGTCCTCATCTGCCCGGTTGGATTCGTCTGCGAACATGTTGAGATTCTGTACGACATTGATGTGGAATTCGCTCAACAGGCGGACCGGCTGGGGATCCAGCTCGAGCGCATCCAGATGGTCAATGATCACCCCGGGATGATGGCCGGTTTGGCGCAACTTGTGCGGGAGCGCGCCAAAATGGCTGGCTGGATTGAAACCGGCGCAATAACCGCAGTGACGCATTAGCGAGCGTGATTGTGGGCACCACATGATGTATCTCTGATACAATCCCTCAAAAGCAGCACCGTGCGAGCGGTTGACCACTGAATACCTGATTGCAGGTGGATGGGGAACGGCGGGGCTGTCCGGACCAATGTGTATGCAATCGAGCATACATGCGTTGGGGCGGACGACCGCGGCTCGCACCTTCATGACCTGATGATGTCAGGGGCACGCGGAGATTTGTCCGTGTGCCCCTGTTTTTGTTCAGGAGACGAAGATCGTGAACTGGGTTATTTTGATTGTCGCTGGATGTATCGAAGTGCTCATGGCGCTTTCGCTCAAGGAGAGCCATGGGTTCTCACGGCTGGGTCCCAGCGCCCTCTTTGTTGTTTTTGCGGTGCTGAGTTTTGGCATGCTCTCCTATGCGTTGAAGACGTTACCGATTGGCACTGCCTATGCTGTCTGGACGGGAATCGGTGCGGTAGGTACCGCGATGGTAGGGATCGTCTTTCTGGGGGAACCGAGGGATGCCGTTCGCCTTATCTCTATAGCCCTCATCATTTCCGGAGTGGTTGGATTGAGGTTCGCAAGTCCTGGTTGAGCGGTTATTGTTTGGTATGCTCGTTGGCATGATATGGCTGCACTCACTTTCCCTCGTGTCGGCGGCGGCATGTGGTCCTGCCTGTGCGGTTGAATCCACATGGAGGAGGGCACGATGACGTCATCGGATCAGGCTATTGGCGACGGGCGCCTGCGGATGAATCGGAGATCGCTCATCCGCACCGGTGTAGGGACGCTGGCGCTGGGCATCGGGGCGCCAGCCGCGCGGATTACGGCGCAGCACGCAACGCCTGAATCTCCTGCCACAAGCCGTCCGGAACCGGATGTCGAGCCGGGCATCCAGGTGTATCCACCCCATGGGACAAGGACGGCATCCCCGTATACGGAGATTTCCTTTCGCGGGACATCAAGAGAACTCCTGGGACCAGTGCGGGTAGAGGGATCGAAGAGTGGCGGCCATTCGGGAGTGATGAAACCGCATGGTGATGGCCGTGGCGTAAGCTTCCTGCCTGACGCCCCATTCGAGCCTGCGGAGACGGTGACGGTGGCAGCAGGAATTCCGTTGCAGCGGGGCTGGAATGGAGTGCTCACTTTTCATGTTTCCACTCCGGCTCCCAAGGCTCCTGCACCAGCCATGCGTGAGACCCGCCAGCCACAGGCA
>Ga0182747_1002008_pt1 | contig 14796 bp, 11 predicted proteins | sample eDN3rd30CBELigBY_FD_128526 | JGI IMG/M metagenome (GOLD analysis project Ga0182747, IMG submission 128526) | Enriched backyard soil microbial communities from Emeryville, California, USA - eDNA 3rd pass 30_C BE-Lig BY (version 2) (version 2) | ecosystem: Environmental > Terrestrial > Soil >...
CACAAGCTCGCCGCCGCGGTCGAGTTCATCCACACCGCCACGCTGCTGCATGACGATGTGGTGGACGGCAGCGCGATGCGCCGGGGCAAGCGCACCGCCAACATGATCTGGGGCAACAATGCCTCGGTGCTGGTCGGCGACTTCCTGTTCAGCCGGTCCTTCGAGCTGATGGTCGAGGATGGCTCGCTCAAGGTGCTCAAGATCCTCGCCAATGCCTCCGCGGTGATCGCGGAGGGCGAGGTCAACCAGCTCACCGCCCAGCGCCGCATCGAGACCGACGAGGACCAGTATCTGGACATCATCGGCGCCAAGACGGCCGCCCTGTTCGCCGCCGCCTGCCGCATCTCGGCCGTGGTGGCCGAGCGGCCCGACGCGGAGGAAATGGCGCTCGACGCCTATGGCCGCAATCTCGGCATCGCCTTCCAGCTCGTCGACGACGCCATCGACTATGTCTCGGACGGCGCGACGATGGGCAAGGACACGGGCGACGATTTCCGCGACGGCAAGATCACCCTGCCGGTCATTCTCGCTTATGCGCGCGGGTCCGAAGCCGATCGCCGCTTCTGGAAGGAGGCGATGTCCGGCCTGCATGGCGACAATGCCGATCTTGGCCATGCGCAAACCCTGCTCGCCGGCACCAACGCCATCGAGGATACGCTGGCGCGGGCGCGCTATTATGGCCAGCGCGCGATCGACGCGATCGCGCCCTTCGGCCATGCCCGGGCCAGGGCCGCGCTGGTCGAGGCGGTCGAGTTCGCCATCGCGCGGGCTTACTAAGGGCGGGCCGGCCGCCCTCCCGGCCGGCTGTCGACAGGTCCGGGCAGCGGCCCGCTTGATCTTTGCCCGCTTTGCCCTACCCATGACCGCGCTGGCGGCCGGGGGGATGGGCGATGGCGTGGCTTGACGACTTCAACAGAGGCAGTTTGCGAGCGGGCAGCGCGCTCGAAAATCCATTCGCGATCGGCGGCGCGCGGGCCGGGCAGGACTTTGCCCGTGGCGGCGGCGGTGGAGGCGGCGGCTGCCTGTTCCTGATCGGCCTGCTGCTGCTCGGCTATCTGCTGCTGATCGCGGCGGTGCCGGCCATCTTCCTCTCCTTCTTCGGGGCGCCGGTGCTGAGCGCCGTGCTCTGGCTGCGCGGCTATCGCATCGCGTTCCGGACGGTCTTCCTCGCCACCATCAAGGCGATGTTCGTCTTTTCCGCGCTGGGCGCCATCGAGGTCCACCTGCTGCGTCTGGCCCCCGCCACGCTCGGCGCGGGGCCGGTGGGTCAGGCGCTCGGCTGGATGATCCTGCAGGCCAGTAGCTGGCTCACATCGGGGCACGGGCTCGAGATCGCCGCCGGCTTCGCGGTCGCGCCGCCGCCCCTCTCCGCATGCATCCAGGCGCTGGCGCTCATGGCGGCGCTGCCGCTGCTCGGCATGGCGCTCACGCTCGGCCGGCTCGTCGATCGGTCGGGCCTGCCGGCCTATCTCGCCAATCTGGCCAGTTGCGCGGTGACGCTTGCCGGCGCGGGCGCTCTTGGCTGGCTGACCATGGTCGCGCTCGCTCATTATGGCACGCCACTCGCGGTGCCGCTGGCGGGCTATGGGTTCATGGCCGGGCTGTTCTTCGGCATCGTCGCGCTGATCGGCGGCCTGGTCGCCGGAGTCCTCGGCGCGGTGCATCCGCGGCTGCGGTTCGGGGGCATGGTCTTCGGCGTCTTCTGCGGCCTGCTGATATGGGGCGCGCTGTGCGCCGTGGCCTATCTCTATTTCCGGGGCGCCGATCCGGTGGTCGCCTTCATGCAGGGCCTGCCGATCGAGAGCGGACTGGCGCCGGCCATGCTTGCCTATATCGGCCTGCAACTGCCCGGGCTGGTGCTGGCGGCAAGGATCGTGGGCGCGGAGCTGGAGCCCGGGCTGCAGATCGCCCTGGGCGCTGGACTGGCGCTGCTGGGCAATGGCACCGCATTCGCGCTCATCCGGCTGCTCGACCTGCGATGACGCCGCCGGGCCGCTTGACGGCCGCGCGTCCGCCATGGCAGCGCTGCGACGTGACCCGGCGAGACGCCAACGCCATCCTGCGCTGACGGGCATCGCGCGGAGAGGAGCCCCGCATGAGCAAGCTCGACCAATTCCCCATCGCCCGGCGCTGGCCCGCCGCCAATCCGGACATCATCCAGCTCTATTCGGTGCCGACGCCCAATGGCGTGAAGGTCTCCATCGCGCTGGAGGAGATGGCGCTGCCCTATGAGCCGCACGCGGTCGACATCGGGAAGAATGAGAGCTGGACGCCCGAGTTCCTGGCGCTCAACCCCAATGGCAAGATCCCGGTCATCATCGATCCGGACGGGCCGGACGGCGCGCCGATCGGCCTCTACGAGTCGAACGCCATCCTGCTCTACCTCGCCGAGAAGTCGGGCAAGCTGATCCCGGCCGACCGCGTGGGCCAGCTCGACGTGCGGCAATGGCTGTTCCTGCAGGCCGCGCATATCGGGCCGATGTTCGGGCAGGTCGGCTATTTCCATAAATTCGCCGGCCGCGAGATCGCCGACAAGCGCCCGCTGGAGCGTTATGTCGGCGAGTCGAAGCGGATGCTCGCGCTGATCGAGGATCGGCTGGGCGATGGCCGGACCTTCCTGATGGGCGACGCCTTCACCATCGCCGATTGCGCGACGGTCGGCTGGGTGCGCAATCTGGTCGGCTTCTACGAGGCGGGCGAACTGGTCGATTATGCCGCGCTGAGCCGGGTGCCGCGCTGGCTGGACGCCTGCCTCGCGCGGCCCGCCGTGCAGCGCGGTCTCACCATCCCCGCGCGGCCCGGGACATGATGCCTGACGCGGATGGTTTGCCGGAATAGTTAATGTTCAATTCCGGGACGGCGGCGATTCCGGCGGCAGTTAAGTAGTTAATCCGGTTAATTTTTCTATACCGTCTGGTTACCCAGTCCCCACCAATTCAGGTGGGAGGTCCAAATGTCCAAGTTCGTTATCGCCGCGGTTGCCGCTCTCTTCGCATCCGTTCCTGCAATGGCCATCACGGTGGATGGCACGCTCGACGCCGAATATGGCGCCCCCAAGTCCAGCGTGAGCTATAATTCCGCCGCGCCCACCAGCAATTTCGGCACGCCGACGAGCGAGAATCACGCTGCGGCCTATGACATCTATCTCACGGCCGACCAGAATGCCGTTTATGGCTATATCACGGCCGACCGCGTCACCGGTCTGCAGTTCGCCAATCTCTATTTCGACCTCGGGCCGGTCACCGGCAATGGTTCGGAACTCGGCTTCGAGATCGTCAATGGCACCGCCTTCATTCCGGGTGGGGCGGGCGCCGCGGACGTTTCTTCGGGGATCAGCTTCTTCCAGACGGCGGACGGCCTGTCGCTGGAGTTCTCGATCGACAATTCGCTGTTCACGTCGGCGATCGCGGGCCTCACCTATGGCACGGCGATCCCCTCGCTCGGTGACGATGTCGTGCTGCGCCTGTCGCAGAGCTTCGGTTATTCGGTGGCCGGCGGCGCAAGCTATGGAGACGATCGCCTCGGCCGCGTGACGCTGGGCGGCGCTGTCCCCGAGCCGGCGACCTGGGCGATGATGATCGGCGGCCTCGCGCTGGTGGGCGCCAGCATGCGCCGCGCGCGTCCCCGCGTGGCCTTCGCCTGAGCGATCGCATTTCTGCCTCGATAAGGGAGGGGGGCGCCGGCGCAGGTCGGCGCCCCCGCCTTGTTTCGGCCCTCCGTCCTTCGATCGCACCGCCAGCGATCTTCTGTTCCCTGCATTTTCCGGGCGGTCAGGCGAATCCACCTGACTTGAAAATGCTCTGGCGGTAAGCGGCGCGATGTGACCGATCTTCCCGTCCATGCCGTCCTGCCCGATCTCCTCGCCGCGCTGCGGGCCGGGGCCAGCGCTGTGCTGGTCGCCCCGCCGGGCGCGGGCAAGACGACGATGGTGGCGCCCGCGCTGCTCGCCGAGCCATGGTGCGCGGGGCAGGTCTGGCTGCTCTCGCCCCGCCGCCTCGCCGCGCGCGCCGCCGCCGAGCGGATGGCGATGCTGGCCGGCGAGAAGCCGGGCGAGACGATCGGCTATGTGACTCGCCTTGAAAGCCGCACATCCGCGCGCACGCGGGTTCTGGTCGTGACCGAGGGCGTGTTCCGCCGCCGCATCCAGGCCGATCCGGAGCTGGCCGGCGTCTCCGCCGTGCTGTTCGATGAAGTGCATGAGCGCAGCCTGGAGGGCGATTTCGGCCTTGCCCTCGCGCTCGACGCGCAGGCCGGGCTGCGCGAGGATCTGCGCCTCGTGGCCATGTCCGCCACGCTGGACGGCGCCCGTTTCGCCACGCTGATGGATGGCGCGCCGGTGATCGAGAGCGAGGGCCGCAGCTATCCGATCGAACTGCGCCATATCGGCCGCGCCGCCGATGCGCGGATCGAGGATGCCATGGCGGGCGCGATCCGCCGCGCGCTCGCCGAGGAGGCGCAGGGCGATCTGCTCGCTTTCCTGCCCGGCATGGGCGAGATCGAGCGCACGGCCGATCGCCTCGCGGGGCTGCCGGCCACGGTGGCGATCCACAGACTCTATGGCGCGCTCGACCCTGCCGGGCAGCGCGCCGCGCTGCGCCCCGCCGCGCCGGGCACGCGCAAGCTGATCCTCGCCACCAGCATCGCGGAGACGAGCCTCACCATCGACGGCGTGCGCATCGTGGTCGATTCGGGTCTGGCGCGCCGGCCACGGCATGATCTGGCGGCCGGCGTCACGCGCCTCGTCACCGAGCGGGCGAGCCAGGCGGCCGTTACCCAGCGCGCCGGCCGCTCGGGGCGGCAGGCGCCCGGCATCGCCTATCGCCTGTGGGAAGCCGCGGCCACCGCCGGGCTGCCGGCCTTCGATCCGCCGGAAATCCTGGAAAGCGACCTGACCGGCCTGCTGCTCGACTGCGCGGTGTGGGGCGTGGTCGATCCTGCATCGCTGCGCTGGCTCGATCCCCCGCCCGCCGCATCGGTCAGCGAGGCGCGCCGCCGCCTCGCCGCGATCGGCGCGCTCGACGGGCAGGGGCGGGCCACGGCGCATGGCCGGCGCATCGCGGATCTGCCGCTCGATCCGTGTCTGGCGCATATGCTGCTGGCCTCGGCGCAGGCCGGTGAGGGGGCGATCGCGGCGGAGGCGGCGGTGCTGCTCACCGAGCGCGGACTGGGCGGGCCGTCCGCCGATCTCGCCCGCCGCCGGGCGCAATGGTCGCGTGAACGCGGGCCACGCGCGGATGGCGCGCGCGCCTTGGCGCGGCGCTGGCGCGGGTTGCTGGGGGATCGGGATGGCGGCCCGGCACCGGCGGACGATGCCGCGCTCGCCCGCTGCCTGCTGCGCGCATATCCCGATCGGATCGCCCGGCGCCGGGATGCCAGCGGCGAGACCTGGATCAGCGCGGGCGGACGGGCATTCCGGCTGGACCCCACCGATCCGCTGGCCCGCGCATCCTGGCTGGCGGTCGGCGAGATCCAGGGCAGCGCGGCGGGCGCGCGCATCCTTTCCGCCGTGGCGATGGAGGAGCGGGACGTGTTCGCCGCCATGGCCGATCGCATCGCCGAGCGGCGCAGCGTGCGCTGGCGCAAGGATCTGGGCGGCGTGGAGGCCCTGCGCGAGCGCTGGCTGGGCGCGATCCGGCTGACCAGCGGTCCCGACGAGGCGCCTGAGCGTGCGGACGTGATCGCCGCACTGGCGCGGGCGTTGCGCGACGAGGGGCTTGGGCTGCTCCCCTGGGGCCGCGCGGCAGAGGCGCTGCGCACCCGGGCGCGCTATGCCGGCGTGGGCGATGCGATTGCCGACGAAGCGCTTCTCGCCGATGCCGCCGACTGGCTCGACCTGCTGCTCCCGGCCGGCGGGCGGCGACTGGGCGCCATCGATCCGGGCGCGCTGCACGGCCTGCTCACCCAGCGGCTGGGCTGGGACGCGACGCAGCGCATCGAGGCGCTGGCCCCGGCGTCCTTCACCAGCCCCGCCGGCAGCCAGCATCCGATCGACTATGATGCGCCGGCCGGCCCGACGGTGGAACTGCGCGTGCAGGCGGTGTTCGGCCTGGCCGCGCATCCCACCGTGGGCATCGCGCATGTGCCGCTGGTGCTCTCGCTCACATCGCCGGCCGGCCGCCCGATCCAGACGACGCGTGATCTGCCGGCCTTCTGGACGGGCAATTGGGGCGAGGTCGCCAAGGAGATGCGCGGCCGCTATCCCAGGCACCCCTGGCCGGACGACCCGGCCGGCGCGAACGCGACCCTGCGCACCAAGAAGGCCGACGCGCGCACGAAATCTTGACAGGCGGCCGGCCTTGGGCGACGGCGGATGCGCTCAGCCAAGGGAGTGTTTTCCATGTCCGCCCGGATCTACCAGATGCCCAAGAACGCCTTGCAATCCGGCAAGGCCCGCACGGCGACCTGGATGCTCGAATTCGAGCTGGCCGAGGCGCGCAAGGCCGATCCGATGACCGGCTGGTCCGGCTCTGGCGACACGCAGGAGCAGGTGAAGCTCAAATTCCCGAGCGAAGCGGCCGCCCGCGCCTATGCCGAGCGCTACGGCATTGCCTATCATGTCGTAGCCGTGCCGCCCAAGGCACTGAAATTGCAGGCCTACGCGGATAATTTCCGCTGAGGATCACGCCGCGCCGAGACGAAATCGCCCGGCCCTCCCTGCACGGAAGGGCCGGGCGTCGTCTTGTCCCGCTCAGGCGAAGGCGTGCTTGCGCGAGCGGCGCGCGCTGGCGCCGATGAGGCCGAAGCCCAGGATCATCATCGCCCAGGTGGCCGGCTCCGGCACGGCGGCGGTGGGCACGATCGGGAAGCGGCCCGGATTGCCGAGATCGGCTGGCGTGCTCGGCGCGAAGGTCGAGCCATAGCTGTCGCCAAAGGCCGAATCGATGAACTGGTCGTTGCCGACGCTGCCGTCCACATCGACCGGGCGATTGCGCGAGATGCCGCGCGTCGTGCCCGAATAGCTCACGCTGTCGACCAGCGTGGAGGCATTCTGGATCGTCGAATTATAGATGTTGATCGTGTCGGCGCTGCCCAGGTTGGAATTGCCGCCGATCGAGAAGATGCGGATGCTGGAATCGAGGTTCCAATAGGCGCGGAAGGCGTCTGCGGTCATCTCGGTCAGGACGATCGATTCATTGGCGCCGAGCGTGCCGAAGAAGTTGCCGAACGCGACCGGATTGTTGGGGTTGTCGTCATTGTAGGACCAGCCGCTGATGTCGACCAGCGCATCGCCGATATTGGTGATCTCGAAGAACTCGCGGTCGCCCGAGGCGGCGCCCTGATACATGAATTCGGTGATGCGCACGTCGGCCGAGGCGGCGACCGGCGTGGCGATGGCCGCCAGCGCGATCAGGGTGGCGAACAGGATATGGCGCATGATGAAACTCCCACGTTTCGTTAACGGAAATCGTTAACGGTGCGGGGCCTAGGCGGTGTTTTTGACATCCGCCGGACTGTTGCATGACTAATATATGTCGGTGCCCGGCGCTGATCCGCGCGCTGCGGCTTCAGAACTGGTCGGCGACGTCCATCATCGCGGTGAGCTTGCGGGGCGCCACCGCGCGCCAGCTCTTCGCGAGCCACTCCGCGACATGCTCCCAGTCGACGCCGGGCCGGTCGAGCCTGAGCGCGATCCAGCCGGATGCGCCATAATAGGCCGGGCGGTAATAGATGTCCGGCTCGGCCTCGATGAGGGCGTTCATCTCGTCGGGTCCGCTGGTCTTCACGAGCAGGGCCACCGCGTCCTCGCCATGATGACGGACCGAGACATAGGCGAAGAACTTGCCGGATTTCTCCCCGCCCACGCGCCAGCCGGGCGATCCGTGGGAGGCGCGGGCGTCCGTCTCGGGCAGGGCGAGGGCGAGGTCGCCCACGCGGGCGACGATCCACTCCGGATCGCGCTCGCGCCCGACATAGGCGGCCAGGGTGCGCGGATAGAGCTGATATTCGGCGTAGAGCACGCGCTGCGCCAGTATCTCGGGCGTGTCGCCGGGCAGGATGGCGACCGGGATCTGGCCCAGTATCGGCCCCTCGTCCAACAGGCTGGTGACGAGATGGACGGTGCAGCCGCCATGGCTGTCCCCCGCGTCGAGCGCGCGCTGGTGCGTGTGCAGGCCGGTATAGAGCGGCAGCAGGGACGGGTGGGTGTTGAGCATCCGCCCCTCCCATCGCGTGACGAAATCCGGCGTCAGGATGCGCATATAGCCGCACAGCGCGACATAGTCCGCGCCCGCGCGCGTCAGTTCGGCCTGCATGATGGCCTCGTGCGCCGCGCGGTCGAGCCCCTTGTGGCTGTGCGCGAAGGTCGCGATGCCCTCGGCCGCGGCCACGGTCAGCCCGCGCGCCTCGGGCACGTTGGAGGCGACGAGGACGATCTCATAGGGCGAATCGGGCAGCCGCGAGGCATAGAGCAGCGACATCATCGTCGTGCCCGTGCCGGACAGCATGACTGCGACGCGAGCTTTGCGCATCATTCGATCTCCGCGCCCGGTCAGGCGTTGTGGGTTGCGCTCCAGGGCGCCATGGCGCTCCATGTCTCGGCGGAACCGCGCACGGTGCAGCCCTTGGCGCCGGCCTCGATCGTGCCGATGCTGTGGACGGTCTCGCCAGCCTCGGTCAGCGCCTTCGTCACGTCGGCGGCATCGTCGGGCGCCACGACCACGGCCATGCCGATGCCGCAATTGAATGTGCGCGCCATCTCGCCGGGCTCGATGCCGCCCTGCGCCTGCAGGAAGGCCATCAGGCGCGGCTGCGCCCACAGATCGGCATCGACATGCGCATGCAGGCCCTGCGGCAGGATGCGCGGGATATTCTCCAGCAGGCCGCCGCCGGTGATGTGCGCCATGCCGTGCACCTTGCCGGCGCGCACGAGCGGGAGGAGCGATTTCACATAGATGCGCGTCGGCGCCATCAGCGCGTCGATCAGCAGCACGTCCTGGTCGAACAGGGCGGGGCAATCGAGCTTCCAGCCCTTGTCCGCCGCGAGCCGCCGCACCAGCGAATAGCCGTTGGAGTGGACGCCCGAGGAGGCGATGCCGAGAATCGCGTCGCCTTGCGCCACCTTGTCGGCGGTGAGCACCTCGTCGCGCTCCACCGCGCCCACGCAGAAGCCGGCCAGATCATAGTCGCCTTCGGCATACATGCCGGGCATCTCCGCCGTCTCGCCGCCGATGAGCGCGCAGCCGGCCTGCCTGCAGCCTTCCGCGATGCCCGCGATCACGCGCTCGGCAACATTGTTGTCGAGCTTGCCGGTCGCGAAATAGTCAAGGAAGAACAGCGGCTCGGCGCCCTGCACGATCATGTCGTTGACGCACATGGCGACCAGATCGATGCCCACCGTGTCATGCCGGCCGCTGTCGATGGCGAGCTTGAGCTTGGTGCCCACGCCGTCATTGGCCGCGACGAGCAGGGGATCGCGGAAGCCGGCGGCCTTGAGATCGAAGAAGCCGCCGAAGCCGCCAAGGTCCGCATCCGCGCCGGGGCGACGGGTGGCGCGCGCGAGCGGCGCGATGGCGCGCACCAGGGCGTTGCCGGCGGCGATGTCCACGCCGGCCTGCGCATAAGTATAGGCGGCGGGCTGATTATGCTTAGGGTCCATGATCGCGCCTTAGGATGTGTGTTCGCGATCCACAATGGCCCTGGTTGACCGCGCCGGGCAACCGCCATGCGCAAGGCGGATCGGCACTTCGCCAAAACAGGCTTGGTTTTCCCGAGCAATGCCGCCAAAAGGGCGCCGTGACGCTCAGCCTGCCCTCCCTGCGGCCCATCCATCTCCTTTTCGCGCTGGTTCTGGCGGCGTTCGCGGCTGTGCTGGTCGCGCAGATGGAGGGTGAGCGGGGAATCGCGCCGATCGCCTCCAACGGCGATTTCGAGGTGCGCGACGTGCGGGTCGACGTGGCCGGGCCCAATGCCGACACCGCCCGCGCGACGGGCTGGCGGCTGGCCCAGCGGCTCGCCTGGCGGTCGCTCTGGACGCGCACCAATGGCGGCGCGGGCCCGATGCTGGCGGACGGCGTGCTGGACAGCCTGGTCTCCGGCATCGAGGTGCAGCAGGAGCAGATCGGCCCCAATCGCTATATCGCGACGCTCGCCGTCATGTTCGACCGGGCGCGCGCCGGGCAGGCGCTGGGCGTGAGCGGGCAGGTGATGCGCTCGCCGCCGCTCCTCGTGATTCCCGTGCTGTGGGATGCCGGCGCGGCCACGACATTCGAGCGGCCCACGCCCTGGCAGCAGGCCTGGGCGCAGTTCCGCACCGCCGACAGCGCGATCGACTATGTGCGCACGGCAGGCGACGGCGCCGATCCGATGCTGCTCAATGCCGGCCAGATCGGCCGGCGCGGGCGCAACTGGTGGCGCATCCTGCTGGACCTCTATGGCGCGGCGGACGTCATCATGCCGATCGCCCGGCTCGAGCGCAGCTGGCCCGGCGGCCCGGTCACCGGGCATTTCGCGGCGCGCTACGGGCCGGACAACCAGCTCATCGGCACCTTCACGCTGCGGGCGGCACGCGATGCCGAGATTCCGCGCATGATGGCCGAGGCGGTCCAGAAGATGGACCAGCTCTACATCCAGGCGCTGCTCAGCGGCACATTGCGGCCCGATCCGTCGTTGGTCATCGAAGCGCCGCTCAATGCGGTGGAGATCGACGATGTGAGCGAACTGGACGGCCTGATGAGCGCGCTGCCCAGCGATGAGGGCGTCGTGGCGTCGGCATCGGGCAGCTTCGCGATCCAGGTCGATACGCCGACGGTCGATTCGGTCGGCGAGATGCAGACGCTGTTGCGCGGCATTCCCGGCATGCGCTCGGCATCGACGAGCAGCCTCGCGCTGGGCGGCACATCGGTGATGCAGGTGACGTTCGATGCGCCGGTCGACCAGTTGCGCACGGCGCTGGAGGCGCGCGGCTTCACGGTCGCGGTCTCCGGTTCGACATTGCGCATCGTCCGCCGGGGCGGGCAGTCGTCATCGCCCCCGGCACCGCCATCGCCGGCGCCGACCCCCGGCGGGGGCGCGCGGTGACGCAGTTGCCGCTGCCGATGGGCTGGCCCCGGCGCGACGACATCGGCCATCTCCTCATCCACGGCGGCAACAGCGCGGCGGTGGCGCATCTGCGCGACTGGCAGCGCTGGCCATCGCCCTGCGCATTGCTCATGGGGCCGCGCCGCTCGGGCCGCAGCCTGCTCGGCCGGCTGTTCGAGGCGGAAACCGGCGGCCTCGCGGTCGACGAGGCGGAACGGTGTGACGAGGAGCGCTTGTTCAACCTGTGGAACGCGGCGCGCGACGGCGGCGCCCCGCTGCTGCTCATCGTGGAGGATGCGCCGGCGCCCTGGATGGTGACGCTGCCGGACCTGCGCACGCGCCTGGCCACCGCGACCATCGCGCGCATCCTGGCGCCGGACGAGGCGGGCGTGGCCGCGCTGATCGCGCACGGGCTGGAGCAGGCGGGCTCCGCCTTCGCCCCGGATGTGCCGGAATATCTCGCCCGCCGCACGGCGCGATGCTATGAAATGATCGATACCGTGATTGCCCGCCTCAACGCTGTTTCGCTGGCATCCGGCCAGAAGCTCAGCGTCGCATCGGTGCGGTCGATTCCGGATCTGGCGGAGCCGGGCGCAATGCCGGGCGTGACGAGCGACGAAGGAACGCGGCATAGTGGCTGAAGCCGATCCGGGCCAATCGATTGCCGGCGCGGGCGCGCGCTATTTCAATCGGGAGCTTTCCTGGCTCAACTTCAACCAGCGGGTGCTGGAGGAGGCGAGCAATCCGGCGCATCCGCTGCTGGAGCGGCTCCGCTTCCTGTCCATCTCGGGCAATAATCTCGACGAGTTCTTCATGGTCCGCGTCGCCGGCCTCAAGGGCCAGCAGCTGCAGGGCGTGGAACTGCGCTCGGCCGACGGGCTGACCCCGGCCCAGCAGCTCGATGCCGTCGCGGCGCGGACGGAAGCACTGATGGCCGAGCAGCAGGCGATGTGGCACGATCTGCGCGGCAAGCTGCGCAGCGCCCAGATCAGCGTGATCGATCGGGAGCCGGTCGACGCCGCGGCAGAGACCTGGCTGCGCGCGCATTTCCTGGAGCAGATCTTCCCGGTCATCACGCCCCAGGCGCTCGATCCGGCGCATCCGTTCCCGTTCATTCCCAATACCGGCCTGAGCCTGTTCTTCGATCTCGTGCGCGAATCGGACAAGGAGAAGGTGCAGGAGCTGGTCATCCTGCCGGCGAGCCTGCCGCGCTTCATCCGCCTGCCGGGCAAGGCCGCGCGCTACATCGCCACCGAAGCGCTGGTGCGGCGCTGCTCGGGCCTGCTCTTTCCGGGCTTTGAAGTGCGCGACAGCGGCCTGTTCCGCATCCTGCGCGACAGCGACATCGAGATCGAGGAAGAGGCCGAGGACCTCGTCCGCTATTATCGCAGCGCCATCAAGCGGCGCCGGCGCGGCCGGATCATCCGGCTGGAGATGGAGCGCGGCGTCGCCGAATCGGTGGAGGAGATGCTCCAGACGCTGATGCACGGGCATGAGGCGATGGTGGTCGATATCGACGGCTTCGTGGGCATCAGCGATCTGGCCCAGCTCGTCGAGGAGGATCGGCCCGACCTCAAGTTCACCGCCTATGTGCCGCGCTTCCCGGAGCGCATCCGGGAATATGGCGGGGACTGCTTCGCCGCGATCCGCGCCAAGGACATCGTCGTCCACCATCCCTATGAGAGTTTCGACGTCGTCATCGCCTTCCTCAAGCAGGCGGCGGACGATCCGGACGTGGTGGCCATCAAGCAGACGCTCTACCGGGCCGGCAAGCAATCGGCGATCATCCGCGCGCTCATCGAGGCGGCGGAGGCCGGCAAGTCGGTCACGGCCGTGGTCGAGCTGAAGGCGCGGTTCGACGAGGAGCAGAACCTGCTCTGGGCGAGCCAGCTGGAGCGGGCCGGCGTGCAGGTCGTCTACGGCTTCATCGAGTGGAAGACCCACGCCAAGATATCGATGGTGGTGCGGCGCGAGGGCGAGGGGTTCAAGACCTACTGCCATTTCGGCACTGGCAACTATCATCCGGTGACCGCGCGCATCTACACGGACCTGAGCTTCTTCACGGCCGATCCGCGCGCGAGCCGGGATGCCTCGGCGGTGTTCAACTATATCACCGGCTATGTCGAGCCGCAGTCCATGGAGCTGCTCTCGCTCTCGCCGCTGACGCTGCGCACCCGGCTGGTGGAGCTGATCGACGCGGAGATCGACTATGCGCGCGCCGGCCGGCCGGCGACGATCTGGGCCAAGATGAACAGCCTTGTGGATGCCGCGATCATCGAGAAGCTCTATGAAGCGAGCAATGCCGGCGTGCGGATCGAGCTGATCGTGCGCGGCATCTGCTGCCTGCGCCCCGGCGTGCCCGGCATGTCGGACCATATCTCGGTCAAGTCGATCATCGGGCGCTTCCTGGAGCATAGCCGCATCTGGGCATTCGGCAATGGCGAGGCCCTGCCGAACAACAAGGCCAGGCTGTTCATCAGCTCGGCCGACTGGATGACGCGCAATTTCGACCGGCGCGTGGAATATATGCTGCCGATCGACAATCCGACCGTGCATGACCAGGTGCTCGATCAGGTGCTGGTCGCCAATCTGCTGGATAATGAGCAAAGCTGGATATTGCAGAGCGACGGCAGCTATGTTCGCGAGGCTCCCACCGGCAAGCGCTTCAATCTGCACACTTATTTCATGACCAATCCTTCGCTGTCCGGACGCGGCGCGGCGCGGCGCAAGAATGCCGCCGTGCCCAAATTGTCGCTTCCGACCCGAGATTGAGCGGATCTGCCGACCAGTGACCCTGCTTGACCGCCTTGGCCGACGCCCCATGCAGACCAACCTGCGCGGCGCCCATTTCCGGCGCACCGCGATCATCGACATCGGCTCCAACAGCGTGCGGCTGGTCGTCTATGACGGGCCTCGCCGCGTGCCGTTCGTGCTGTTCAACGAGAAGGTGATGGCCGGGCTCGGCGCCGATCTGGGCCGCACGGGCAAGATCGGGCGCGCGGCGATGGAGCGGGGGCTCGATACGCTGGAGCGCTTCGTGCGGCTGTGCGAGGAGATGGCGGTCGACGAGCTGCGCTGCGTGGCGACGGCGGCGGTGCGCGATGCGAGCAACGGCCCGCAGTTCATGGCGCGCGTGGCGGAGCTGGGCCTTGCCGTCCAGCTGCTCACCGGCGAGCGCGAGGGGATCGTGTCCGCGCACGGCCTGCTCTCCGGCATGCCCGGCGCGGACGGCATCATGGGCGATCTGGGCGGAGGCAGTCTGGAGCTGGTCCGCGTGCGCGATGGCAGCATCGGGCGTGCCGTCTCGCTGCCGCTCGGGGTGTTCCGGCTGGGCGAGATTCGCCGCGGCGGCCGCAAGGCGCTGGCCGAACGGCTGGACATGATGCTGCGCGAGCGCGGCTTCGACGATATTGAGAAGGGCCTGCCTTTCTACATGATCGGCGGGAGCTGGCGCGCGCTGGCGCGACTCGACATGCAGCTGACCGGCTATCCGCTGCCGATCCTGCATCATTATGAGATGCCGGTGGACCGCCCGCAGGCGCTCGTCCAGTGGCTCGATCGGGCGCAGAAGGCGGACCTGAAAGCGGTGCCGGCGCTCAGCAGCGGCCGCCTGCCCAACCTGCCGGATGCGGCCCATCTGCTCGGTGCGCTGACCGAGCGGCTGCGCTCGCGCGATCTCACGGTCTCCGCGTTCGGGCTGCGCGAGGGCCTGCTGTTCGAGCAATTGCCCCCGGAACTGGCGGCGGAGGACCCGCTGCTCGTCGCCGCGCGCGTGGAGGG
>Ga0182747_1002009_pt1 | contig 14792 bp, 11 predicted proteins | sample eDN3rd30CBELigBY_FD_128526 | JGI IMG/M metagenome (GOLD analysis project Ga0182747, IMG submission 128526) | Enriched backyard soil microbial communities from Emeryville, California, USA - eDNA 3rd pass 30_C BE-Lig BY (version 2) (version 2) | ecosystem: Environmental > Terrestrial > Soil >...
AACATGTTCTTCCAGACCAGCGCCGAGACGGTGGGCATGATGAAGAAGGGCGCGATCATCAGGATGCGCACGATCCCCTGCCCCATGATCGGCTGATCGAGCAACAGGGCCAGCACCACGCCGCCGACAACGGTGATCGCAAGGACCCCGCCCACGATCATCAGCGTGTTCGCCATCGCCGTCCAGAAGGCCGGGTCGGAGAGGAAATACTTGTAGTTGGTCAGGCCGATGAACTGCTCCATCCCGGGCGAGAGCAGGTTATAGCTTTGGAAGCTGAACCACAGCGTCATCGCCAGCGGCACGATCATCCAGCCCAGAAGCAACAGGACCGAGGGCGCGACCATGAAGCGCGCAAGGGTTTTCTGGTGTCTCGTCGCCATGGCCGCGCCTCCCTGCGCGGGTGATGAAAAGCAGGGGACGCGACCGCCCCCCGCCTAGCCGGGGAGGCTATTTCGGGTAGCCGGCCTTGGCCATTTCACGCTCGGCGATCTGCTGGGCCATCTGCAGCGCCTGATCGACGCTGGCCTGCCCGGCGAGGGCTGCCGAGAATTGCTGGCCGACCGCCGTGCCAAGCGCCTGGAACTCGGGGATGCCGACCCACTGCGTGCCGATATAGGGCACCTCGACCGTGGTGGGGTTCTTCAGGTCCGCAGACATGATGCTGTCCAGCGTCGGCTTGGCGAAGGGCGCGGCCTTCTGGTATTCCGGGTTCTCGTAAAGCGAGGTCCGGGTTCCGGGCGGGACATTGGCCCAGCCCTCGGCCGCCGCCACCTGCTCGGTATAGGCCTTGGAGGTTGCCCAGCCGACGAATTTCTTCGCCGCATCCGGCGCATCGGTCGAGGCCGGGACGGCCAGCGTCCATGCCCAGAGCCACATGGCGGGCTTCTCGCCCTCGGGGGCGAGGGCGTAGCCGACCTTGTCCGCCACCGTCGATTCCTTGGGGTTCGAGACGAAGCTGGCCGCGACCGTGGCGTCTATCCACATGCCGCATTTGCCGGTCTGGAACAAAGCGAGGTTTTCGTTAAACCCGTTCGAGGACGCGCCGGGCGGGCCAGCGTCGGTCATGATGGTGACGTAATCGGTCAGCGTCTTCTTCCACGCCTCGGAACCGAACTGCGGCTTCCATTCCATGTCGAACCACGGCGCGCCATAGCTTGCCGCCATCGAGGTGATGAAGGCCATGTTCTCGCCCCAGCCGGCCTTGCCGCGCAGGCAGATGCCATAGACCTCGTTCGGCTTGTCGGTGATCTTGCGCGCCGCGTCGAAGACGAAGTCCCACGTCGGACGCTCCGGCATGGTCAGCCCGGCCTTCTCGAACAGATCCTTGCGATACATGATCATCGCGGATTCGCCATAGAAGGGCGCGGCGTAAAGCTTGCCGTCGAGCGACAGCCCCTCGCGGATCGGCGGCAGGATGTCATCGGCGTCGTAATCGGCGCCCATGTCCTCGAGCGGCATCAGCCAGCCCTGCTTGGCCCAGATCGGCACCTCGTAATTGCCGACCGTCACGATGTCATATTGCCCGCCCTTGGTCGCGATATCGGTGGTGACACGCTGGCGCAGGACGTTCTCCTCCAGCGTGACCCATTCCAGCTGGATATCGGGATTCGCATCGGTGAAGGGCTTGGTCATCTTCTGCATGCGGATCATGTCGCCGTTGTTCACGGTGGCGATGGTCAGCGTCTCGGCCGTGGCGGGCACGGCAAGGGCCGCAAGGGCGCACGCCCCCAGCAGGCCGCGCAACTTGGTGGTCATTCTGGTTATCCTCCCTACGGATCAGCATTTGCCAACACGATGGGCAAATGCTCACACAAGAGGGTGAAGCTGTCAAGAAAAGGCTGAAGGACGCGAGGGCGGCGGTTCAGCCCGCGCCCAGCCCGCTGAGGTATTCGACAAGGAAATCAGAAAGCTCGCGCGCGGCCCGACTTTGGTGGTGGGCGACGGGTCGGCACAGTTCCAGATACGTCTCGATCCGGTCGCGGGCGCAGAAGGGCCGCTGGGTCAGGAAGCCGGTCCCGATCTCGCGCGCGACGGTCTGGCGCGGCAGAATCATCACGGCGGCACCGCGACAGGCCAGTTCCTTCTGCAATTCCAGCGAGGCCGTCGTGAAGGCGACCTCCGGCGCGGCCAGGCCCCTCGCCCGGATCCGGGCGTCAAGCGCGCGCCTGACGCCAAAGGCCCGGTCGGGAAGGGCCAGCGGATGATGCAGCAGATCCTCCAGTGAAACCTCGTCCAGCGCGGCCAGCGGATGGCCCGGCGCCATCACCGGATCATGGCGCATCGGCACGCGCAGAAGCACCTCGATGCGCGGATCGGGCGGGGTGAACATCGCCACCGCGATCTCTGACGCGCCGGTCGCGGCGGCCTCGATCGCGGCGGCGGCCGAAGTCACGGTCACCTCGATCTGGATATGGGGATAGCGGGACGAGAATCCGGCCAGCGCCGGGGCCAGCATCGAACTCGCCGCCACGCCCGGCACGTGCAGCGACACGCTGCCGCGCTTCAGCCCGCGCAGGTCGTCGATCGCCCGCCGCGCCGTCGCCATCTCGCGCGCGACAAGACGGGCGCGTTCGGCCAGAACCTCGCCCGCCGCGGTCAGGCGGATGCCGCGCGGCGACCGCTCGACCAGCGCGGTCCCGAAGGCATGTTCCAGCTTGTCGAGCTGCCGAACCACCGCGGTCGGAGAGGTGTTCAGCCCCTCGGCCGCCTGCCGGATCGAGCCCGAGCGAACCAGCTCATTGAAGGTGGCGATGCTGTTCAGATCCATGACCATTCCCCATGATACGGAAAACGTAGCACCGTGCGCACAACAAGGCGACTTCCATTCCACCCGAGGGGGGATGTTCATGGCGTGACAAGAAGCCGACAGGAAACCGAAATGTCCCCGATCCTCGATCTTGGCGCCCGCCAGATCCTTGCCGCATTCCGCGCGCGCGAACTCTCTCCGGTTGAATACATGCGGGCGCTGATCGCGCGGGTCGAGGCTTCGGAGCCGAAGGTTCAGGCGCTGTGGCTGTTCCGCCCCGAGCGCGCGCTAGATGCCGCGCGCGCCTCCGAGGCCCGCTATATGCAAGGCGCGCCGCTGGGGCTGCTGGACGGGATGCCGGTGACGGTCAAGGAGTTGATCGCGACAAAGGGCGACCACATTCCGCTGGGTACCGCCGCCATGCCCCATAGCCCGGCGGCCGAGGATGCCCCTGCGGCCGCGCGCCTGCATGAGGATGGGGCGATCATCTTCGCCAAGACGACCTGCCCCGATTTCGGGATGCTCAGCTCCGGCCTCTCGACCTTCCACCATCTCAGCCGCAATCCCTGGGATCTGAGCCAGAATCCGGGTGGCTCGTCCTCGGGCGCCGCCTCGGCGGGGGCGGCGGGTTACGGGCCGCTGCATCTGGGCACCGATATCGGCGGCTCGGTGCGGCTTCCGGCGGGTTGGACGGGGCTTTTCGGGCTGAAGCCGACGTTGGGACGCATCCCGATAGATCCCTATTACACCGGCCGCGCGGCCGGGCCGATGACGCCCACCGTCGATGACGCGGCGCTGTTGATGCACACCGTCTGCCGCCCCGACTGGCGGGATGCGACCGCGTTGAAATACGAGCCGATCGATTGGGACGCCGCCGCGTGCGAGGTTCGCGACCTGCGCATCGGCCTGATGCTGGATGCGGGCTGCGGCCTCGGCGCCCATCCCGAAGTCGCCGCCGCCGTCACCGCCGCCGCGCGCCGCTTCGAGGAGAACGGCGCAACCATCATCCCCATCGCCCCTGTCCTGACGCGCGGGATGCTGGACGGGCTCGACATCGCCTGGCGCGCGCGGTTCTGGGGCCAGATGCAGAAGCTGCCGGCCGAAAGTCGCGCGAAGATCCTGCCCTATATCCGCGAATGGGCCGAGGCCGGGGCATCCGCCGACCCGATCCGCGTCGCCGAGGGCTTCGACCAGACCTTCGCGATGCGCCGTGCCGCAAACGAGGCGCTGCACGGGCTGGACTTCATCCTGTCCCCGGTCAATCCACAGCGGAGCTATCCGGCAGACTGGGCCTCGCCCACCAACGATCCGGCGCGCCCCTTCGAACATATCGCCTTCACCGTGCCCTGGAACATGGGCGAGCAGCCGGCAGCCTCGATCCATTGCGGCCTGACCTCGACCGGGATCCCGATCGGATTGCAGATCGTGGGGCACCGTTTCGACGATCTGGGCGTGATGCGGCTTGCGCGCGCCTTCGAGGAGTGGCGCGGGGCGATTAACTGGCCCCGCCATGAGGGGCAGGGTCCGGGTTCGGCATCTCGGCCCAAATGCCGCCATGTGGTGACCGGCCATTGCGACTTCACCAGCATCAGCGTGTAGCTAGGCAGGCATGGATCGCGGCGATCTGATCTGACGCCACAGCAACGCCGCTGAAGGCGCGCTGACCAGCAGGCTGCAAATGATCGAGAGATGGGGAAATCGCGACCTGTCAGGCAGGACGGTGCCAAAGGTTTTGGGCAAATCTTCAGGTTTTCAGGTGGGGGCGCAGCAGGGCGCCCCCGCAACGGCACTGCCTACATTCCCCCGGTGAAGATCGAGGCGCGCTCCTCGCCTTCCTTCGGCTTGGTGTAAAGCCAGTCCTCCATGCGTGAGACGGTGCCGTTCTGGCGCAATGTCTCTTCATATTCCTTGCGGATATAGGGATCTTCCTCATCATAGGGAATGGCGCTGCCGCCATCGCGGATGTCCATGGCACCAAGGTCCTTCGTCGCCTGGCCTGGCACACCCGCCTTGTGTCCACGGGCGTTGTTCGGCCCGAACCAGGCGGTCAGGCGTAACGGCTCATGGCTGACCCCGAAATGCTGGTGGAACCAGTCTCCGTTCATCGGCGCGGCGGTAACCATGCCGACCGGTTCATAGTCCACACGCTTGACCAAATCGGCCTTACCGCTCTCCCACGGTTTCTGACCGGCGCTGGCAGGCCATGTATAGGTATAGCCCTTCCCCTTGACGCAGATCAGCACCGCCGCCGAGGCATGGGCATGCGCCTTGGCATAGCGCCCGTTCTCATGCTGGCCGATCCAGACGTAGAAGCGGTTGTTGGCCATATGAGGCTCGACCCGGCGGTAGCCAGGTGAACGGCGGTTGTCGAGCGGCAACTCGCAATTGACGATATCCGGGATGAAGTTGGTCTTGCGCATGGCAAGGCCGCGCACCGGGTCCGGCGCGATGTCATCCTTGCTCTTGTAGTAATCGGGCTGACCGTCGAAATGTTCACGGAAGACGAACGGATTGTTAAAGATGAATTGCTCGTTTCCGAACAGGTTCATCGTATTCGGCGCCGACGTTCCGGCGAGCAGAAGCGCTGGCGCATTGGTCGAGTTGACGATGCGGTGGTTGGCATTCACGGGAATGGCGAACATCGAACCCGCTTGCCATTCGAACACGGTCTTTTCACCGCCGTCCTGCCAGATCTCTGTCGAGCCGCGCCCTTCGATAACAAGGAACTGCTCTTCATAGATGTGCTTTTCGACGTTCAAAGCGCCCGAGGCCGGAACTTCGATGACGTAAGAGCCCCACAAGCCTTCAGTGCCATACAGCTGGATGAACGTGCCGTTCCCGCCCATCCGTTTCCACGGTTTCAGCGGCAGGTTCTGGACTTTGCTGACACCGATGTCGCGGAAGATCGGGATACCCTGCTCCTCCATGAATGTATCGTAGGGCAGCGCGGGGCGTCGGAAGGTGCCATAGCCAGCCTTGTTGGTGCCCCGCGGCTCATGCCAGTGGGATTCTATCATGTCATGCATCACAATCCATCCTTGTCTGCGTCAGCACCGTCGGTGCCGGGTATCAGGGTCTCCCATAAAGGGATCGGCACCCCCCAAGTGACACCGACCAGTTGGTAGCTGGCTGGCGATTATTATTCTCTATTGATTTGTTGTGTCTTTTATCAACTGAACCATCTCGAGCGGTTGGTTCAGAGCCTTCGTCATCGCCAGCGTGACTTCGTCACCGACCTGAACATTGACGTCGAGTTGAAGCCGTTCTGCCCTGGTCAGGAATTCCGGGTCGGATGTGGCCTTGGCATAGGCATCCCACAACGCCGCAAGCCGGTCTGTCGGGATAGCCGGCGGGCCGGCCGAGGGGCGCGAAATGGTACCCAGAGACTCGATCAACGAGATGGTTCGCAAACCCGCTTCATCCTCGGTCAGAGAGGAAAGTTGCGGAAGATCGGTCTGCGTGCCACCAATCTGGGCGATCATCTGGCCATGGCCCTCCTGCACGAACTGCTGAAAGGCCGAGCGTGAGCCGATCAGGCCTTGAACCTCGCCGCGACGCATCGCCAGAACATCGTCGTTGCCATTATAGCCTGTGACGACCTGAATCGGCAGTTCCAGCGCATTGGTAAGCATCGTCGTCTCCAGCATCCGAGAACAACCGATGCCACAGGCGGCGAACTTGACCTTCTCACCTGTCGCCAGTTGGTTCCACGATGTGATGCCGGATTGGGTTGTGGTCACGACCACCCGTGGATCGGATGTCAGGTTGCCAATCCACGACATCTTCGCCAGATCGAACTTGATGGTCGGTTCCTGACCAAGCTGGCTGTAGATCAGGCCGGGATTGAAAATGCCGATCGTCAGCCCGTCCGGTTTGGACGCATAGACGAAATTGGCCGCGATGATGCCACCCGCCCCTGGCATATTGCGGACCACGAAGGTCGAGCCGGGCAGATATTTCTGCATATATTCGGCGAGAAGCCGGCCATTGGTGTCGTAGACTCCGCCCGGGCCAGTTCCAACGATAAAATTGACCGTCTTGTCGCTGAAAAAATTCGCGCCCGATTGTGCAAGAGCTGAAGTGCCGAAGGTCGACGCAATGACAGCTGCACCAATCGCCACGAATCGCGCAAGCATATTCATATTTTCCCCTCCCGTCAGATAAGCTGCACCCCAGGCGATTCCGGGATGCCGGCGATGTTTGCCGAAGTGACGCTTTTCAAAACCCGGCCACCTCCTCCGGTGGCGGCCTCGAAATCAGTCCATTTTCAGCGTGGCCTTCAGGAACTCGATCATCTCTGGAGTCTGATCCAAGGCTTTAACAACGGCCTCGCCGACCGCAGGACCGACCTGTGGATCGATCGGCAGATCCATGCTGTTCGCGCGTGCCAGAAATTCTGGATCGGTCACGGCCGCCTGATAGGCCTCGCGCAGCGCCTCTAGCCGGTCCGCGGGAATGCCTTTTGGCCCGGCGGTCATGCGTGAGAGATTGCCCTGCGACGCCACCAATGCGGTGACCCGCGCGCCCGCCTCGTTGTCATCGACCAAAGAGGCAAGCTGCGGAATGTCCGTCTGCGAACCGCCAATCTGCGCGATCATCACTCCATGGCCTTCCTTGACGAAGGGCTCCATTGACGAGCGCGCTCCAAGCGTTCCCGTCACTTCTCCCCTGCGCAGGGCCAGCAGCGCGTCGTTGCCTTCATAGCCAGTCACCAGGTCGATCGGCAGATTCAATGAGCTGATCAGCATCTGCGTTTCGGCCGTCGACGCCGTTCCCCCGCCCGAAGAGGCGAAGCGCACCCGAGGCTCATGCGTCATCAGTTGTTCAAAGCTGGTGATGCCGGACTTCTTCGACACGATGATCGCGCGCGGGTCCGAGGCCAGCTTGCCGATATAATCCATGTTGGCCAGATCGAAGCGTCCTCCCACCACTCCGGCCAGCTGCGTATAGATCAACCCGGTGTTGAAAGTCCCGATGGTCAGCCCGTCTGGTTTGGCCGCATAGATGTAGGCGGCGCCAATTATATGGCCCGCGCCTGGCATATTGCGGACTACGAAAGTGGAACCAGGCAGATGCTTCTGCATGAATTCCGCCACCAAGCGGCCATTGGTGTCATATCCGCCCCCCGCATCGGTCGGGACGATATAACTGACCGTCTTACCCTTGAAGAAATCGGCGCCCGATTGCGCGATTGCCGATCCCGCCACGATGGCAGGCAATATTGCTGCAACCATTGCAGCAATACCTCTTGAGAAAATTCCCACGTCGTTTCCTCCCTGTGAGAATGGAACTCGATAGAAATTTGTCATTATTTACTCAGAGGTAGATATGGATATTCTTCTCCTGAGTTGTGGCAAGTAGTTCGCCAAGGCAATCGTCGCGCCCAAGGCCGGATTGCTTATATCCGCCAAAGGGTGCGCCCAAGGTTCTTTTTCCTGCGCCATTTATCCAGATATAACCTGCCTGAATATCAGCGGCAGCGCGATGTGCCTTGGTGATATCCGAAGTGAAGATCGAGGCGGTCAGACCATAGGGAACGCTGTTGACATCCGCGAGCATCGCCTTTTCATCGGACCAGCGCAGGATCGACTGCACCGGGCCAAAGATCTCCTCGTTGGCAATGCGCATGGACTGGGTGACATCCGCAAAGACCGTCGGCTGAAGGAAACAGCCCCCCGCCAGCGCCGGATCGTCGGGCGCGGTGCCGCCATAGACCAGACGCGCGCCCTCGGCCTGGCCTTCGGCGATATAGCCCAGAACGCGGTCATGATGGGCACGGTTGATCAGGGCCCCCATGGTGGTTTTCGGATCCGTCGGCACGCCGGGGCGATACCGGGCAAGGTGCTTGCCCATCCTCTCGATCACCTCGTCATGGATCGCCTCGTGCAGGAAAGCCCGGCTCATCGAGCCGCAAGACTGCCCGCACCAGGCATAATTCATGCTGCTGACCGCCATGCGCGCCACCTGTTCGGGATCGGCGTCGGGAAATGCGATCAGCGCATTCTTGCCCCCAAGCTCCAGCGTGACGACCTTGAGCGTGTCGGCGGCGGCGCGGGCAATGGCACGGCCTGTCCGCGCACTGCCGACAAGGGAAATCGCCGCGATACCCGGATGCGAGGACAACGTCTCGCCCGCCGCCGGCCCGCCGGTCAGCACGTTCAGCACCCCCGCCGGGAACAGCGGTCCGATCAATTCGGCCAATCGCAGCGCCGAAAGCGGCGCCTGCTCGGACGGCTTGACGATCACAGCATTGCCCGCGGCCAGTGGCGCCGCGATCTTGCTGGCAAAAAAGGAAAACGGGTGATTGAAGGCGATGATACGCGCCACCACGCCAAGCGGTTCCCGCACCGAGAAGTTGACGCTATCCGGGCCGGACGGGATAGAGGAGCCCTTCATCTCGGAGACCAGCCCGGCGAAATATTGGAACCGTGCCACCGCCGAGGCGGCATCCTTGGCCATGGGGCCTGCCGGATTGCCGCAATCGACCGCATCAAGAAGCGTCAGTTCTTCCCCGTGCCGGGCCATGACTGCGCTGGCCTCGCGCATGATTTTGGCACGGTCCTGCGGAGCCACCTGTCGCCATTCGGCAAATCCGGCCTGCGCGGCTGCGACGGCCTGCGCTACATCCTCGGGCATGGCCCGGGCGATGCACCCCAGATCCTCGCCGGTGGCGGGGCTGACGCTGCGGTCATATTCCCCCGCCAGTGGCTTGTGCCAGGCGCCACGATAGTAGAGTTCCCGATTTTCAGGGAAAATGATGTCGGTCATGCTGGTTCCTGTCATTGGCTCTGTGAGGATCAGATCGCAAGCGGCTCCTCGGCATAATTCCCGTATTTGATAAGGTTCTGCCGCTGAGCCTCGTTTCTCGGCGGCAGCTTGAACAGACGTGCCGCAGTGCCACCCAGAATACTGTGCTTGGCTTTTTCCGACAGAAACGGCAGATCATAGATCGTCGACGGCAGATCAAAATCCCAATGGGGATAATCCGATGCGTACATGAGCTGCGTTTCCGCATTTATCATGCGGAAAGTCGTCTCGAGCGCCTGCATGTCCTGAATTTCCATAGGCTGGGTGGAATAGAACATTTCGCGCATGTAATCCGACGGTTTTTTCTTTAGCAGCGGACATTCCGAGGGACGCAGAAGATATTCGTGGTCAAGTTTCTGCATCAAGAACGGAATCCATGCCAGGCCGGATTCAATCCACAACATCGGCAGTTTCGGGAACCGTTCGCACAACCCGTTCACCACCCAATTGGTGCAATGCAGAATACTGAACCAGCTGAAACCCAGTGCATGAGCCGAGATGAAGCGGTTGCAACTCTGGAAGGTGGTCGAATCCCAGTGAGGACCTGCATGGAATGCCAGGGTAAGACCGCGCTCCTCAAGCGCGCGGTAGAGCTTCATGTATTCGTTGTTATAGACCGCCATTTTCTCGCGCACCGAAGTGACCATGAAGCCACCAACCCCGGGGCGGTCGCCAAATGTCTCGACCATGCGCAGCGATCCCTCGGGATCACTGAAAGGCAGGCAAATCATGGTATAGATCCGGCCGCCGGATTCCGGCAGAACCTTTTCCGTCACCCACCGGGCATAGGCCCAGCACAGCTCGAATTCCATTTCCTTCTGCGGATGCAGACCAATATTCAGCATCCCGGTAGGGAACAGGCAGGAGTAATCGACCCCCATTGCATCCATCCAGCGGAAGGTCCGCTCGACATCGCGCTTTGGTCCTTTCGGGGCTGCGGTCATCTCACTCGAACGAAGGGGATAGCGCGTCACCCGCCCACCCATGTCCTGCCAGCTGGTCCCGGAGGGCATGATGCTGCCCCGCCCCTTCTGGCGGCTCGACAGCGAGAGCTGCTTGAACACCTCATTCTCCATAAAGGGCAGGATCTCATCGAGATTTTCGCCCTCGTAATGATGTGCGTCGCAATCGACGATCAGCATGTCCTTGTAATTGCGCGCCTTGGCCTGCTCCGTCGCATGGGCCAACTGATTAGTGGTGTTAAGATCGGCGACGGACACCCGACGCCCGCGATCAGCAATGAGGTCCATTCCTGCACTCTTTCAGTATGATGTCGTATGAAAAGGCGGATGTGGCAGAGCGCACGTTTTGGGGAAGGTCATCGTGAGCTCCAACTTTGCCAGACGGACAACTCGAAGACCTGCAGATCGACCGCGCGCAGCAGCGCACTGCACATCACCATCACGTCTGTCGCAGTGATGGCCCCCTGATCCACGATTGCGAAGTGATTGCCGTTGTCATCATTGGCCGCATAGACCCGGCCAAGCGCTGCAATCAGCGCCTGCTGCGCCTCGGGCGAGATGCGGCCCGGATCATCCGCAGCCATGGCCGCTTCGATATCGGCCGCGAGCGCGAGGGCACTGGCCGAAAGGGCGTTAGCCGGGGCCTCTGCCGACTTCAGCGATGAAGGGGCAGGAATACGGTTCAGGATCTCGACCTTTGGCGTGGCCTCTGCGCCCTTTTTGCGCGCCACCGCCCGCGCCGCCTCGGAGTCCGGCTCAACACCGCGATACATCGCTTGGACGAAGGCTGTTTTTTCGGTCGCCGAGGGGGCAGTAAACAGTTCGTTCGATTCGGCGAGACGAATTGGATCAGACGACGACATAGATGCTGTCCTCCTTTTCAATTGTGGCATATTTCCGCAACCGCAACCGCCGGTCGGCAACATTCTCACCTGTTCGGAGATCATATTCGTAGCCATGCCAAGGGCAGGCGAAATGCATATCGGTGGGATGAAAATCGAGTCCCATGGAGGTCTGATCAGGGCGCAGTTTTTCGACCACTCGGGCGATGGTCAGCCCCTCGCAGGCCGGGCCACCCTGATGCAGGCAGTAATTCGAATAGGCATAATATTTCCCTTCGTGTCGGAAAATACCGATCTCATCTTTACCTATGCGAACGATCTGGCGTTCGCCCTCTTTGAATTCAGATGCCGGGCAAACATAGTGCTCTGCCATAAGGCAGCCCCCTTTCAATACGACCAGGCTGTCGGGAATCCGCCTCGGCTTGCGGAGGCAAAGGCATCGCGCCTAACCGATTAAAAACGAATGGATATTTTCCTCAGACCTGTTTTACCCGCGGGGAAACTCTCGGTCCAAAACTATTTTCCTGCATCAGGAATAGCTTTTTCTTTGAGCTCAGACGGGGCTTGCCCCGGTAAGCTGGGCGGATGTAGCGGGCTGTATCACAGCCCCGAGGAACCGGATCAGAGCAGGCGACGCGCCCAAGGCGTCACCTTCGACAGATAAGACGCCACCACACGCTCGATGTGCTCGGATATCTGCGGAACTTCGAGATAATCGGGCTGGTCCCTGCGGCAGACAACATAAAGCGTGCGCGTCAGCGCCGGACGGACGATCAGCTGCGCGGACAACTTTCCAGCGCGGACTTCGGTTTCAACGACGCCATAAGGCATGATCGTCGCCGCCATTCCGCGCGCGACGATATTTTTCATCGCCGACAGAGAATGCACCTCATACGCGACTCGCATCGTCATCGACAGCCTGCGGGCCTCGGATTCGACAACATGGCGCAGGACACTGCGCTCTCCTCCGATGGCGATATCATAGCGCAACGCATCTGCGAAACCGATCTCTTCCGGCGGCGGCAGCTGGGATGCGGCCGTGACCAGAAGCAAGTCCTCCTCCAGCAGCGCGTGGCGCTGAAGCCAGGGCTGCTCTTCGACATTGCTAAGAAAGGCAAGATCCAGCTGCCCTTGCCGCAATGCGGCCAACAGCGCAGTGGTGCGTTCTTCCACAAGGCTGACCGTGATCCCCGGCATCTGATGCGGTTTTCCAAGCAGCGTGTCAGGACCGACGAGCAACGCCATGCTTGGGGCAACGCCGAGTCGCAACTGTTGGCTACCTTTAACCGCCAAGGCGCGGACCTCCCGAGAGGCTTGCTCCAACCCGTCCAGAAGGTGCTGAGCGTGCTGGTAAAGCAGTTCACCCGCGGTGGTCGGGGTGACTCCACGCGAATGGCGGTGCAGCAATTCAACGCCAAGTTCATCTTCCAACAGCCGAATCTGCGCCCCCAAAGCGGGTTGGGCCAGGTTCAGCGCAGTTGAGGCCGCGGTAATACTACCGGTCTCCACCACTTTTCGAAAATAAGTCAGCTGCCGAAAATTTATGGACCGTTCCTCCCAGCTAAGCTGCTCAGCATTATTGACATCATACTCATTTCCACAGGAGGCGGCCAACGCCCAGCATATCCTTGGAACGCGGGGCGATATAGACTGCTCAGGCGTCGGATGAAACGGCCGGCGGCTCTGGCTGATCTTCTCGCAGCCCCGGCAGGTGAACTTCTCGCGGACGGTCTGCACGACCTTCCAAGACCGCCCGCCTCTGGCGCCTATGGTAATCTTCCCGGTGGTTAAGGGGATGCGGGCGTAGAATTTTCTCTTAACGTCAGCTGAGGAGGATCGAATGAGGAATACCCGTTTCACGTAGCCGCAGATCATGGCGGTGCTGCACCAGGCCGAAGGCGGCCGGAACTGTGCCGCAAGCACGGGATCAGCAGCGCGAGCTTCTAGGAATGGCGGGCGCAGTATGGCGGCATGGATGCAATCCATGATGAGCCAGAGTGAGCGGTGAACGCCACTGGTTCGAGGGACCTGATCCTCCCCCCGTGAAGTGGTCCGCCGTTATGATTAGGAAACGGAGGATCGAGAATGGCAAACACGCGCCCGAAGCCGGAAGAGATTGCCTCGAAGTTGCGGCAGGTTGAGGTTCTGATGGGTCAAGGTCTCTCGCGTCTGGACGCGATCAGACGGATCGGTGTCGTCGAACAGACTTATTACCGCTGGCGGAAGCAATACGGGGGGATGGGCGTAGACCAACTCAAGGCACTGAAGCGGCTTCAGCAGGAGAATGATCGGCTGAGGCGTGCCGTGTCCGACCTGACGCTGGACAAACTGATCCTCACGGCATCGATCATGTCCAAGATGAGTTGGGCGTCTCCGAGACGTCGGGCGTGCCAAGTGCTCCACCAACATCGTTCGACACAGCGCAAGTTGCCGCGAGGGCGGGCTGATGAAGATCGCCTGGTCGCCGACATGATCGAGCTGGCTCGACAATATGGCAGCTCAGGCTACCGCCGGATTGCGGCCTTGTTGCGGGGTGCCGGGTGGCAGGTGAACGACAAGCGCGTCGAGCGCTTGTGGCGGCGAGAGGAGCTGAAAGTGCCATCGAGGCAACCCAAGAAGGGCCGGCTCTGGCTGAACGACAGATCCTGTGTCCGGCTGCGGCCCGAATATCGGGATCATGTCTGGTCTTACGACTTCGTTCGTTGTCGCACCCATGACGGTAAGGTGTTCCGGACATTGAACATCCTGGACGAGTTTCAGCCGCGAATGCCTGACGATCAGAGTGCGGCGCAGGCTGAATTCGACAGATGTGATCGATGCGTTGACCGACCTGTTCATCTTGCGTGGCGTTCCCGCCTTCATCCGTTCCGACAACGGCCCGGAGTTCATCGCCCAAGCCGTTCGGGACTGGATTGGCGCCGTCGGGGCGAAAACGGCTTACATCAAACGACCACACAGCGCATTGGGCTATCGCCCACCGGCTCCAGCAACCATCGTCCCAATGGACCAGCGGCCGGTCATGCACTAACCTTTAAAACGGTCCACTCAGGTGGGGCTGATCACCAAAGGTTTGGACATGCCGACATTGGCACAAACGTCATGCCCCTGATCCAGCTGGGCGGGGAAGTCCTCTACCGTCTCCGAGAGGCGCAATTCCTGATCGAGCAATGGAGAAAGCACTACAACACGAAACGACCACACCGCGCATTGGCAATCGCCCACCAGCCCCGGAAGCCGTCGTCCCGATGGACAGAGGCAGGTCATGCCCTAACTTTTAAAATGGACCACTCAGGTTGGGCCGATCACTTGGTTTACATCACGGCGAATGTCCCGACGTTTTGCGTCGGGTTTCGAATATCTGGCATTGGTTCTGATTTTTGGTTGCGGGAGCAGGATTTGAACCTGCGACCTTCAGGTTATGAGCCTGACGAGCTA
>Ga0182747_1002010_pt1 | contig 14785 bp, 11 predicted proteins | sample eDN3rd30CBELigBY_FD_128526 | JGI IMG/M metagenome (GOLD analysis project Ga0182747, IMG submission 128526) | Enriched backyard soil microbial communities from Emeryville, California, USA - eDNA 3rd pass 30_C BE-Lig BY (version 2) (version 2) | ecosystem: Environmental > Terrestrial > Soil >...
ATGGCTGGTGACCTTTCACGTGTCAGCCATGTGACCGCGATCCGGTCACCTTCCCAGTTTGCGCGCTCGGTGTCTCTTTGTCATCACTATGCATCAAGCATACGAGGGCCGACCCTACGAACGGGATGGATGGCAAACCGGGCGAACGCAGACATCAACCCGAACGATGCAGCACGCGTACGAGGTCCGGTTCTACGAAGAAGGCCTGGCGTTGATCAGGGCGATGGCCTCTAATCTATATACGCATTCAGGACGGCAAAGTGCGCCATTTTGGAAGAAATTCGGTGTTATGGCAGCCTATTGGGCGCGGTGTTCGCCGAAGATGTCACGGAGGGCGTTGGCGACCTGACCCAGGGTTGCTCCGGCCTGGAGTGCATTTTTCATGACTGGCAACAGGTTCCCATCGCCAGAGGCAGTGTCACGGACACGTTGCAAGGCAGCATCGACGATCGGGCGGTCCTGATTCGCCTTGTAGGCCCTGACGCGCTCGATTTGGCGGGACACCATCTCCTGATCGATCTTGTGCAATTGCATGGGCGCGGCGGCGTCCTCAACATTCCGATTGACGCCGATGACGATTTCCTCGCCGGAGGAACGCGCCAACTCACGTCGATAGGCGTTTTCACCAATGGCATCCTGCACGTAGCCGTTTTCAATCGCCGCGACGGCGCCCCCCTGCTCGTCGATACTGGCCATCCATTCGGCAGCTCTCGCTTCGAGCTGATCGGTGAGCGATTCCACGAAGTACGAGCCGGCCAACGGATCGACCACATCGGAGACACCGGTTTCTTCAGCGAGGATTTGTTGCGTCCTCAAGGCGAGCGTTGCAGACTCCTCGGTGGGGATGGCCAGCGCCTCATCGTAGCCATTGGTATGCAGGCTCTGGGTTCCACCAAGCACGGCGGAAAGCGCCTGGTAGGCGACCCGCACCACGTTATTCAATGGTTGCTGGGCCGTGAGGGTGACGCCGCCGGTCTGGGTGTGGAAACGCAACATTTGCGCTTTCGGATTGGTGGCTCCAAACCGCTCCCGGGTGATCTTCGCCCACATCCGGCGTGCAGCGCGAAATTTAGCCGCTTCCTCGAACAGGTTTGAATGAGACGCAAAGAAGAAGCTCATGCGCGGGGCAAACCTGTCGACATCCATGCCAGCGTCGACCGCAGCCTGGATATAGGCAACGCCATCGGCCAGGGTAAAGGCGATTTCCTGTGCCGCCGACGCACCAGCTTCACGAATGTGGTACCCGGAAACCGAGATCGTGTTCCATGAGGGCAAATGCTGGGCACAATAGGCAAACGTATCCGTGACGAGCCGCATTGAGGGGCGTGGCGGGAAGATATAGGTGCCACGGGCAGCGTATTCCTTGAGGATATCGTTCTGGATGGTCCCACCCAGCTTCGTGGCATCGGCGCCCCGTTCCTCGGCTACGATCTGGTACATCAGTAGTAACAGCGACGCCGGGGCGTTGATCGTCATCGAGGTGGTGACCGCTTGCTGGTCGATCTGGTCAAACAACAGGCGCATGTCATCCAGCGTGCTGACGGCAACCCCAACGCGACCGACCTCACCGAAGGCACGGGTGTCATCCGAATCCATACCGAGCTGGGTTGGCAGGTCGAAGGCGACACTCAGCCCGGTGGTCCCGCGCTCCAGCAGGAGACGATACCGCTTGTTGCTTTCCTCCGCCGAGGAGAACCCGGCGTACTGCCGCATGGTCCAGCGACGGGATCGATACATGCCGGGGTGGATGCCCCGGGTGTAGGGATATTCCCCTGGCTCGGTGAGGTCTACGGGCTGATCCGGAGCGTCGTACACGCGCTGCAGTTCTATGCCGGAATCGGTCTGGATCGTGTTGTCGCGGTCGTTCATATGGCTTCCTGATTGGGATCGTGCCGGTGGAATACCGTTTCTTCGGTACAGACTCATAGTACCCCGTACCGAATTGTCCCCCAGGCCTGCAGAGCGATTGATCGGGGTTATGACCTGAGGTCGATTCCCGATTATCCTCAAAAATCGTCCGGACTCCGTATTATGCAGATGAGGCATGACCCAAAGATTCCTCGACTTCGCTCGGAATGACGACTTTGAAGGCGGATGAGTACCCCTTGAGCACCAGGGCCGCTGGGGGGGCGGGAACCCACCAACCACCGAGCGCCAGTGTTCCATGCCCTGCCACGTCATACGATTGAAGCAAAACTTCCGCATTAGTCGCCTCATAGTACCGCGTACCGAATTGCCCCCAGCGATCCGCAAGCGAATGATTGCAAGTATCATCGTCAGCAGCGTCTGGAGGATACATTCCGCACCGCACGGCTTCGCCGGGGATCCTTCCCTACGGTCAGGATGACGGCAGAGTATCGGCACCTGCGGTGCCGATGGGCGATGACCGTCCGCAGCTGCGGGCATCGCCCGTACGGATGGTATTGAGATGCGTTGCAGGCATGAGCATGATCTCATGCGAAATCCGGATAGATCGACCTCCGGTCGATATCTCGGTGCCCTGTCCGGCGCACCGTCGAGCGCTCATCCGGATTCTGTGTGACCGGCGTCTGGAGGACTCCTTCGGCTTCGCCGGGGGATCCTTCCCTTCGGTCAGGATGACGGTTTTTGGTATGGTGGGCGGCATCGGGCGTTAGTTAACGTCGACCGGGAGGCTATTCACTGCGCAGGATGGCGCCGGATTTCCGTTGCGTTTCAATGGTATCGAGCAACCAGCTCCAGAGTTCGGGGTAGTCGGCGATGTAGGGACGTTTCCAGCCCAGGATCAGCCCGTCTTCCGGGGGGTTCCCGATGTAATCCGGATGGACATGGCTCCCCGGCCCCCAAGTCATGATCGACGGGTGCAAGGCATCCAGGGCCTTGGCAAATCTCGCGTTGGCCGTATCGAACGCCTGGAATTCCGCAATGAGCGCCGCGAAATGATCGCGAACCGGATCGGCCGGTAGCATCTCCAACAATGCCGCCGCGGATTCATCCTCGGAAAGCTGGACGGCAGCGGCATCGTCAATGAGATGGACAGGTGTATCGCCTGCGTAGACCTCGACGAGATCGTGAATGAGCAACAGGTCCAGCACCCGGTCGATGTCCACCTCAGCGGGGGCCAGGTCCTCACACAACAGCCCCAGCAACATGGTATGCCAACAATGCTCGGCAACACTCTCCGTGCGCACAGCCGACAGTACATGATTGGCGCGTCGTTCCTGCTTGAGGAGATCCGCCGCAACAAAGAAATCGAGCCGGGTTGCCAGCAAACTCGAGATGTCTTCCCCGGGCATCATTTCATCGCCGGGAATCAGCCTCTGTTTGACTGCCTGCCCGACGAGCCATCGGGCCAATTCCCATATTGGTGGGAAGGGTTCGAGAAAGGGGCGTTTTCTGGTCAGAATTCTGGTTGGCGTCAGCGTCTTGTTGGCATGTCCGCGTGCTCCCGGAAACCAACTCATCACCATGGGATGCAACGCGTCGATCGACCGTGCCCAGCGTGACTCCTGGGTTTCCTGCGCCTGGAACTCCCGCCAGAGTGGATCGATCCGTGACTGCTGCGCACGAGGGAGGAGACCAACCAGTCGCTCGCCAGCTGCCTGTTCGCGAGCGACGACATCATTGTCAGGAACATCGTCCCAGAGGACCGTATCCCCGGCATAGACTTCGACCAAATCGTGAATGATGAGCATGTCACGAACGTGATTGTGGTCGATTCCTGTGGGAGCGACATCGGCGAGAAGCATGGCGAGGAGCGTTGTATGCCAGACATGTTCGGCCACCGTCTCCTGCCTGGGTTCGGAATACATCCAGTTTGCGCGCCTGGTTTCCTTGAGGGCGTCGGTGGCAACGAAGAATGCGAGGCGGTCCTGAAATGGTGTCAATTGTCCTCCAAGTTGAGTGCTGCGGCAGATCCAGAGAAATTGTCCAGGATCAACCTGCGGTCGCTCGTCCCGGGCACCGGTGGCAGGTGCGGGGAACCGAGACTACGGAAGTTCGGTATTTTCATACGCTATAGCAGATTCCACCATCACCTCCGATCTCCACCCGGGTTGGATGTCGCCGGGCAGCGCGGATTGTTCTCAATGCTGCCGGGACCCAGGTCCGGGATTTCGGTTCTATCCGAATAATCCCAATGCGTGACGCAAAGATTTCTCGACTCCGCTCGAAATGACGGTTGATTATGGGCGTCAGGACCAGAATGAATAACCCCAATGCCTGAGGCAGAGATCGCGCTTCGCTGTCTCGACTCCGCTCGAAATGACGATTAGGCTACTCCTGCACTAACTCGGTGAGCACGCCGTGGCAGGATTCCGGGTGGATGAAGGCGATTTTCCAGCCGTGGGCACCGGAGCGCGGGGTTTCATCAATAAGGCGGACGCCCGCCTGACGTAATCGTTCCAGCGCGGCGGCAATGTCATCGACGGCATAGGCAATGTGATGCGTGCCCTCTCCCCTTTTCGCCATGTATCTCGCAATGGGACCTTCCAAATCCGTTGGCTGAATCAGTTCAACCCAGCCGGGGCCAGCGCGGAAGGTGACGGCGATGATGTGCTGCTCCGGGATGTCATGTCGTTCGCCATCGCGGAATCCCAGCGTTTCATAGTTGGCGATTGCCTGATCCAGATCGGCCACGACAATACCGACGTGGTGGAGGCGTAATGGTGTTGACAGTGATGTGGTGAAGTTGGTCACGCAGTTGGGCTCCTATACCGGTTTCGGTTCCTTGCTCAGCACAGTGCCTCGCGGTCGCTTGCCCGTCAATTCGAACCACGCCCGAAGGGTGGCATCCGCCACCGGGACAGCATAGGTGGAACCTTCGCCACCGGCCTCGATCACGACCGAGACGGCGATTTCGGGATTATCCAGGGGGGCGAAGCAGGTGAACCAGGCATGCGAGTCCTTGGCGCCGATCTCATCATCAAGGCCAAACTCCGCCGTACCGGTTTTACCAGCAATGATGATCTCCTCCTCCCCTTCCGGATTGGTGAGCTTCCACTTCGAGCCATTGGCATCATGATGCGCGGTGCCTGACTCGGAATGGCAGACCCGGCGCATGCTTTCCCGGACAATATCCAGGTATTCCTCGTCGATTCCGAGTTCGGCGATATCTTCCGGGGTGGCGGCCACCGGTGTGGCAGAGTCCTCCGCGGTATCACGGACCAGATGCGGTTTCCGGATAATCCCCTTCGATGCCAGGATGCCCGTGTTCATGGCGATCTGGAGGGGCGTCGCCTTGAATTCGCCCTGGCCGATGGAGAGGTTGATCGTGTCACCGACCGTCCATCGTTCTCCGGGGATCGCCTCCTCCTTCCATTCCGGCCCCGGCACCAGACCGGCCTCTTCCCCGATCTCGATTCCGGTCTTCTTGCCAAACCAGAACTTGTTGGTCATATCATCGTGAATGGGTTCCACCCCCAAACCATCGAAGACATGCTTTTCGTCGCTGAGAATCGTTTCATTATTGAGATCGTAATCCCAATAAAAGACCGGATCGAAAGCATTGCGGGCCTGCTGGTGCTCCACAGCAACGTTGTAGAAGAAGACGTCGCAGGATTGCTCGATCGCGCCATAGACATCCAGCTCGCCATGCGGCGTCAGGCTGTTCCAGGCGACCCAGCAGGCGTAGTTGTCACCGTCGTTCAGGTTGTTGGTATAGGGAACGCGAATGGCGCCCCGGCAGACGTGGGTTTGGTCCGTATTCAGCGTCTTGTGCTGCAAGGCAGAGGCCGCGAGGAAAATCTTGAAGGTCGAACCGGGCGGGTATTGCTCACCAGTGGCGCGGTTGAGGAATGCGGCTCCCGCATTGCGGTCGATGTATTCATCCCACTTGATCGGTGAAATACCGGTGATGAACAGCTGATTGTCGTAATAGGGATAGCTCACCATGGCCAGGATCTCGCCGTTACGAGGATCGAAGGCAACCACACTTCCCGCATTGGGAATGGCCCACTCCCGCTTGTTGTCCTTCTTGCGCTTCTCGTTGTCAGCTTTCTTGCCGTCCGCCGCGGCCTTGATCTGTTCCTGCAGCGCCTTCCCCACTGCCTCCTGGAATTCCAGATCAATGGTCAGGTGGATATTCTCCCCGGGTTCAGGTTCCTGGGTCGATCCGGGCAGAATCCTCATCTGGATACCGCTTGCATCGCGTTCGACCTGCTGGTGGCCGCGTTTGCCCCGGAGCCGCTGCTCCAACCCCGCCTCGATGCCAGAGCGCCCGATGACATCATTCTGATCGTAGATACGCTCACGGTTCGGACCTTTATATCGCGGATCATCGATCATGGCGGCATCGATTTTCTGGACGTAGCCGACGACGTGAGACATCACCTCACCACCCGTATAGTCACGGATCAATGCGGTGTCATCCAGTTCCACACCGGGCAAGTACATCTTATTCGCTTCAAGCTTGAGCGCGACATCACGAGGGATATCCGACGCGACCGTCACGGGTAACTGGGCGTTCCAGATATTCTCAATGAGGTAATTGAGACGGTTCATCACCTGCATACCGGGAAGTTCGGCACGCGCCGCCCGGAATTTGGCGGCATCGTCAATCGAAAGTCCACCAAGCGGCGTGATATTCACGAGGTATTCATTCTTCGCCTGGGATTTCCACTGATCGACGACCTTCGTGGCGTCTTCGCCGGTATACCCGAGCATGCCCGCGATGCGGCTATAGACGGTATCCGCAGAACCATCTGGCAAGGCATTCGGATCCACCACCAGCGTGTTCTCGATTTGCAATGCGGAGATCAACGTGTCCAGCACGCGCTGCCGTCCGGGTTTGTCCTTGGGGAGTTCCGCCGGAATCACGCGTAACTCCCAGGCACGGCGATTCTGGGCGAGTCTCCGGCCCTGACGATCGAGAATGAGCCCGCGTGCCGCTGGCAACATGACATCCTTGATGACATTTTCGTCAGCCAGCGTTTTGTATTTCTCACCCTCCCGCAACTGCATGATCCCGAGCCGGGTTCCCAAGGTGGCAAAGGTGGCGAGGATCCCTCCCTTCATGACCAGGGTCCGACGCGTCAATTGCACCTGATCGGTCCGAAGGCTGGGTCTGCCAAAGCGGCGGCGCTTGCGTTTGTGAGGAGGATCGTAAGGTATGCGTTTTCGTCTTCGTGCCATGTGTTTTGCCTCGGAGCGAACTCCCGGATGCGGAGTCGTTCGATGTGGATGCACTGCAGGAATGAATCAGATACCCGTGCGCTGCCCCGCGAGGTTGGACAGGCCATCCTCCCTGATTGTACGCACGGGACGTGAGGACGGGTTGCCTGGATGAGGTCGTGTTAGCGCCCAAACACCCGGAGCGCGAAAAAGATGAGCGGGACGAGCACGACATTAAAACCTGCCTGCAAGCCAATGTGAATGATATCCGGACTGGTGCCCCGGAGGAGCGCCAACACAACGCCATGCATGGCAGAACCCATAAACACGAGCAACATGACGCTGGTGGCATTGAACTGCCAGGGGCGGATGCGCAACGGATGCGACAGGATTACGAGCACAACCAATGCCAGGCCATTGGCACCCAGCGGATCCAGCGCCAGGACATCCAGCACGATACCGGTGAAAAACAGCCAGAGCAACGATTCGCGGATACTATGCCGGGCAGCCCACAGGAAAAGCAGAATCAGCACCAGATCCGGTGTGACCGGCAAGGGATTGAGACGGGGGAGGAAAGTCGACTGAGCGAACACCGTCGCGAACAGCAGAAGCCCGAAAAGCAAGCGCGCCATAGGTTCGTGTGGTGTGCTCCCTCAAGCAAGTCAATCCGGGTCGATCGCACCGATCGGCACGCGATCGTGCCCGGTCGGTGTCTTCGTCTCCAGTCTAGCATCCCTGTCCGGTCGTTCTGCCGCCTGCCGGTCGCGGTCGCCCCGGAAGAGGCGAATCCTGATCCAGCGTTCCCGCACCCGCTCGTCGGAAAGCTGGCGCTCCCGGGCGCGCAGGAGGTCCACCAACCCCACCATGCCGAGCAATGTCCCGGGGTTTTCCCGCTCAACAACCGGAAAGCTCATCAGTCCAGACTCCGCCATCCGCGAAACGACTTCCCTGAGCGGTTCCGCCGGATAGGCCACCACCGGATTGGTGTGCAGAAGGCCCTGCAAGGGTTGCTCGGCGTTGGAGAAATCAGGATCGTGCAAGCGTTCCCGCAGTTCACGCCGGGTGACGACGGCAGTCATGCCACCAGCAGTATCAAGCACCGGGTACAGATGCTGGCCCCGTGGCTGATCCTCACCGGAGGCGATGGTGCGAAGGGTGTCAACGTCCAGATCCTCGGGCAGCGCCACGATATTGGTGCGCATCACCTCCTGCACGGAAAGGACCTCCAGCGGATCGACACTGTATTCGCGGGTCAGGTGAAAGCCGCGGCGGCTGATCTTCTCGGTCAGGATGGAGCGTGACATACCAAGCACCGTGGTGCCATAGGCAATCACGATCGCGATCATGAGCGGCAACATCATGTCTACGTCGTGCGTGAGCTCCAGGGCAAAGAGCAAGGCCGTGAAGGGCACGCGCATGGTTCCGGCGAGGATGGCGCTCATCCCGATCAGGGCCCAAAAGCCGGGTCCAAAATCCGGGAAGATGTGACTTTCCAACGCGCCAAGGGCAGCACCCATCATGAGCATCGGAGCGAGTACACCGCCTGATGTGCCCGCGCCGAGGGGGATGGCCCAGATGATGGATTTCACGACAAGCACGCCGAGTATGACCCGCATTGAGGCTTCACCCGTAAGCAAATCCGCAATGACGTAATAGCCGACACCGAGGGCATCCGGGAAGATGAGGCCGCCGATACCGATGGCGATACCGCCAATGGCTGGCCACCACATCCAGTGAATCGGGAGACGGGCAAACCCGTCCTCCGCCGCGTAGACCATGCGGGTAATCACCAGGGCGAGGACGCCGGCGGAGAGTCCGGCCAGGACGCAAAAGAAGAACATCGAAACGTTGAGATCCGCGGTATGCGCCGGGACGGGAAAGATCGGACCATCGCCAAGCAGCGGCTGGCGCAAACCCGCAGCAACCAGACTGGCGATGGCCACCGGGAAGAGGCTGCGCGGCTTGAACTCGAACAGCAGGAGTTCCACCGCGAGTGCCAGGGCCGCCATGGGTGAGGCGAAGACGGCGGACATGCCCGCCGAGGCGCCGGCGATCATCAGGGTCTTGCGTTCCGAGCTAGTGAAGTTGAAGAACTGGGCGACCAGGGATCCAGCGGCGCCACCGGTCATGATAATGGGGCCTTCAGCGCCGAACGGGCCACCGGAGCCGATGGAGATGGCGGAGGAGATGGGCTTGAGGATGGCCACGCGGGGGCCGATCCGGCTGCCGTTGATCATGATCGCCTCGATCGCTTCCGGGATGCCGTGGCCGCGAATGCGATCCGAGCCGAATCGGGCCATGGCGCCCAGGATGAGGCCACCGATGACCGGAACGAACAGGGCCCACCAGCCGAGGGTGTTGTCCGCGGGGGAAATGTCGTCAAAGGACCAGCGGTGGAAGTAAAAGATATTGGTGAAGAGGCTGATCAGCCGCAACAATGCCCAGGCCAGGACGGCGCCGATGCCACCAATGATGACGGAGAGCCCGCCCAGAAGGAGCATACGGGACGTTGCCGTGAAATCCCCGAGATATTCGGGAAGGGCGTGGCGCCCCTCATCCGCGGAGGAATCCTCATCCTGAAGCGACGATTCTAAAGATGCCGTGTGTGTCAAAAACGTGAACCCTTGAAGATATCGCCCCAGGATTCACGCAGGCATCAATCGCCGGCCTGGTCGTCGGCGACAATTCTCTGCAGACTGCGAATCAATTCTGGTGCTGCGGATTGTAGTTCCCGATGATGGGATGCTGACAGTTCGACGAGCGCCTCCTCCCCCTGCGGCGTCAACTGCACGAAGACCTGACGACGATCCCGGGCGCCACGAACTCGCGAGACAAGGCCCCGGGATTCCGTTCGGCGCACGAGTTCGACGGCGCTGTGATGCTGAATCAACAACCTGTCGGCGATATCACCGATGGTCATGGTCTCGTCGTCCGCCGCCTTGACCGCCAGAAGCATCTGGTGCTGCTGGGGGACCAACCCGGCATCACGCGCGGCCTGATCGCTAAACCGCTGGAATCTTCGAACGGAAAAACGAAAATCGGACAACGCCCGGTAACGGCTCATGGAGAACTCATCACCCATCATCATTCCTATTCTATCGCACTGCGATATGATTGCCTACCCGCCGGTCATCCGGAGCCCAATAGCACCAGACTGGCTTCCTATTATGTCATTTTCTCAATGCATACGGGCTCTTGCAAGGCTGGCTCCGATCATTGTGCATGTCTGCCAGTCGGTATTCGCGATGCCGAGCATTTACTATCAACCCCGTGCTGTCATCATTATGATCGATTCATTATCATTGGTGGCAAGCAACCATTCACAGGAAGCCGGGACGCTCGCTAACGTATGATCATGTACGAATCCTTCGGGATTCCCTGTCGTATGGAACGACTGTCCATCTTCACGCACTTTGCATCCGTGCTCAACGCAGACGAGCACAGAAAGGTTACCGGATGCCCGCACAACCATCCTTTACTCCTCGCCGGGTCGTGGTGACCGGAATTGGCGCCATCAGCTCGCTGGCGACCAACGCCAAAGAAACGTGGCAACGCGTTGTCAACGGCGAAACGGGAATCCGGCGCGCCGACAATCTCGATCCCGCCAGGCACAAGTGCCTGCTCCGGGGCGATGTCGACGACAGCGCGATGCCGCAGCGCTTCCTCAGCGGCAAAACCCTCCGCAACGCCTCACGGTACGCCAGAATGGGTATCGAAGCCGCGGGAGAAGCCCTGCTGGACGCGGGACTCCTCAACGACGACCTCCAGCCGACGATCGACCTGACGGATGCCGGTACCGCGATTGGCAACTGCATCGGCGGAACCTATGACGACATGCTTCCGGCGCACGAAGTCGCGATGGAACGCGGGAACTATTCCCGGATCCCGCCTCACCTGCACGTGATGTTTCCTCATAACATCGGCGGCTATACGATTCAGCAACGATTCGGTATGCACGGGCCCAGCTCGACGGTCGTCACAGCGTGCGCGACGGGTTCGCAGGCGATTGGCGACGGATTCCATGCGATCAAGTTCGGACGGGCGCCGCTGATGATCGCAGGGGCGATGGAATCGACCCGGCATCCGATGTTCGAGGCCGGTTTCGAAGCGATGCGTGCCCTTTGCACCGATTCCAACGATGCGCCGGACAAGGCGAGCCGGCCGTTCGATGCAACACGGGCGGGGTTTGTCCTTGGTGAGGGTGCCGGAATGCTGGTGCTGGAAGACCTGGAGCACGCCCGGGCCCGGGGCGCACGCATCTATTGCGAAATCGTGGGCTACGCGACATCGAACGATGCCTACCACCCGATCGCGCCGCAGCCAGAAGGCGTGGGGGCAGCGAAGGCGATTACCGATGCACTGAAGGATGCCGGAATCGCACCCGAAGAGGTGGATCATGTGAATGCCCACGCGGCCTCGACGCCGGCCGGAGACCTGGCTGAAGCGAACGCCATCCGGCTGGCCCTCGGGGAGCATGGCAACGAGATTCCCGTGACATCCAACAAGGGCGCTTTCGGGCATTGCATGGCGGCAGCCGGCGCGCTGGAAACGGTGATGAGTGTCAAGACCCTGGAGGAAGGCAGGATTCCCCCGACCCGCAATTACCTGCATCCGGATCCGGAAATCGGGCTCGACGTCGTAAGTGAGGCGCGGGACGCCGATATCCGGGTGATGACCAAGCATTCGTTCGGCCTGGGCGGGCAAAACGCCGTACTGGTATTGCGGTCGTGGGACGAAGCCAGTGCCTGACGGCACGACACACCCCGCGATCACTGCTGGCGACGCGGGGCAATTCTTCCTGGAGATCGCCGCGTTGATCGGGTTCGGTCGCCTGGGATGGCATCTGGGCGAAGGCGGGATGATGGGGCTGGCCCTGGCATCCCTCTTCGTCGCGCTCGCGGGAGCGGTCTGGGGGATTTTCCGGACCCGGGGCTATGTGCCGAATGGCGGCGAGCCGGTGGTCGCAATACCGGGTCCACTCCGGCTGGGATTTGAGCTGGGATTTTTCGTGCTCGCAGCGTGGGGGCTCTGGACATCGGGGTGGAACCTGGCGGGCGGGGTGATGCTGGTTGGTATTGTCCTCGTGTACTGGGCATCCCGGAAACGGACATGGGGACTGCTGACCAATCAGCCTCCAACCGTTTGAGCACTCCATGGGAGTCATGAGTCCTGCTACTATTCCGGGAACTATGAGGATCATCGCGGGATGAGGAGAGTATGAGCCTGAACGATACGCTTGGATCAACCTATGCCTTTGTCTTTCCCGGTCAGGGAAGCCAGTCCGTGGGGATGGGAAAGGCACTGACCGAGGCTTCCACCGTTGCCCGGGAGACGATGCAACAGGCGAATGACATTCTTGACATGGATCTTTCCAGTCTTTGTTTTGAGGGACCGGAAGAGCAACTCGGCGACACCTACAACTCTCAGGCGGCCATCTTTGCGGTGAGCGTTGCCGCGCTCCGGGCACTGGAAGAGGCCATGCAGGCGGAAGAGACTGTCCCGGCACCAATGATGGTGGCTGGCCATTCGCTGGGTCAGATCACGGCGCTGGTGGCCGCAGGTGTGCTGGAATTTGGTCCGGCGCTCAAGCTGGTCCGCGAACGGGGCCGCCTGATGAAGGAAGCCGGAGACGAGCATCCTGGCGGGATGATCGCCGTGCTGGGGATGGATGACGACGAACTGGCAACCATTGTTGAACAGGCAGCCGGAGACGATGTCCTGACGATCGCCAACCGGAATTGCCCGGGGCAGATCGTGATTTCCGGAGAACTGGTGGCGCTGGAGCGATTCACCGAGCTGGCAAAGAACGCCGGAGCCCGAAAGATCGCAAGGTTGCCGATCAGCATCGCGTCCCATTCCAGCCTGATGACCGAAGCATCCCGCCAGCTGAACGATATTTTTGACCGGCTCACCTTCCAGCAACCAGCCATGCCAGTCATTGCCAACTCGACGGGTCAGCGGCTCAATACCAGCGAGGAAATCCGCGAGGAGATGCGTCACCATGTGGTCACCGGGGTGGACTGGACCGGAACCATCCGGACGATGATCGATACCAACATCACGACTTTCGTCGAAATCGGTCATGGTTCCGTGTTGGCGGGTCTGAACCGACGAATCGATCGCTCCACCAGGACGTTAGGCTTGAAAGACCTCGGTTTAACACCCGCATAGGCAATAACGTCTGCGGCGACTAGAATGTGCGTTGAGGGATGCGGACACGCTTCGGTGTACCGTCGGGGGAAGATACTTCCGATTGACCATATCTCCGTGGACCTGACGGACAAGGCATCGTGTTGCCACGCAGCAGGCAAGCACTATCCGGGCGTATTCCGTTCGACGATATTGAACACATTTCCATTCCCGCCGGCACGACACGCATGACAACCCCGGGCGGAAGCGGTACCAGGAAAGGACCCTATCGGTGACACGAGTGGTAGTGACTGGCGTAGGAGCGATTACTCCGCTCGGAATTGGCATCGACGCCATGTGGTCGGGGCTTCTTGAGGGGCGTTCCGGCATTCGCACGATCCAGAATTTCGATGCTGACGGGCTCGACGTCACGATCGCCGGTGAGGTGCCGGATTTCGTGGCCAAGGACTTCATGGACTTCAAGGCGGCCCGGCGCATGGATCGTTTCTCCCAGTTCGGTGTGGCAGCAGCCCGCGAAGCCATCGCCAATGCAGGACTGGAGATCACCGATGAGAACCGCGAGCGGATCGGGATCATGATGAACACCGGTGGTGGAGGCATCCCCACCATCGAGCACGAAGTGAACGTGATGGGCAAATCCGGTGGACGCCGGGTGAGCCCCTTCCTGATTCCATTGTTCGCGCCGAACATGGCCAGTTGCCAGGTCGCAATCCAGTTCGCCATTCACGGACCAACGGTGACGTCCGTTGCGGCATGTGCCGCAGGTGTACAGGCCTTTGTGGATGCCGTCCACATGATCCAGCGTGGCGATGCGGATGTGGTGATCACCGGCGGCACCGAGGGTGGCATTACGCCCGTGGCCATTGCGAGCCTCTCGAACATGGGCGCACTTTCCCGACGAAACGACGAGCCGACCAGGGCAAGCCGCCCGTTCGATATCGACCGGGATGGCTTTGTCTTCTCGGAAGGTGCAGGGGTGGCGATTCTCGAATCCGAGGAACACGCAGCCCGTCGGGGGGCGAACGTCATCTGCGAAGTCAGTGGCGGTGCATACACGTCGGATGCGTTCCACATTACGGCTCCGGCACCTTCGGGCAGGGGGGCATCGCAGGCAATGAACCTTGCCCTGAAGCGGGCGGAGCTTGCGCCGACGGATGTGCAATATGTCGCGGCGCATGCAACCGCTACCCAGATCGGCGATATTGCGGAGACGACATCGATCAAGAATGTCTTTGGCGACCATGCCTACGAGCTCTCCATCTCCGCCAACAAGTCGATGGTGGGGCACTTGCTCGGCGCGGCTGGTGCCGTCTCTTCACTCGCCTGCATTCTGGCGATCCGCGACAACAAGGTTCCGCCTACGATCAACCTTGATCATCCGGACCCGGAATGCGACCTGGACTACACCCCGAATGTCGCCAGGGAACGAGACATCAATGTGGCGCTGGCAAACGGCTTTGGCTTCGGCGGCCAGAACGCTGTTTGCGTCTTCAAGGAAATCTAGTGGTCTGTCAGGGATCAAACGCAAGTTATTGGTAGGGGACGG
>Ga0182747_1002011_pt1 | contig 14781 bp, 14 predicted proteins | sample eDN3rd30CBELigBY_FD_128526 | JGI IMG/M metagenome (GOLD analysis project Ga0182747, IMG submission 128526) | Enriched backyard soil microbial communities from Emeryville, California, USA - eDNA 3rd pass 30_C BE-Lig BY (version 2) (version 2) | ecosystem: Environmental > Terrestrial > Soil >...
GGCTTCGTCGAGGATGATGATATCCGGATCCCGGAGGAGGATGCGGGCGCAGGCGATGAGCTGCGCCTGACCCGCGCTGAGGCCGACGCCATCGGATTGGAGCAGGCTATCGAGACCCGCCGGAAGCGTCGCCAGCCAGCCGTCGAGGCCTACCTGTTCGAGGACATGGTGAAGATGGCTATCCGGAATCGATGGGTCAAACAGCGTCAGGTTATCCCGGAGCGTAGCCCCGAACATCGCGACCTCCTGTGTCACCAGTCCGACACGGTGTCGGATTTCATCGCGTGAAACCTCGGACAAGGGGATGGGTGGACGGTCACCTGGAACGAGTGAAATCGATCCTGATTGCGCTTGCCAGGTTCGGGTGAGCAGGCGGGCGATGGTGGTTTTGCCGCTTCCAGTGCGGCCCACGATGCCGAGCACACCTCCGGTGGGGATGCTGACCGAGAGATGGTGGATGACCGGATCAGCAGGGTCGTAGCCGAAGGTGATGTCGTCCACGATCACACCAAGCGGGCCGTGAGGCAGGGGCGTGCCCGATGAGGTGTCCGGCGCGACTGGTTCGGCCAGGAGGGTGGTGACCCGGTTGAGACTGGCATCTGCCTGCTGGAGATCCTGGATTTCGTCGCGGAGGCGATTGACTGGAGCCTGGAGCATCTGGGTGTACTGGAAAACGAGATAGACCGTGCCCAGCGACATGGTTCCCGACCGAAACTGGCTGGCGCCAATGGCCAGGGCGGCGACGGCGCCGATCCCGAAAAAGGCGGAGGTGGATGCGGCGAGGGCGTAGCCGAACATTCCGGCCTTGCCTGTTGTGGCGTAGAGGGCGCGGAGGAGCCGGGTTGTGCGATGGGTGACCCAGGGGACAGCGTTGCTGGAGGTGATGTCCTCCCGGGCGGCGAGGATTTCGCCAAGAAAGCCATAATACCCGGCGCTGGCCTGTCGTTCCTGTGCCCAGGCGGGCGTGGCGGCGATGCGAATGCGGAACATCGTGATGACCGCCAGGATCAACATACCGGCGACGGCTGCACCGACTTTCAGGTCGATCCGGAAGAGCAGTACCAGGATGCCCAGCATCATTACACTGCTGCCAAGGATGTTAACCACGAAGCGGGAGAAAAACCGGGCGAGATGGGAGACATCGCCATCGACCCTTTCGATCAATTCCCCAACGGTATGCCGGGCGTGAAAGGCGGCATCGAGCCTCAGGAGATGGGCGAGAAGATCGAACCGGAGGGCGTTGGTTGCTTCCCAGCCGATGTGTTCCGATGCCCATGTTTCGAGAGGTGTCAGGATGTACCCGGCCACCGCGAAGCCTGTGGCCAGAAGCGCGATGGTGACAAGGTCCCTGACCGGGGCGCCTTCCACCGCTGTATTGATGAAGCGGGCGGTCAGGACCGGGGCGATGAGCTGGATGACGATCGATGCGGCGAGGATGATCCCCAGCAGCAAGAGAGGCCAACGAACGGGTTTGGTGTATGTCGCGAGGATGGACCGGCGACTGCCGGTCGCAGATGCAGTGGATGACACGAAGGAATCACTCCGGAATTTGGGCAGCACAAAAAGCCCTGTGTGACGTCACACAGAACGTTATGGGCGCAAACCGGAGTCGTATCGATGGGCGAGGGCGATCTCACATGAGGTGAGATGCGTTACCCTTGGCGAATCTCCGTGTTGCGCGGATACGTGATTCTGGACTGCATGTGAAACATCCTCCTGCGCATGATGCGTTGGGGCCAATGCCCCGCATACTCTTTTGGAGAATAACAGGTCGTGTCAATTCCACCGGATGCCGGAACGTGCATCGGGTATGATGGGCGCATGATTGCCTTCTGCTGATTTTCACCAAATGACTTTAGAAACGGATAGCCCTTTGGGGGGTTCTGACGTGCCTTGCACGGGGATTTTTCCTGTTCGCCTGGAACGAGGAAGACTTCTGTGGGCATGGAAAGAGAAATCAGCATGATGGTGCGTAAATTACGGCGAGACGATGTGGATGCCTGCGAGGCGATTGTGCGAGCGTTACCGGACTGGTTCGGGATCGAGGACGGGATCGCGGAGGCGAGAGAGTATCTCGAAACACAGGAAGGGTTTGTGGTTGAGGATGAGAACCGTCTGCTTGGATTCCTGACCTGTGACTCCGAATTCCCGGAGAGTATCGAGATTACCTGGATGGCGGTGGCGCCGGATGCGCACCGGCGTGGTGTTGGCAGGATGCTGGTTGAGACGTTGGTGCGGACGGCCCGGGTGCGTGGATGCGACCTGATGCTGGTCAAGACGCTGGCGGAGGCACATCCCAGTCCGGAATATGCCACCACCCGGGAGTTCTACCGGGCGATGGGATTCCGCCGCCTGACCGTGCTGCCGGAGTTGTGGGATCCGGCGAATCCCTGCCTGTTGATGGTGCGCCCGCTGGCGTAAATCAGGCCGGTGCCGTGGCGCACTTTTGCTTCCTGAATGCGTATATATGATGGAGGGTTTCCATCAGTTGTCGCATGTATACCTGCAAGGTGGCCAGAATGTGGCGGGACTTGACCACCTTGAAAACCCCTGACAGATCAGGGGAAATGGGCAAGATGGCCAGAATGCCAACCAATTTGACATTCTGGCCATCTTGCCCAAAGAGGGAACGGCGCCAGCCTCTCCCGATGCTGATTGCGGGTTCATGCCGAATTGTGATCCGGGGCCCAGGTGCCCATGACCTGACGGAGAATGGCGAATTCCCCGATGTGATAGTGCGTGTGGGAGGCCACGGTGATGATCTCCCGCAGGAGGGTATGACGCTCATTGGTGGGAACGGTGGATTCGAGATCCTGCGATTCGTCATTAACGATCTTTTCCAGCGATTTCAGGTCGTCCCGGATACTCTGGATCGTGGCGTTCCAGGTCGATTCGTCCGCTGTGGCATTGGGTTTTGGCCAGAGATCGTCCGGAAAGATTTTCTCCTCGTAGGGATCGTCCTGGACGTAATCGAGAATGTCTCGCTGGACGAGCCGGATATGCTCAAGCAAATGCCATGGACTGTAGGAAACGTTCGGTGCGTGGTCATTGATCCGGTCCATTGGGAAATCCCGCACGGCGTCAATGAAGGGCATGTGGGCGTTGCCGTTGCCGAGCAGGGTGAGGAGTTGAAACCGGAGTTCGGCTGATGTGGGCATAAAGTGACCTTTCGCGTTGGTGCGATTCCTTACGCACATGGACAAGCGCGAAGTTCACTCTCTTGTGCGTTCTGTGGCGAGGCATTGAATGTATCTTCGAGCGCTTCTTCCTGGCCATGCGGATGAGCGCGTCCAATGCCTCGTCGTCGCTGCTTTGGGCCTGACGCTAGCGTTCGGAACCCTCGAATCCCTCAAGGCGCTCGCCCACGGAGAGCCAGTCCCAGACGTCCTGACCGGTATCGGTATCCCAGCCAAACGACTCGACGATGGTATTGAACTGGTCGCGGTCGTTCTCGTCGTACTGGTTTTCCAGTTCGGAGAGTTGGGATTCGGTTATCGTGTCAAGAACCGTCGGGCGGGTGGTATTTTCAGAGTTGGTATTTGCCATCAGAATTCCTCCATGATTGGTCAGACAGGGCTCCTGGCGACCGGGGGTGAATCGTCATCTCCAGCGTCTTTTGCCTGGAGGGTTGCGAAGCAAAACCGATGCCATTGATGTGCTTCCTGTTCGCCACATGGATGATGCATGGTAAACGGGGAAATATGCGGTGGAGGGAGAGATGGAAACATGAACGAGGCCAATTGGGCGGGGAATGTAACCTATCGGGCGTCGACGATTCAGCGGCCGGAATCTGTGGACGCCTTGCAGAGATGCGTCGCTGGCGCTTCTCGCATTCGTGCGCTCGGTTCCCGGCATTCGTTCAATGATCTTGCCGATGCGGATGAACTCGTGTCCCTGGAGCGGCTGGATTTGCCGATGACGATCGATCGGGATGCGATGTCGGTCACGGTCAGTGCCGGTACCAGCTATGGCTCCCTGGCCGGGACGCTGGTGCGTGAAGGGCTGGCGTTGCACGCCATGGCATCACTGCCACATATCTCGATTGCAGGAGCGATCGCGACCGCTACGCATGGCTCGGGAGATGCCTGCGGGAATCTGGCGACGGCGGTTTCCGGGTTGGAGATGGTCACCGGTGATGGCGATTTGGTGCGAGTGCGCCGGGGCGACCCCGATTTTCCGGGTATGGTGGTTGGCCTTGGGGCACTGGGAATCATTACCCGGGTGACGCTCGATGTCGAACCGGAATATCGAATGCATCAGCAGGTGTTCGTGGATTTGGCGTGGGATGTGCTGTTTGACCGGTTCGATCAGGTGACCGCATCTGCCGACAGTGTGAGCCTGTTCACGGACTACGGAGATACCATCAATCAGGTCTGGTTGAAAAGCCGGGTCACCGCTGGCGAGGTCCCGGTACTCAGGCAGGATGTGTTTGGCGCGCCAGCCGCCACGCGGCCTATGCATCCGGTGCGGGATTTTCCGGCCGACAGCGTCACCGGGCAGCTTGGTGTGCCTGGTTTGTGGTCAGAACGCCTGCCGCATTTCCGACTCGATGCCACGCCATCGGTGGGTGCGGAACTGCAATCCGAGTATCTGGTGGGGCGGGAAGATGCGGTGGCGGCGTTGCAGGCGATTCGTGGCCTGTCGGAGATCATCCGGCCTCACTTGCTGGTTTCCGAGATTCGGACCATTGCAGCGGATGACCTCTGGCTGAGCACCGCTTACGGTCGGGACAGCGTCGGGATTCACTTCACCTGGAAGCCGGACGAAGTGGGGGTACGGAGCATCCTGCCGTCGATCGAATCGGCGCTGGCGCCGTTCGGACCACGACCACATTGGGGAAAGCTGTTCGTTGCCCAGGCGAGTGATCTGGCACCTCGGTACGAACGGTTGGAGGATTTCCGGGGATTGGCTCAACGGCTGGATCCGGGTGGGAGATTCCGGAATACGTATCTCGAACGGGCGATTGGCATTGGCCCAGTATACTGAGTCATCGATCGTAGGGCCCGGTCAGCTACGCTGTTGACCGGGCTGGTTTTGTCTCGTTAATGCAAGCTACTTCGTCCCTGGATATACCTGCGTGAATCGTTTCCTTGCAAACCAGAAGTACGTGATCGCGGTGGTCTATGTGAGCACGATGTTGCTCAACACCCTTGATGCGACCATCGTGAATGTGGCCCTCGCAACCCTCAGCCGGGAATTCGGCGTCTCACCGGCGTCGATTGAATCCGTGGTGATCGGGTACCTGGTCAGCCTGGCGGTGTTCATGCCGGCCTCGGGGTGGTTGGGTGACCGGTTCGGCACCAAGCGGATATTCCTGCTGGCGTTGATCCTCTTCACCGGTGCGTCGGCGCTGTGTGGTGTGGCGCAGAGTCTGGATCAACTGGTGTTGTTCCGGGTGCTCCAGGGCGCAGGCGGGGGGCTGATGACACCGGTCGGCATGGCGATGCTGTACCGGGCCTTTCCGCCGGAGGAGCGGATCGGGGTGGGCCGGATCCTGATGTTCGCGACCATCCTCGGGCCCGCGCTGGGGCCGGTGATTGGTGGTGTCATCATCGAACATCTCTCGTGGAGATGGTGCTTTTACGTCAATATACCGGTTGGTGTGCTTGGTATCCTCTTCGGGTTCCGCTACCTGAAGGAATACCGGGTGGATGATGCAGGAGCATTTGATATTCCCGGATTCCTGCTTGCCGGCAGCGGTTTCGGGTTAACCATGTTTGCGATGATGGAAGGATCGCAGCAGGGATGGACTTCACCGGTGGTGGCATCGACCGGGATCGCGGGGCTCGTGCTGCTGGCGGCCTTCGTGATGGTGGAATTGCGGGTTGCGCATCCGATGGTGCAACTGAGGTTGTTGTCCAACCGGTTGTTCCTGGCAATCAACCGGGTATCGATCTTCGGTTCGGCGGGGTTTTTGGGAGCGCTTTTCCTGCTGCCGCTTTTTTTGCAGGAAGCGCGGGGCGAAAGCGCGTTGACCGCTGGTCTGACCACGATGCCAGAAGCTATCGGGGTGGTGGTTTCGACGCAGATCGTGGCGCGTATCTATCCCCGGATTGGTCCTCGCCGGTTGATGGCGTTTGGGCTGGTGCTGGTGACATTTACTATCGGTGGGCTTGGATTCGTTGGCCAGGAGACGTCACTTTGGGTAGTGCGGGTGTTGATGTTCCTGATCGGGGTTGGCATGGCGTACGTCTTCCTGCCCAACCAGGCCGCCAGCATGGCCACGATCTCGAAAAAGGACACGGGTGGCGCGTCCATGCTCTTCAGCGTGCAGCGGCAACTGGCTTCCGCCATGGGCGTGGCGCTCCTGAGCACGGTGCTGGCGACCATTGGCGTTTTCAAGATCGCCGCGGATGGTACGCAGGAACCCAACCTCGCTGCCTATCAGGCCGCGTTTTTTGTGGCGGCTGGTCTGTCGCTGATCGGGGCGTTCATGGCGTTGTTCGTTCCGGATGAAGATGCCGCGGCGACCATGCGCCGGGGACCGGTTGCCCGGGAGCCGGAGGTGGCCGAGGTGGCCGTCTGAAGCCTCTCCGTCATCAAATTTGATCCTGTCTTCACTTGCGAATATGTGCAGCGCGGTGGATTCACTCGTGCGTCCGGGGCATCGTGCGTTAACATTTCGTTCATAATTGACATTTGGTGTCTTTGAGGAGATCTCGTGTTTGCTATTGACTGGGGCATGTTCGACGAAACACGCGTCCATGGCGGATTGCCCATGGCCGACGTGTTGTTGCGGCTGGGGGCGGCCACGGTCCTGGGGGCGGCTGTCGGTATCGAGCGGGAACGCCGGGAGCGTGCGGCCGGTTTTCGTACCCATGCGTTGGTCTGCGTTGCCGCGGCGCTGATGATGATGGTGTCTACGTATGGCTTCCCGGCGGATGTCGCGGATGCGCTCGACCCCTCCCGGATTGCGGCCCAGGTGGTGAGCGGTATTGGTTTCCTGGGGGCGGGGGTGATCATCTTCCGCAAGAATACCGTTCGTGGTCTTACAACCGCTGCGAGTATCTGGGCGGTGTCTGGTGTGGGGCTCGCTGTTGGTGGTGGGCTGTACATGGCCGGAGCCGCCGGTGCCTTCTTCATGCTGCTGATCCAGGCCGGGCTGAGTCCGGTTGAGCGGAAGCTGTTCGCTCATCATTCGCGGCGACACCGGGTGTTGTTGACGGTTCCCCATTCAACGATTGTGTTTACGGATATTCAACATATTGCGGCCAGCTCACCGGGGTTTCGTCTGCTGTCCCTGGATTTTGACCTCGATGAGAAGACCGGAAACGATGTGGTGGAACTGACGCTTGAAGTCAAGAACCCGGACGATATGTTGAAACTGCTGAGCCAGTTTCGCCAGATCAAGGATCTGATCCACCTGGATTGGCGAGAGGGTCCCGCGAGGATCTCACGCCGGAACCGGCGTGGTGTCGAACTCCATGAAGATGACGATGTCGATGACGTTGATGAAGGTGTGTAACTGGAGACAGGGTGGAGTGCCGCGAACACTGCCGTGTCTTGCGCCTATTCCGGTCGGCGTCCCTGCAGGTTGAGGCGGGTATAGGCCAGTGACCAGGCTGGCGTGTCTTGCGCACCACCTGCCACCATCCGGTCGATGAATGCTTCTTTCAGGGAGTCATCCGGGAGGCGTTCCAGATGGCTTCCGAGGACAACCGTGCTCATGAATTCGCGGTAGGCAGCCTCATCGTCCATGACGACCGGCGCCTGGATAACGTTGGCGGCGACATCGGTGAACCCGGCGTTGATGAGGCGTTGTTCCGTTTCCGGTGCATCCTCGAACGTCCACGGGCCCGTCCATGAACCGATGTACGATGAGAATGGTGGTTGCCGCAGCATGTCCATGGCCCGGTCGTTGATTTGCTGGATATTCCGGGCTCCACCGCATTGGGCAACAAGCCAACCGCCTGGTTTCAGGGTGCGGAAAAGCGCCGCGAAGAGTCGGTCGTGATCCGGAAGCCAGTGGAAGGTCGCGGTGCTGAAGATGGCATCCGCTTCCTGCTCGTAAGGTAGCATCGCAAGGTCATGTTGGGCGAAGGAGACGCGATCCCCGAACTTCGGGCGCAAGTGTTCCTCGGCACGCTGCAGCATATTCGCCGATTGGTCGATGGCCAGGACACGCCCCTGGGGGAGACGTTCCAGCAGGATTTCGGTGAGACGGCCAGTACCACAGCCAGCGTCGATGACGGTTTCATCTCCACGCAAGGGTAGACGTTCGAGCGCAGCGGTGCCCCAATCGACGTGTGGGTTGGCGACGAGATGGTAACTGGCGGCATTCCACTCCCGCAGTGTGGGGTTGGTTTTGGACATGGATATCCCTCCGGACCGGATGTTGCAGGTGCTTCTCACCATTATCGATGTCCACGGTTCCAGTGCCGCGTGACGACGTTGCTGGTAGCATCACCGGAATACGCTTGTGGCGCAAGGAGCAGGTGAGCGATGAAGCACCGGGATGATGAGCAGGAATTACCGGGTACCCCGTTCGACGAAGTGACGGATCTGGTCGGGCCGGAAGAGGATGTCCATGAACCACCGCTCCGGGGTATCCAGTTGCCATCGTGGAAATCGTTGGTATTTATTGTGGCGGTGTTGCTTTCGCCGGTAGCCGGTCTGATCTTCGGTCTGGATTTCGCGCTCGGGGTCCTGGTGGTGGCGATGGTGTTCACGACCTGGATGGCGTGGGAAGGGGCGAATCACGTTCCGGTTCAGGATGGCGCTCGCTTGCGCCGGGCCGCGATGCTGAACGCCCTCGTGGCGGTGGCGGTGTTGGTCCTGTTAATCCTGCGGCAGGTGGTCTAGATGCGGAGCCGGGTCAATGCTCTGCTGAATACGTGGTATCGCCTCACACATCCAGTCTATGCCACCGTTTGGCGGAAATTGCAGCCGACGACGGTGGGAGTGAAAGCGATCGTCACTGATCCTGAGGGACGGGTGTTGCTGGTAAAGACACGATATCAGCGCTGGTGGACGCTGCCGGGAGGTGGTGTTCACCGGCAGGAATCGCCGGAACTGGCTGCCATCCGCGAGGTACGCGAGGAAACTGGCGTGCGCATTGAGCCGGAGATTCTCCGCTTTCATGGGCTGTACTCCAACTTCGCCGAGGGTAAATCCGACTATATTGCCGTGTTCATGGCGGAGCTCACCGGGATGGTCGAGCCGGTACCGGGACTCGAGATCGAGAAGGCGGCGTTCCACGCGCTGGATGCCTTGCCGGAAGATACATCCCCCGCGACGAGTCGGCGGTTGGCGGAGATGACGGATGGCGAGGTGGTTAATGGTCCGTGGTGAGAGTGTGCACTAGACCCTGATGCGTCCGGATGTTGGTTTGCCATTGCGCGATGGTGGCGGTGGGTCGCGATAGAGGGTCATTTCCACGCCATTTCGCCGGGAACCGTAATAGTTGCGCTCGTATCCACTGCGGACGAACCCTTCAGATTCATACAGGGCGATGGCACCGTGATTTGGCTCCTCGGCCATAAGCACGATGTTGCCCTTTGGCAGGCGCTGACCGATGGCGTCAAGCAATGCGGTGGCAATCCCTTGCCGTCGCCAGTCCGGATGCACGGCCAGATTCATGATCCGGACTTCGTCCCGGTGCCTGTCGCCAATGATGCAGCCGAGGACATCTCCGGTCTCCGTGTGGCGGGCGACGAGGAAGGTGACGAATGGCAGCAGGTGCAGGGTGGTTAGCGGGAACAGACCGTAGGCCAAACCGGGACGGAACGACGCCTGCTGGATCCGCGCAACTGCACGGAGATCGCGCAGGGTGACGTCGTTAATAGTGAAACTGGCGACGTTGTCGCCACGAATCGCCCGTTCGTTTGCATCGCTGGGGGTCACTGCTGGCTGTCCTGCTGGCGGGTTGAATGCATACGGCTTCGCCTCTTCTCCGGCGTGAGCATAGCGCATGAAAACGGCACGTTGCCGGGAAACGCTCCCGTTTGCTGGCACCTGCTGTGCGAATGCGCATGGTATCGCTGGTGCCCGATCGGGCATCTCCAGCCAAATCCCGGAGGAGGCTTTCGTGACCACCACACCGGTTCCCCTGTCGATCACGGTGAATGGGCAAACCCATCACCTCATGGTTGAGCCTCGCCGCACATTGCTCGATATGCTTCGCCATGATTTACACATGACTGGCACCAAGAAAGTCTGCGATATGGGCGATTGCGGTGCCTGCACCGTCAGTGTCGATGGCCGTGCCATGTATGCCTGCCTGTTGCTGGCAATTGATTGCGACGATCGCGAGATCCGGACCATCGAAGGACTGGCGACCGGCGAGCAACTCGATCCGGTGCAGCAGGCGTTCGTTGAAGAAGACGCTTTCCAGTGTGGCTACTGCACTCCGGGGCAGATTATGAGTCTGCGCACGTTGCTGGACGAGCAGCCGGAGCCAACCGACGAGCAAATCCTACGCGCGGTGACCGGAAATATCTGTCGCTGTGGAGCCTACCGGCATATCGCCAGGGCCGGTCGGCGGGCAGCTGAATTGCAGACGGCTCGTGAGGAGGTGGGTGCGTCATGACGGCGATGAACGTTATTCCGGACAAGAAGAGTGGCGCATTAACGATTGAGGAGCCGGGGCCGGAGATGGCGCCATGGGATGCAACATCACGCCTGGACATTGTCGGCAAGGGAACTTCACGGCTTGAGGCTTTCGAGAAAGTAACTGGCCGGGCGCAATACAGCTCTGATGTGCGACTGCCGCGACAGGCGTACGCTCGGATCCTGCGGAGCCCGTTTCCGCATGCGCGGGTGACATCGATCGACATTTCTGCGGCCGAGGCGATGCCGGGTGTCCATGCCGTCATTTGCGCCAACAACGTCGAGCAGATCGATTGGTATGACGGGAGCGCGATTTTCGATCGCACGGTCCGTCTGATCGGGGATGAGATCGCGGCAGTGGCGGCGGAGACCGAAGAAATCGCCGAGGATGCGCTTTGGCGGATCCGGGTGACCTACGAGGAGTTGCCGTATGTCACCGAACTCGATGCGGCGATGGCATCGGATGCTCCTCGTGTACGGCCTGATGCCGAGGGTGAGGGAAATGTTGCCGGGGAGCCCAAGGTCTACGAGCGAGGCGATGTCGATGCCGCGTTGAGGACGGCGGAGATCGTTATCGATTCGACATTCACGACGCAAACCGCGCTTCACAACTGCCTGGAGCCGCATGGATGTACGGCTGCGTGGGAGGGAGACCACCTGACGCTGTGGGATTCAACGCAGTCCATCTTTACGGTGCGGCAGCAGGTGGCGACGGCGCTTGGATTACCCGAGAACAAGCTGCGGGTCATCAAGCAGCACATGGGGGGCGGATTTGGATCCAAGCAGATTGCCTGGAAGCAGGATGTGATCGCCGCATTGCTCTCGCGAAAGGCGGGCCGTCCGGTGCAGCTAATGCTCGACCGGGAGAGCGAAAACCTTGTCGTCGGTAACCGCCCCGCCACCCGTCAGCGAGTGCGGCTCGGGGCGAGGAAAGACGGCACGCTGACGGTGATTGCGGTCGACATTGATCAGGCCCTCGGTGCCTACAAAACCGGGGGTGAAGCGAGCAATGTTAGCGGGATGTTCCAGACGTTGTATCGCTGCGAAAACGTCCGCACGGTGCAAACACCGTTTTATATCAATGCCGGGCCGGGGGTTGCGTTTCGGGCTCCGGGGCATGTCGAGGCGGCCTGGGCGTTGGAGCAGGCGATGGATGAGCTTGCCCTGAAGCTGGAGCTCGATCTGATTGAGTTGCGGATGCGTAACTACAGCGAAATCGAGCAGCTGGAAGACAAACCCTATACGTTGCCTGAAGGACTCCGGCTGAGCTACGACCGGGTGCGACAGGCCGCCGGGTGGGACGATCGTCCGTCGCGAGCGGATACCGGGCGTATCCGGAAGGGTATCGGGTTCGCCGCGCACGACTGGGTTGGCGGGGCTGGCAGCGATCCGGGATATGCGTGGATCGAACTGAATGAGGATGGCACCGCCGATGTCGTGACCGGGACACAGGATATCGGGACCGGGACGAGAACCGGGTTGGCACAAGTGGCCGCGGAGGAGCTGGGATTGCCGCTGGGGGATATCTCGTTCCATCTCGGTGATACCGGAACCGGACCATATTCGCCCGTTAGCTCCGGTAGTGCCACCCAGGCGACGATTGGGCCGGCGATCCGGGCGGCGGCGTATGAGGTGAAGACGCAGCTGCTGAAGGTGGCCGCCGCGGCGATGGAGATGTCGGCGGACCGCCTTTCCGTACGTGATGGCAAGGTGATGGTTGACGAGGATCCGAAGCGAGCGAAAACCGTGAAGTCGGTGATGCAGGAGATCGCACCGGCGACGTTGCGGGCTCAGGGAGCACGGATGCCGAATCCCAAGGAGAAGGTGGCGCGGACGTTCGGCTCCCAGATCGTCGAAGTTGAGGTGGATACGGAGACGGGTGAGATCACGGTGACACGGGTTGTCGCGTCGCATGAATGCGGGCGGATCGTGAATCCCACGATGGTCGAGAGCCAGGTGATCGGGGCGGTGACGCAAGGTATCGGGTTCGCGTTGCTGGAAGAACGAATCGTGGATAACCGCCTGGGGATGGTGATGAATCCCAATCTGGAGCACTATCTCGTGCCGACGATGGCGGATATCCCGGAGATCGTTAATGTGCCGGTGGATGTGCCCGATCCGGAAGCCAACCCGACGGGAGCAAAGGGGGTCGGGGAGCCGCCTCTGGTGCCGACGGCGCCCGCCATCGCGAACGCGATTTACGACGCGGTGGGGATACGCGTCTACGATGCCCCGATTTCGCGACACCGGATGCTGGAGTTGTTGGCGCAGCAGCAGGCCACGAGCAGTCAGGAGCAGACCCCATGAGAGCTTTCACCTACGCCCGGCCGGAGAGCATTGATGAGGCGCTGGCGTTGCTCGATGTGGATCGTCGGCCACTGGCGGGGGGCACGGACCTGATTACCCTGATGAAGGGCGATATCGTGGCGCCGGAATACCTGATCGATATCAAACGCCTGCCGGAGCTTTCCGATGACATCGTCATGCGTGAGGATGACATCTTTCTCGGTGCCCTGGTGACGTTGTCACAGATAGAGAATGACGCGTCGATTGGAGACCATTTTCCTGCGCTGGCCCAGGCGGCTTCCCTGGCAGCGACCCCCCAACTGCGTAATATGGCGACGCTTGGCGGGAATGTGTTGCAACGGCCGCGATGCTGGTATTTCAGGGCGGACGAGGTGCCTTGTTGGTTGAAGGGCGGGGATACCTGCTTTGCTCGTGAGGGCGAAAACCAGCAGCATGCAATCTTCGATATCAGCCCATGTGTGGCGGCGCATCCTTCCGATCTGGCGACCGCGCTGGTCGCCTACGGGGCGTCGGTGCAATATCGCGATGGGGGCGGAGCGCGGAAAATCGGGATTGAGGATTTTCTCCAGCCACCAACAGAGGATCGCCGGACAGAGAGTGTGCTGCCGGAGAAGGCCATGATCACCGGAATTGCGATTCCCCTGCCGGGAGCAAACAGCCGGAGCTGCTACCTGAAGGCAATGGACCGAAAAGTGTGGGCTTTCGCCTTGGCGGGTGTGGCGGTGGTGCTGGAGATGGATGGAGGGACGGTTACGCAGGCGAGCGTGGTGCTTGGCGGGGTTGCGCCAGTACCGATCCGGGCGAAGACGGCGGAAGACATGCTGATCGGAACAACGATGGATGAGCGTCTGCTTACACGCGTAGCCGAGGCGGCGGTCGCGGATGCGAAGCCTCTGGAGCACAATGGCTACAAGGTGCCGTTGACGATGGCGCTGGTGCGGAACGCATTGCGTCAGATGGCGGGGTAGTTTGGTATCAGGCAAGCAATTCCCGCGCGGCAGGGAATATCAGTTTCTCCCACCGGATGTAGGCATTGGCGGAGGGATGCAGGTTGTCCTCGCCGATGAAGCGGGCATCTCCCAAGTCCTGCGAGAGCGGGAAGATATCGACGACAGGAAGCTCCCTGAGATCAGCTTCCGCCTTGATGATGTCGTTGAAGGCGGCAATGCCTTCTGCGATGTCGCGTCCACGGGCGTAGGTTGGCCCATCTGGTGTCACGGAGAAATCCGGGATGGTGATGAGTAGCACCTTGTTCCTGTCAGGTAATGTCGCCTGCGTCCTGTCGAGGATGTGTGCCAGATTCTCCCGGAATTCCCTTTTCGAGATGCTCTGGACCCAGTCGTTGACGCCGATCAGGAGGGTGGCAAAGGTGGGGCGGGATGCTTCGAAGATGGGTAACTCGTGGGCGATGACCTCTTTGGTAGTCCAGCCGGAGACGGAAGGATTGGCGACCAACTCGATGTTGATGCCGCAGTGCCGGAGGTGGGTGACGAGCAGGTTCGGCCATGATCGGTCGGGATCGACACCCTCGCCGATGGTGTAGGAATCGCCGAGGGCGATGTATCGCTCGGGGGGCGGTTGGTGCCTTTTGACCATATGGAATGTGGTTCCTTCCTTGCTGGGTATGGGGCCGATTCTGACGGTCATTATGCGGGATTGGGTTGCCAAGACGATCACGATCATGCTCATTTACACAGGCGGAGATGACGATAGTCCCCGGGGGTGGTGGCCGGCGTGGCGCTTCAGTGGTGGATATGGTCTGCCGCGCTTCGCGTAGGATTCCTCGCTTCGCTCTGAATGACGGTTGGTTGAGGAGGCCGGTGACATCCGAAATAGGCGATCTCCTGACACAAAGATCTCTCGACTTCGCTCGAGATGACGGTTGGCTGACGTCAACGCAAACCCCATGGGTGGCGTCACCGAAAC
>Ga0182747_1002013_pt1 | contig 14768 bp, 14 predicted proteins | sample eDN3rd30CBELigBY_FD_128526 | JGI IMG/M metagenome (GOLD analysis project Ga0182747, IMG submission 128526) | Enriched backyard soil microbial communities from Emeryville, California, USA - eDNA 3rd pass 30_C BE-Lig BY (version 2) (version 2) | ecosystem: Environmental > Terrestrial > Soil >...
CGCGGACCATTCATAAAGAAATCTCCGCCCCAGTCGTATGGTTTTCCCCCAGGAGCACTCGGAAGTCCATCCACTTTTGAAATCAGGTTAATCACATCCATTCGGAATCCATCAATCCCCTTATCCAGCCACCACTTCATCATGTCATAAATTTCTTTTCTAAGCGTAGGGTTTTCCCAATTCAAATCAGGCTGCTTTTTGCTGAACAGGTGTAGATAATATTCTTCCGTTGCTTCATCATATTGCCATGCTGAGCCGCTAAAGAAAGAGGTCCAATTATTCGGTTCTGTCTCGTCCTTGCCCGGCCTCCAGATATAATAGTCACGATATGGGTTATCCTTTGATTTACGCGACTCGACAAACCAGTGATGCTCATCCGATGAATGGTTCACAACCAGATCCATCATCAGTTTCATACCACGTTCGTGTAGCTGTTTCAATAGCTCGTCCATATCTTCCATCGTACCAAACTCATTCATGATTTTTTGATAATCACTGATATCATACCCATTGTCATCATTTGGGGACTGATAAACTGGTGACAGCCAAATGACATCCACACCTAATTCTTTTAGATAATCTAGTTTAGAAATAATTCCACGGAGATCTCCGATTCCGTCTCCATTGCTATCCATGAAGCTTCGCGGATAAATTTGATAAACGACACTATTTTTCCACCATTGCTTTTCCATCTTTATCTTCCTTTCTCTTTCAGAAGTTGGTTATCTATTTCCTTGGCTGCAAGAGACATTCCCTCTTTAGCGCCAATTTGGTCAAGGATGATCATCCTAATATATTTTATATAAATTTCTTCAATCTCGGCCCAATTAGCCAAGGGTGGTAATGAAAAGGAATTCTCTAAACCTGCAATATAACTATCTATGTAACCAGCCTCTTTAATCGATTCTTTTATATTCACCCCTTTTGCAGTGGGCATAAGGCCTGTTTTCATTAAAAGCTTTTGTGGCTCCGAAGTGGCCATCCATTTGACAAATGTCCAACTAGCTTTCGGATTCGTGGCTCCTTTCATGATGACAAGATTCTCTCCACCAAGAATAGACCCTTTTCCGTTTGTAACAGGAAACGGAACTGAGATAGTATTTTTCATAATTTCTTCAAGCTTTTGAGGAGATTGAATACTATAAAACCAAGGACCTTCATCAATCATTAAATACTTTCCATCGATGACGCCCTCCCAAGTATCCGAATTCCCTGATGCGTTAAAGAGGATGCGTAATTTCTCAGCAGCTTGAATACTTTTGGGGCTGTTTAAATATCCTTCTGCCTTTTTTAAATCGGGACTTAGTATTTTCCCGCCAAACCCATAAAAGTAAGGCAGACTTTCCCAAGCCGTATATCCAGTCAGACCTATACGGTAGTTGTTCTTGAGAATCAAATCCAGTAATTCATCCATATTACCAGGAGGACTAGTATATCCAACATTTTTAAGGAGCTGGCGATTGAAAATGGCCACCTTCGTATTAGTATTAAGGGGGAGGCCGTAATATTTTCCGTTAAGAAGGTTTGATTTTAATGGTGCCTCAAGAAAACCTTCCTTTACCTGAGTAAAATCATTGAAATCACTGACAGAATAGATTTGTCCCATCTTTGCAAAAAATGGAACCCATGAAATATCCATACGGACGATATCAGGAGGTCTCTTGGCTGATGCTCTTGCTAGAAGTGTCCACTTTAATTGTTCACCATATGGCTGACGGACAGGCTTGACATCAATATCGGGATGCTGTTTTTCAAATAGAGGAATGACCTCGTTTTCAAATACTTTTGTTTCCTCTTCACTATAAGTATGCCATACAATAATTTCTTCCTTCTTTTTGTCCGCTTTTGAAAGAGAATGGCTTCCATACATAATCGATTGGTTATTACAGCCTGAGATAAACAACAATCCTGCTAATACGATTCCTAAAAGCCTCCAATTCAAAACCAGCATCCTCCTTCCGTATCAGATATGTCGAAGTTTCAAACTTAAAATGGACTCTGATTTTTTGAACGGAAATCAATTGGTGTTGATCCTATTAACTTCTTAAATAGCTTGCTAAAATACTTTACATCGTTAAACCCGGATTGTTCTGCCACTTCATACACCTTTAATGAGGTATTTTCTAATAGTTCTTTTGCCTTCTGTATCCGTAGATTCATCACATAATCGATAAAATTTTCACCGATTAACTGTTTAAACAAGACACTAAAATAATTGCGGCTGATATGGACATGACTGGAGACCAACTGCAATGTCAGTTCTCCTGTATAATGACCATGAATAAAATCAAGAGCTTTTTGCATGATGGCATTGTCAGCATGCGGATGATGACGCTTTTGCTGGCCCAACTCGACATATTCTTCTATCTGCAGCAGCAGTGTACTCTTGATTTCATCTAACGTTTCTATCTTCTTTATCTGCTCATATTTTTCCATTAATGTATCAAAATCCAACTGTTTCATGAACAGATGACCGAAAATCTCACAGGCATCATTTTTTATTTCCATTGGAAGAGCCATTTTCGACTCCCATTCTTGAAATCGGTTCGTTAAAAAGTCCATTAGTCTTTGTTTGTCATAAGGCAATAGAATTGGATGTAGCCACTCAATATCCAGTGAAGTCAATTTTCCCGCTTTAAATGATTCATAGCGGAATATAGATTCATTTGAATGAAAAAACCTTTGTTCAGAAGCTAATCGACTTCTTTCAAAACCCTTTTTTACAGATAATAGATCTTGAATCATTTCGAAGCCAACCGTAAAGCTAGAGTTTGTTTCCTGTTCGAGTTCCTCTTTTAATTTTCCGATAACCACATACGGATCTACTTTTGTGTTTAATAGAAAAAACATTTGATTCTCATTTACTGGAAAACAAATTCCCTCATCCATATTGTTATAAAAATAATTCTGAACATCTTCTAAAATCATTGTTTTATATAAAAAACCATACTGTTCTTCTAACATATCATTATGATTAAGTGTCATGGTTGACAAAAGGAATGGTTCCTTTAGCCAGCTCACTTTCTGATGGAGTTCCTCAGAAGAAGCGTCCTCAAGAATAACTTTTTTAATAGCCTGCTCTAGACTTTTTCGTTCCCTTATAAAAGTGGTTTGATTCACAAGTGCCAGTTTTTCTTCGACCATCCGATCCATTTTGATCATATCCACACACTTCTGAATTAGCTTGGTGAAATCCTCTGGTTCTAAGGTAGGTTTTAATACATAATCTACAGCACCTAACTGTAAGCCTTCCCGAACGTAATCAAAGTCGGTATAACTGCTAACGAGAATCACTTTTAACCGGGGAAAAAGTTGGAGCATTTCCTTCATTAATATAAGGCCATCCATAACAGGCATTTTAATATCTGTAATTAATAAATCAAGGGTTATGCCCTCTACTGCTTTAAGGGCTTCCTCTCCGTTTGGGTAATCTCCTACATAATGAAGGCCCTCCCTTGTCCAATCAACAGAGGCCTTTAAACCATATCGTATTACTGGTTCATCATCTACTACCATGACGTTATACATGCTTTCCACCCCCATCTTTAGGGAATAATTCTAAAGTAACCAAAGTCCCATGTTCTCCACTTTTAATCGTTACAGTTGATACTGGTGAAAAATAAAGCCGAACCGAATCGTACACATGATTCAACCCGATACCTAAAAATGAATTTTTGGTTTCCCCTTTTCGCCTGATTTGGTCTAATCTATCTTTTTGAATTCCGATTCCATTATCATGTACTTCAATTTTTACACCATTGTTTAAGGTACTTGCTTTAATCGATATGTTTCCAGATTTCCCAGTAGGAACCAGGCCATGGAAGGCTGCATTTTCTACAATAGGTTGAATAAGCATCCTAGGAATAACAAATACTTCGGTTCCTGCTTCGATATTCAGCTGTAAATCAAAAGTCTGATCATAGCGGATTTGTAGAATAACAAGGAATCGTTCAATAATTTCTAACTCTTGATGGAGCGTGACAAAGTTACCATTCTTCCCCATGCTCGCTTCAAGCAAACGACTTAATGCAGATAAAGCGGTATTTGCTTTATCTGTTTGCTTAAATTGTACAAGCCATCGGATGGTAGTAAGGGTATTAAATAGAAAATGTGGATTGATCCGATGTTTAATTGCCCTTAGTTCAGCTTCTGTTTTAAGACTTTGCTCCTCTTTTACTTGCTCCAGTAATTGATCAACTTGTTTCGTCATCTGGTTAAATTGGTCACTCATCAACCCAATCTCATCATTTGAATTAACTTCGGAGCGAACTTTAAAATTCCCTTTTCCGACCTGCCTCATTTGCTCCGTCAGTTTTTTTATCGGTTTTGTGACCTTATTGGTTGCAATTAAACCAAAAACAACAGCAAATAGAGTAAATAAGATCGAAATTAATATGGTAATTTGCTGGAGCTTTGTCAACTCACCCGTAATTTCCTTAATAGGCACAATCCCCACCAATGACCAGCCATTCGACAATGGTTGTTTCACTCCATAAAATAGTTCATCATTGTTCTTAAATTCAAATTCATCAGTATTTTTATTTTGAATATGCTTGAACAAACCAGGATTTTCAACAGTCTTGTTGATTTTATCCATATTGGAATCAATCATGATTTGACCCTTGTCGTTAACAACAAAAAAATGGCCTGTTTTTCCAAGCTTTAATTGTTCTATTTTATTCAGGATTGATTTACCGTCCAGATTCACCTGTATATAAGCGATATTCCCCATGTTAGTAAAGTCTTTCATAACCCTAGTGACTGGCAGAACAAGCTCCGTATTCTCACCAGCCCCGCTAAATAAATCATATTGGAGCCCCCGCCAAACGAGGCCCCCATCTTTCTTCTTGGATTCCTGAATCCAATCGAAATCTACGAGATGATATTTGCTCAATTTAACAGGTGAAAAAGTTCCGCTCCCCCAGCTCGTTCCCTCTTCTTTTAATATATAGAGAATTCGAACAAAGGAGCTTGAAAAAATTTGTGAATTTAAAAAAGTTTTTATTTCATCATAATTCTGTTCTTTATCAATCCGAGAAAGTTGGGGTTCCCGGTCCATTTTGACCATTTCCTGAAGCCGCTTGTTACTATACAGAAGATCCGACATATCACTTCCTACCGACAAAGCGAATGATAGGGATTCAGCCGCCTGGGTAGCTGTCTGAAGAGAAGATTCCCTGACATTTTCTTTCACAATGTTAGAGGAAGAGATAAAATAGAATACACTTATGAACGAAGTAGGAATCAATATCCCAATACAAATAGCAAGGATAACCTTCGTAGAAAACTTTTTAATTAGTGGCTTCTTGTTCATATGATCCCTTCTTTTCTTCCATTCATCTGTATTCCATGTTACCGCTTCAATCAATATGGTTCAACCGCGATTTAACTAAAATAGTTTTCTATCATTAATTGGTAAATAATTCTTGACTAGTTTGCCTCTTTTTCAATTCAGCTCTCATACTTTTCTCATAAAAATAAGTCGATAGAAGCGCGACCAACCCAGGCAAAATAAAGAGTAATAAAGGTGGAAAGACCATCCACATGATATAAGCAGCTGCGAATATCTCAAAAATCATAAGAAGCCCATTGAAAGGATATTTGAGCAATAACATCATGCTATTGCTTAAGTATGCCTTCAAAGGTAATTCCTGGTCGACAAGAAAACTATAAACGTACAGGAAGAAAAATGGGGTCACAATGGCCAGAGCATAAAAGAAGGTCGCCAATATAGGAGAAAGCCCTGCATAATACCTTATGGATAAGTAAAATACAGTTAATACTGCGGTATTAATAATCCCAAAGATCATACTTTTTACGTATTCCCTTGTGTAATACTTCCAGAAAAACTTAAAAAACGGAAGCTCATCGTAACCTTTTATATATTTTCTTGCCAGTGCCAAGGTTGTCACAGTCGCTGGGATTGCCACAAATGGAAAAAGGATTAGGCCTGTGATGCCCATCATATGAACGGTAGCTACATCAGGTGCCCCCCAGAGATACGCTCCTATTAATATATATGGGACATTTAAGAGCCACCAAATCCCCGTCAGTTTTAGAATCGTATAGAGCGAATTCATCAAATGGTTACTGTGTTGAAATAAGTTCATTTGCATGTCCCCTTAAAAAAGGCTATTCCTTAACAGAACCGATTACTAATCCGCTTGTAAAATATTTCTGTAAAAACGGATAGATTAATAGTACAGGAATTGTAGAAACCACAATCTTCGCGGCATTTAATGTTTGATTTGAAATTTCAGCTACAGCTTTTAATTGAGACACATCTGTAATTTTTGTTACGTCGATGTTTAGTTGTTGAATATATGTTTGCAATGGATAATTAGCCGCTTTGTTAATATAAAGCAAACCACTAAAGTAGTCATTCCAATGACCTACAATTGCAAAAAGTGAAATAGTGGCCAACGCTGGCAGTGAAATAGGTAAATAAACTTTGAATAAGACTTTTAATTTTGTCGCCCCATCCATAATTGCCGCTTCTTCCAATGAACTTGGAATACTCTTAAAAAAGTTCATAAGTAGGATAATGTTAAAGATTGGTACTGCACCTGGCAATACAAGCGACCAAATGGTATCAAGCAATCCTAAGCTCTTTACAACTAAGAACGTTGGGATCATCCCACCGGAAAAAAGCATTGCAAAAATTAATAAATTCATATAAATATTACGTGATCTAAATTGCTGCTTACTTTTTGACAATGGATAAGCCATCAAAATTGTTAACAACATATTAAGGGCCGTCCCTAGGACCACTCTTTCTACCGATATCATAAACGATCTCCAAAACTGTGTATCACCTAAGAGCACTTTATAAGCACCGACATTAAAATTGACAGGCAGTAACCCCACTTCATTTGCTTGGGCCGCAACTCGGTCGCTAAAAGAGATAGATACCATGTTAAGTAAAGGTAATACACATAGGGCTGTCACTAATAAAAGAGTAACCCAGATACATATATCAGCAATCCTGCTTCCAAGTGGTTTAGAGCGTTTAGATATTTTCAACCCTCTCCCCCATGTAATAGCCATCTGACTGGAGACTGTTTTTGGTTTCATTGGATCTGTCCCTCCTTTTAAAAAATCCTCATGTTTGCAAGTTTTTTAGATAATTCGTTGGCTGATAAAATGAGGACGCAGCTTACCACTGATTTTAATAAGCCAATGGCTGTTGCAAAACTATATTGTTGACCTATGAGACCAATTCGGTAAACATAAGTATCAATGACATCCCCAGTTTCATAGACAATCGGATTATACAAGGCAAAAATCTGGTCAAAACCAGCGTTTAAGATATTCCCCAAATTGAGTGCGGTAATCAACATAATGGTTGGTAAAATACCTGGTAAGGTGACATGCAATAATTGCTTAAAACGATTCGCACCATCCATTGAAGATGCCTCATATAGCCCTGGGTCAATCCCCGTTAACGCGGCCAAATAAACAATGGCACCATAGCCAAAACCTTTCCATACATCGGTTGAAACAATGATACTTCTAAACCACTCGTTGCTCCCTAAGAATAAAATTGGCTTATGTCCAAACGCCTGTAAGAAATTATTTACTGGTCCATGATAGTCAAAAATGTTTATAAAAACGGCTGCTAAAACGGCCCACGATAAAAAGTTTGGTAAATAAACAATCGTTTGAATCGATTTCTTTGCCCATTTCAATCTAATTTCGTTTAATAGTAAGGCAAATATAATGGGTACCAGCGTTCCTAGAATAATCTTACCAACTGCTATCACAAGAGTATTCCTTAGTATCTTCATACTATCTGGAATTTCAAGCATATATTTAAAGTTTTCAAAACCGACCCATTCGGATCCAAAAACACCTTTAGCAGGAACATAATCTTCAAATGCCATAATGATTCCAAACATTGGTATAAAACTAAAAATAATCAAAAAAATCATGCCTGGTGCCAACATTAGATGATACTCCAGCTGCCCACCACGTTTTTTCATGTCCATCGCACCCTCTTCTTAGAATAATGATTTTAAATGGGTACAAATCAAGATTTGTACCCATTTGTAGATTACTTTTCTTTAATGGCTTCCGAAACTTCTTTCGTAATTTCAGTACCGCCTGTTTTCTTCCAGTTTTCAACAAACTTATCAAAGTAATCTAAGTCTTTCTCACCTGTTACAATCTTTAAGAACGCCTCATCTTCTAACTTTGTTAAATTAGCCCATTTTAACTTCATGCTTTTGGTCTGGCCAAAGAAAACTGGATTTACCTCATTTATTTTTGTTTCAGCCATTAACTTACCCGCTACCACTCTGGAATTATAAGCACTCCATTGATTAGCGTCTGCCTTCGCTGGGTCTTTTAAATAATCTGTGATCTTTTGATAGGATGATAGATCATCTAGTGATAATGTTTTAGGATCTTTTTTACCTTCAATGGCAGCATTAATATTTTCATACATTTGTGCTGTTGCATCATTAAAGTTAACCATGATATTTACTGGTGCCCCACGGTCTCCGCCAAATTTAATGAAATCTACTACAGGCTGGTAATTACGGTCTTCTTGACGCAGCTTATCATCTAATGCACTAACTAATTTAGGAAGTACTTCTGGGTGTTTAAAACCTTTTCTTACAACATAGAATTCAGATGCCGGGTTTTGTGTATAAGCTGTGATGGTGCCACTACCATCTTTTGAAATGATAAATGGTGCCCATTCAGCATTTGGATTTTTCTGTTTGGCAGAATTCAAAGGATAATCTGGGGTCCACCATGGTCCAAAGTACGCACCTGTCTGACCTCCAATGATCAAATCTTCAATACTTTTACGTACTGCTATTTGAGGATCGATTAGACCTTTTTTGTACCAATCAGCCAGTTTGCCTAACCCTTGTTTTGTTTCTTCTGTAATTGATCCATAAACTACCTTGCCATCTTGTTCAATCCATTGACGCGGGAATGAATCATAAGTTTGAAGGATATTGTCCGCTTGGAACAGTGATCCGTACATTCCACCAATACTTGGGGATAGCGCTAAACCTACTGTAATTCCTTTCCCATTACCACCTGGATCTTTTTGGGTAAATTCAGTTAAGATTTTCTCTACGTCATCCAACGTCTTTGGTCCTTTTAAGCCAAGCTTATCCAACCAATCTTGGCGGAGCCAAAGCATAGTTGGGATGTTTGCATTTTGTGTTGATGGCAGGGCCATTAGTTTACCATCGAATGTAGCAGCTTCCAATGCACGACCATCGTATGAATCATACATATCTTTTACTAAGTCAGAAGTACTTGATTCATACACATCTGTTAGATCGGCAATTAATTCATTATCGACCAACTGACGTAATGTTGCAGCATCAACAGCCATAATGTCAGGTATATCACCTGATGCAACAGCCATGGAAACTTTCTGTTTGTAGGCATCTCCATCTTGTGCCTCAAACTTATTTTTACTTTGAATATTAAGCGTTTCCTTTAAGTATTTTGTATAAGCATTGTCTTCGTATGTTTGTCCTGGAGGTAATTTTGCAATACCAGGTGTGGACTTCCCTACCGTATAATTGACTGTTTCTTTATATTTCCCGAATGGTTTTAATTCTTCTTTGGTGGCTATTGGTTTTGTATCTGTATCTCTAGAAGAACTTGAGCCAACCGAGCATCCTGCCAAAATTCCAAATGACATCATGGTTACTGCAGCAATTGAAAAAACTTTTTTCATGATTGTTTCCTCCAACTCATTGTTTCAAATCAGTTAACTAAACTGCTAGCTTTTTAGAGAATCTTCCCTTAAATCTAATAGAAAAAATTTGCGGTATTCAACTTAGTCCAATAATGTACCGCTTACAAAGCTTCATAAAAATAACACTAGTACAAATGTAATGGATTTAACTTTATCATTCGGTTCCCCCTTACTATGTATTTATAAGTTAATTATGATTCTAAAACCCCATTCAGGAAACCGTTTCCATCATAGAGAAGGTGTCTTATATTACGAACATCTCTACCTCGTTTTCCCATAAAAAGGATTTAGTGTTTTTTATTAAATTTAATAGAGATAAAAAACTCCTTTTTTTATTCGTTTCTAGTAGGAATTGTAAAAAACATAAAATTTTACATGAGAAAAAGCCTCCAAACTATGTAATTTGAAGGCTTTGAATAAACTCAGGTTTCTTGGGGTTCAAATACATACACTTGATGAATGAAATGCTTTAATGCATAATACGCTCTTCTGTAAAACAGTCATTCCATAAAAGATTGTATTTCCTATTTCCCAAGGTCTTGTGGTTATACAAGTAATACTGCCCCAGATAAGTAAAAGACCGCCGCAGCGATCTTGACTTTTACTCCCATATTTTTAGTAAGATGTGTTTTAAAAAAGGGGCAACGCTTACACGTTACCCCTTTCTTTTCTAAGCTTTTTTTATTTTTAACATCGAGTTAGCATTTTTCTGAAATTCATATGGTACTTTGACTTCTTCAACCATACAGCCATTGTCAGTCAAATAAACTATTATTTCATCTAATTTCTCGTATCTGTTTCCCTGTAAATCAACTAAAGGAAAAATTCGAACTTCCTCTTTCGTTATCCTTAAGAACTCAGTTAACGGTTCGATGTGAATTGATAATCTAAACGATCCGCATACATAAATAGAAAATGTGCAGATAGAAGAATATCAAATTGTTCATCCTTAAACGGTAAAATAGGTAGAGGAACGGGAATGTATCTTTCTCTGGATTCTATCATATGGTTGGTACAATCTTGTAAGGCACTTAAACGATTATTTCTAAGTCCTTCTATATCCTTGAAATAATCCCATTTATAATTGTTATGGGCTTTTTCCATATGCTCCATCGCGTGTTCAATATCCTGAAGACCTTTATTTTTTAGGTCTTCACCTGAGTGATAATAAGCAATATCGCACGCTGTTACATCTAAATCTGATTTGTTACCAACAGCAGTATATGAACAAGCTCCTGCTGGACAATCAAGTATTTTCTTTCCTTTTAGTTCTTCCTCTGAAAGAGAAAACATATCAAAATACTCTTCGAATGTTCTCCCAATAAAAACAATTCTTTCTAAACCGAACTTTATACTCTGCTCTACATTACTCAACTAAACTCACCTCATCAAAAAGCATTACATTCCCAGTTTCATAACCAAGTTGGTTCCTATAATTATTTTGCTGTGACCTTTAAATTATCCTTGAATTGTAGGTTTTGCCAAACCCTCAGTTTGTTTGAAGGCCATAAATCGCTCAAACATTTCAAACAGAGTCATCTTTTGCTCAGTTTGTTTGAACCGTTTAATATTCTGATTACTTCTTGAACCTTTTCGCTGAGTTTTCCTTACGGGTTGCATAAAAAAATCCACCCTTCTTACAAGAATTTGGTGGATTTGACACACTGGTACACACAAAATCAGTCGCACTAGTACTATGTAATTTTTAGAAAAAATACTGGTGACTTTTTAACTTTAACTCATTTTTCAAACAGTCGGTAAAACAAAGATGAAAAACAGTCGAAACCCTTGATATATCTGGGTTTAGTTGGCGGGACTGCGTGGGAATCGAACCCACCAGACCTGGCACGCAGGTCTCAAGCAGTTTTGAAGACCACGTAATACAATCCGCTTAATCATTCCGTTCAATCAGCGTCAACCTCAACGTTCAATCAACGCTTTACACAGTTTTCGGTCAATCACCGTTACAGTTTTCGTTCGTCCTTTACGGTCTTATAATAGTTGAAAGGTAGCGAAAATGTCAAGATTCGAAAACCGTACGCCAACGATGTCCGCAAATATAAAAATTTTGAATTCGCTAGTTTGCATTTACACAAAAAGTATAAAATTGTAAAATTAACCAAAAGAGTGTTGGAGGGGATTCGCATGTCAAACGCATTAAAATGGGCGGGCTATTTCGCCATTATTACCGGAATCATCATCGCCATTTACCTTATTACTTCGTTAAAGGTAATCGACATAAACGCAATTGACTATCAATCACCGCACCCTTATCGCTGGCTATACGCTTCCCTAGTCCTCGCAGTCACAATGCCAACCGGTCTAATGTCGGTCGCTGCCTCGAGCTTCGTCGAAAAGAAATTCACCGACTACACTTACGACGCGAAAGAACGGAAAAATGAATCGTATCATAACCGCCCATTTTATTAAGCCTTGGCGTACCTGCCGTGGCTTTTTTAGCTGAAATAGTTACTCTCGGTTTTCTTGGTTTGAAATATCCTATTTCGTTTCACCCCAATAAAAAACACCCGATTATTCGGATGCGTACTTAATTATTCCATGTAAATAAACCGAGTATTCTCGCTGTATACACTCTCTTAACTTGATTTTTCCTTCACTTTCTAATTCTCCAACCCATTCTTCAATCTTTTTTTCATCTTCTTTTGTAGCCTTAGGAATCTCTGTTGAAAAGAAATTACCTCGACTTGCTTTGTGTAGATTTTTTAATAAACCAACTTTATTCATTGGGTCATCCCCTTTATCTATAATTTTCGACATAAAGGAGGTTTTCTCCTTTGATACCAATAATTTTCTCGAGTTTTCTTATTCAGCTAACGAGTGCTTTGTTAAATAAGATGTCATCAAAAAAGTCCTTTTTCTTTTGGTAAATTATCAAGGTTATTGTATAACAGATCTTTAAAAAAGAGTAGGTCGTTAAACCCACTCTACAAAACTAGGCACCGTAATAAGCCAGCCTTAGTTAGATTTCGGTATTTCACACGTAAACCAATCGGAGCTATATACGCAAAATCATCTGTTTCCTTTATGATTGGAGCGCGATACACTTTCGCTTTTTCACGCGTTAGCACACCGAGTTCCATCACGCCCATGTATTTTCCATCAGTGTCAGCTAATTGCCAGCCGAAATCCTTCGGTTGCTTACGGTAGCCAACAACGATTATATCAGCGTACTGGTAATTGATAACCTTCAGCCAGGAGTGCGATCTCTTGCCGACTTCGTAACGTGAATCTTTGCGTTTTAGAACAATTCCTTCGAGGTCTTGCGTATGTACAAACCTTAATTTATTAAAGGTAAAAGAACTTATGAAGAAATAGTTAGTAAATATCCTGAATATAAGTAGTCTTTTACAATATTAAACAATTTATTGTTGTATCTTCTCGTAGAAAAGGGAAATAAACTTGTACATAGGGCTTCCTTCGGGAAGTCTTTTTTTTTGTAAGCAATATTAAATAAAAATAACATAAAAAAAGGAATACAGCCACCGTTTAAGGTGACTGCTTAATGAGCGAACACTTAATTTATCAACTTTTTTGGCAAGTAAGATATGTATAAAAAATCTATCATTGAATGCCTCTTTAGATATTAAAATAAAAAATAAAAATGTCCATTTTCTATTATTTTGAGGAATTAAGACTCTGATTTCATTAATATTTAGGTAAATAGTTTCTTAGACAATTCCAGATAGCTTTTCATTCTCCTTTTTAATAAATAATTCATTGACCTTTACATACGACGGAAGCAGCGGATGATGGCGAATGATGTGGACTGTTTTTTGGACACCATCCATTAAAGTTTTTCCTCCCTGTAACCATTCACTTACCGTACCCCTAGGAAATTCCGGCTTGGTATTACTAAAAAGATAATCCAGTGTTTGAATCTTATCCTTTAATTCTTTGTTTTTATTAATTTTGATCAGTATATCCTCAGTGTTCTTTTGATAATCATCTGTGAAGGCAACAACGATTTCTTCAACATTTTCCTGAAAGACCGTAATGATGATGTCCCTCACTAATTCGTCGAAGGGGTGTGAAATGACCAGTTGATTTCTTTGCAAGATAATCATATTTTCCTGATTGTTGGTTTCTTCTTTAATAAAACGTTCTAATTTATGATCCATCCCAATCACATATAGTACTTTTTTCTTTTCATCTCTAGACATCAAATTCACCTCATTATTAATTTGTATTGTACTCTAAATAAGATTCTGATGCTTTCCTTTAGAAAAAGATATTTAAGCCTTGAATATATCCTTTTATTTCTAACATAATTTGCTTTGCAGATTGCTAGAAAGCTTAAAGACCATTGATCGTTCTCCAGTATGCGTACTAATATCGGTGTGAAAACTAATTACTTCTTCGCCTGTTATCCTTAAGATAATTTCCTTTAAATCAGCCAGACCGGATTCCACTAAACTGTTTCGATATTCTTTTACTGATAACAATCCTTCTTTATCCCGACATACTTCATATTCTGCAGGAGTTAAAATAGCTCCAAGAATCACAATCACCATATCCCGTAATATATCTGATTTAACTGATACGGAGCCTCGTCCAAGATAATTTTTCTCCCAATGTGTTAAAGCTTTGCTTATTTCAGCTTCAAGAATTCCTTTTGATTTTTCCATACCGATTCCTTTTCCTTTATTCAAAGTTACATTCATAGATGGCCAAACATTGCCTATAATATTCAAAAAACAATCTATTTTATCAACGTAACACTATCTTTTAGAAAGCTATTTACCATTGCTTTAAGAACTGAAAAGAAAAGCAGCCCAATCAAGCACATTATATAAAAACCAGGAATTGTTAAGACCAACTCTCCCAGTGTCCTTCCGGGTCAATGGATGCAAGCCGAATCCATCCGTTTTTCACTTTTTGCTGAAAGGCATGATCGTGGTCGAGCATCCTTTTTACATATTCCTTTGGCGCTTGGATGACCACCAGCAAACGTAGTGGCTCATGATATGCCTCTTCATCTGATTTCATCACAGATTGCCAGGGAAGTCCGGATAGTAAGTCA
>Ga0182747_1002015_pt1 | contig 14761 bp, 15 predicted proteins | sample eDN3rd30CBELigBY_FD_128526 | JGI IMG/M metagenome (GOLD analysis project Ga0182747, IMG submission 128526) | Enriched backyard soil microbial communities from Emeryville, California, USA - eDNA 3rd pass 30_C BE-Lig BY (version 2) (version 2) | ecosystem: Environmental > Terrestrial > Soil >...
GTCACCGGCTCGAGGCGCGTCACGGCGGTGCGGGTCGTGCTCGCCTCGACGGGCGGCGTGGCGATGGCGAGGACGGCGGCAACCCCTGCTCCGGCGAGGGCCAGCGCCAGGGCGCCGCGGCAGGTCCGCCACCGGGTCGTCGGTCGGTTCATGTCGATCTCCCTTGTCCGCCCGCGGTGCCGACCCGAACCGGGCCGCCGGGACGTGGCTTCTGATCCCCCGACCAGCGAGGAACCGCTTTCGTTCCGGGGATTACGGTGCCCCGCATGGCTGATGACGATCTCAAGCTCGGTTTGGTCCTTGGATACTGGTTCGCCGGCCCGCCTGCCGGGGTGCCCGCGACGCTGGCCGCCGCGGAGGACCTCGGGTTCGACTCGATCTGGTCGGCCGAAGCGTACGGATCCGACTGCTTCACGCCGCTCGCCTGGTACGGCGCCGCCACCTCGCGGGCCAAGCTCGGCACCGCGGTCTGCCAGATGTCGGCCCGCACGCCCGTGGCCACGGCCATGAGCGCGCTCACCCTCGACCACCTCTCCGGCGGGCGCTTCCAGCTCGGCCTCGGCGCCAGCGGGCCTCAGGTGGTGGAGGGCTGGTACGGCCAGCCGTACCCGAAGCCGCTGGCCCGCACGCGGGAGTACGTGGAGATCATCCGCCGGGTGCTGGCCCGCGAGGAGCCGCTGGACTTCCAGGGCGAGCACTACCAGCTGCCCAACCGGGGTCCGGGCACGATGGAGCTGGGCAAGCCGCTCAAGAGCATCACCCACCCGCTGCGCGCCGACATCCCGATCCTCCTCGGTGCCGAGGGCCCCAAGAACGTCGCCATGGCGGCGGAGATCGCCGACGGGTGGCTGCCGATCTTCCTGTCGCCGGAGCTCGACAAGCACTACCGCGACTGCCTGGCCGAGGGCTTCGCCCGGCCCGGTGCGCGTCGCACGCTCGAGACCTTCGAGATCCCGAACATGGTGAACATCGTGGTGAACGACGACGTGGAGGCTGCGGCTGATGCGGTCCGGATGTTCCTCGGCTTCTACATCGGCGGGATGGGGGCCAAGGAGGTCAACTTCCACGCCAACCTGTTCGCCCGCATGGGCTACGGCGACGAGGTGGAGGAGATCCAGGACCTGTTCCTGGCCGGCCGCAAAGACGAGGCCATCAAGCGGGTCCCGCTCGCCCTGGTGGAAGACGTCGCCATGGTCGGCCCGCTCGACAAGGTCCGCGAGGAGCTCGATGAGAAGTGGCGCAAGACCTGCATGACGACGCTGCTGGTGAACGGCGGTCCCGATCAGCTCCGCCTGGTGGCAGACCTGGTCAACGGCTGACCGCCGTCCACCCGCAGGGCCGGCTACTTCATCTTGGAGAAGCGGCGGACGCTGAGGAACCCGAACACGATCAAGATCCCGGCGCACCAGACCAGCGACAGCACCGTCCAGTACCCGAGGGTGTGGCCCACGCCGAGCTGGTCGACCCCGCCGATCATGGAGCCGCGGACGGCGTTGATGATCACGCTGATGGGCTGGTTGGCGGCGAAGGGCTGCATCCACCCCGGCATCGAGCTCACCGGCACGTTGGCGCTGGAGATGAACGAGAACGGGATCACCAGCATCGACAGGCCCTGCGCCGCCTGGGCGTTGCCGGCCACCAGGCCGATGAAGATGAAGATCCAGCTGAAGGCGTACCCGGCGATCAGCATCAGCGCGAAGCCGACGACGATCCTGGCGGCGCCGCCGTCGGGCCGCCACCCGACCAGCAGGCCGATGATCGCGGTCACGAAGATGCCCCAGGTCGTGAGGGCGCCATCAGCGATGGACCGGCCGGCCATGACCGCGGCCCGGGGGATGGGCAGCGAGCGCAGGCGGTCGTGCACGCCGGTGGATGACTCCTCGGCCACGCCGGCCGCGGCGCTCATGCCGGTCCAGAGGATGACGGTGACCAAGAAGCCCGGTACGAGGAAGTTCACGTACTCGAGCCCGGGTCCGGGGTTGATGGCGCCGCCGAACACGTAGCGGAACATGAACAGGAACAAGGCGCCCTGGATGCTGCCCATGAAGAGGACCTGCGGCGTCCGGAAGAACTGCAGGACCGTGCGGCGCGACGTGGTGGTGGCCGTGGTGGCGAAGCCGGCGCCGGTGGTGGTCTCGGTGGCGGCGGGGGACGGGGCGGGGATGGTGCCCTCGAAGGCGGTGGTGGTCATGGTGTGCTCCGTTCAGGCCGCGTCGGCGGCGGGTTCGGCGGGCTGGCCCGTGAGCTTCAGGAAGACCTCGTCCAGCGTCGGGCGGCGGAGCCCGATGTCGTCGTAGGTGATCTGCTGCTGCCCGAGCAGGCTCACCACGGTGGTCAGCTCGTTGGCGCCGCCGGACACGGGGGCGGTGACCCGCTGGGTGTCGGTGTCGATGCGGGGGTCGTCGGCGGCGACGCCGGCGAGGATGGCTCGCACCGCCTCGAGGTCCGACGCCTGGCGGGGCCGCACCTCGATGACGTCGTTGCCGGCGAGGCTCTTCAGCTCGTCGGGCGTGCCCGAGGCGATCACCTTGCCGTGGTCGATGATCACGACGTCTCGTGCCAGCTGGTCCGCCTCCTCCAGGTACTGGGTGGTGAGCAGCACGTCGGTGCCGTCGGAGACGAGGCCGCGGATGGCGTCCCACAGCTCGATGCGGCTGCGGGGGTCGAGCCCGGTGGTGGGCTCGTCGAGCAGGAGCAGGTGCGGCCGGCCCACGAGGCTGGCGCCGAGGTCCAGCCGGCGGCGCATGCCGCCGGAGTAGTCCCGTACCAGCTTGTCTCCTGCGTCGCTCAGGCCGAGGCGGCCGAGCACCTCGACGGCGGCCTCGGCCGACTCGGCCTTCGACAGCCCGAACAGGCGGGCGACCATCCGCAGGTTCTCCAGCCCGGTCATGGCCGGCTCCACCGAGGCGTACTGGCCCGCGAGGCCGATGACGTGGCGCACGGCCTTCGGGTCGGCCAGCACGTCGATGCCGGCCACGCGGAGCGAACCGGCATCGGGTCGCAGCAAGGTGGCGACGGCGCTGATGAACGTCGTCTTCCCGGCGCCGTTCGGCCCCAGCAGGGCGGTGACCTGGCCGGACTCGGCGACGAGGTCCAGCCCGGCGAGGGCGTGGGTGTCGCCGAAGTGCTTGGTGAGGCCGTGGGCCTCGATGATCGGTGCCATGGATGGTGCTCCTGTGGTGGCGGTAGGACAGGGGAGGGTGCGGGGACGGGCTGGTGAGGAGACGGCCGAGGGGTTCGGAACTGAGCGGTCACGTGAGGGCGTGATCGTACGGAGGGGGTCTGACAGCGAAGCCGGGCGGCGTCAGCCCGAGGTCAGCTGCCGAGGTGGGCGCGGCCACGGCTCGGGCAGCTCGCCGAACGTGGCGCCGGGCGCGTACCAGGCGTTCCAGAGGTCGATGCCGTCGAGGGTCTCCTTGCGGATCTCGGCGGCCAGGTCGGTGATGTAGGCGAGCTCGGCGCGCAGCAGGGCGGCGCTGTAGTCGGCCTCGAGCGCGAACAGCCGGGGGAGGCCGAGCTCCTCCTGGAAGACGCGGGCCTCGGCGCGGTGGCGGGCCAGCTCCACGTCGATGGCTTCGGCCCGGGCGTCGAGCAGGTCCGCGGCCTCGTCCGGCGGGAGCGCCGGCAGGAGGGAGAGGGCCGCTTCGAACTGGGTGTACTCCTTTTCGGGCGACGCCACGAGATCGGCGAGCCAGTCGGTCATCTCCCGCATGCCCTGGTCGGTGATGCCGTAGATCGTGCGCTCGGGGCGCCGGCCCTCGCGCACGGTCTCGACGACCTCGATGAAGCCGTCGCGCTCGAGGGCGTCGACCACGTTGTAGAGCGAGCCGTAGTTGAGCTTGATGCTCTCGTGCTTCTTGCGGGTCTTCAGCGTGGCCGCCACGTCGTAGGGGTGGCGGGGCTGCTCCCGCAGCACGCACAAGATCGCCAGTGCGAGCGGGTTGGAGCGCTGCCGGCGAGCCATGCCCCGCATTAGATACTCCATATGGAGTATCTGTCAAGGGGTAGTCACCGAACCGGTCGGACGTCGCTCGGCTGGGGAGCCCGGCCTCATTGGGGTCGCGGCGGGGTGCGTCGGTAGGCTCCGGGTCCATGTCGGACACCCTGCAGCCGGTCCAGATCCAGCGGAAGCCCCGGCCGGCGGCGGCCTCTCGCGAACCGCTCACCGCCGACGAGGCGCGCCGGGCCATCCGGGCGGCAGAGGCTGCCCTGCTCGACGAGCGGCGCATGCTCACGGCTGACGAGCTCGCCGAGCTGGCGTACGTGCCCGACGCCTCCGTGCCGTCGCTCGCCGCCTTGGCCCACGAGGTGCGCCTCGCCTGGTGCGGGCCCGAGGTCGAAGTCGAGGGCATCCTCTCCGCCAAGACCGGCGGCTGCCCCGAGGACTGCCACTTCTGCAGCCAGTCGTCGAAGTTCGACACCGTCGTGAAGGCCACGCCGTTCCTCGACACCGACGAGGTGCTCGAAGCGGCCAAGGAGACGGCGGCCCTCGGCGCCAGCGAGTTCTGCATCGTGCTCGCCGTGCGCGGCCCCGACGAGCGCACCATGCAGCGGCTCCTGGAGCTGGTGCCGATCATCAACGAGGAGACCGGGCTCAACGTCGCCGTGTCGGCCGGCATCCTCACGCCCGAGCAGGCCAAGCGCCTCGCCGACGGCGGCGTGCACCGCTACAACCACAACCTCGAGACGGCCCGCAGCTACTTCCCCGAGGTCGTCACCAGCCACGACTGGACCGAGCGCGAGGACACCTGCTCGCTCGTGCGGGAGAACGGCATGGAGCTGTGCTGCGGTGCCCTCCTCGGCATGGGCGAGACCGTCGACCAGCGCCTCGAGCTCCTCGGCCAGCTGCGCGAGGTCGACCCCACCGAGGTCCCGCTCAACTTCTTGAAGCCGATGGCCGGCACGCCGTTCGCCCACCTCCCGGCCGTCGAGCCGCTCGAGGCCATCCGCTGGATCGCGATGTTCCGCATCGCCCTGCCCACCGTCATCCTCCGCTACGCCGGCGGCCGCGAGTTCACCCTCGGCGACCTCCAGGCCATGGGCATGACCAGCGGCATCAACGCCCTCATCATCGGCAACTACCTGACCTACCTCGGCCGGTCGCCGCAGGAGGACCTGAAGATGCTCGACGACCTCCGCATGCCCGTGGGCCTGCTGAGCAAGGTCATCTGAGCCCACGATGGGCGAGCCCGGCGCCGCGGCGTACTGCGACGGGTGCGGCAGGCTGTCGACCGAGTGCGCCGGGTGCCGGTGGGAGTACGACCCGCCCCACTACTGCGCCCAGTGCGGGGTCCGCATGGCGGTGAACGTCAGCCCGAACGGCTGGAAGGCCCGCTGCAGGGCCCACGGCGAGCTCACCCGCGGCTGAGCGAGATCGCACCGGCAGAGGCGGGATCGGCTCCGGCAGCGGCACGGAAGCGGCGGAGGCGCTCGACGGCGACGTTGACGCGCCGCGCCGACGGCGAACCGGCCTGCTCCGATGCGGCTCGGCGGAGGTCGAGATCGGTTCCCGGGCCGACGAGGAACTCGGTGACCTGCTGGGCCACCGGCGGGTTCTGGGGGAACACGTCGGCCATCGTGGCCGGGAGGTCCGGGCGCAGCGGGCTCGAGGTCAGCAGCTCGACGAGGTGGCCGACGGCGGTCTCTTGGATGCTGGGCTCCGGGAGCGGACCCATGGAGTCGTGCCACACGGTCAAGAAGCCCGACAGGTCGTCGATGCCGGTGGACACGTGGGCGAGCCAGCGGTGCGCGACGTGCGCGGGGCGGGGCGGCACGCGCAGCAGGCGGGTGAACTCGGCGAGCAGGAAGCGGCCGATGGCCTCGACCTGGGGCTCGGGCCAGTCCTGCCAGCCCGCAGCGCGGAGCTGCTGCCAGATCAGCGACCGGCTCACGTTCAGCCGGTGGTCGGCGGCCAGGGTCAAGATGCGGGGCGTCAGCCGCTGCAGGTCCTGGGTGCTGCCCCAGGTGGTGCCGGTCTTGCGCACGAAGCGCGACACGGTCTCCGGCGGCACCGCGGCCGGCGGCACCGCCAGCGCGGCCAGGTCACCGGTGCTCACGCAGTGGGGGCAGTGCACGACCGGCGACGACGGGGCGACGGACGCGAACGCCGCGTAGAGCTGGGCGGCGACGGGTTCGATCGAGAAGCCGTCGGAGGAGGGTCGGTAGCTGCGATCGGCGAGAGCGGAGGAGACCATGGAAGACCGTGTCGTGAGCGATGGGTTCGCCGTCGAATCTACTGAAGCGGACCGGCGCGCCGAGGGACGGTCATCCGCCGCCGAACGAACCTCTAGGGTGACGCGGAGCGTTGGCCTGCCGTCACCGTCCGGTCACCGACATGTCACCTCCGGTTCGCTCAAGGGCCGTAGGTTTCGCCCATCCCGAGGTCCTGATCCAGGAGGATTGCATGGCCAGCGTCACCTTCGACGCCGTCTCGAAGCGCTACGGCGAGGTCACCGCGGTCGACGACTTGAACCTCGCCATCGAGGACGGCGAGTTCATGGTGCTGCTCGGCCCCTCGGGCTGCGGCAAGACCACGGCGCTGCGCATGATCGCCGGGCTCGAGGACATCTCCGACGGCAAGCTCTCCATCGGCGACGAGGTCGTCAACGACGTCGACCCATCCCGGCGCGACATCTCGATGGTGTTCCAGAGCTACGCCCTCTACCCGCACATGACGGTGCAGCGGAACATCGAGTCCCCGCTGCTGGTGCGCAGCTACCACGTCGACGGCAACGACAAGCCGGCTCGCAAGCTGACCAAGGCCGAGCGCGACGAGCGGGTGGCCGAGGCCGCCCGGGTCCTCGACCTCGAGCCGTACCTGAAGCGCAAGCCGGCCGCGCTCTCGGGCGGCCAGCGCCAGCGCGTGGCGCTCGCCCGGGCGTTCGTGGGCCGCCCGAAGGTCTTCTTGATGGACGAGCCGCTGTCGAACCTCGACGCCAAGCTCCGGGCCCAGACCCGCATCGAGCTCGTCGAGCTCCACGCCCGGGTCGGCACCACCGTGGTCTACGTGACCCACGACCAGGTCGAGGCCATGACCATGGCCACCCGGGTCGCGGTCATGTCGATGGGCAAGCTCCAGCAGGTGGGCACGCCCCAGGAGGTGTACGCCCGACCCGTGAACACGTTCGTGGCCCAGTTCATCGGGACGCCCCCCATGAACTGCTTCCCGGGCAGGATCTCCGCCGACGGCACCCGGCTCGAGGTCGAAGGCGGCACGCTGCCCCTTCCGGCCGGCCTGGTCGCCGTGCCCGCGGCCGGCTCCACCATCACCGTCGGCGTGCGGCCCGAGCACCTGCAGGTGTCGGCCGAGGGCTCGCTCGGTGTCGAGGTCCGGGCGGTCGAGTGGCTCGGCCACGAGTGCCTGATCTCCGCGTCGATCGGCGACGCCACGGTCGTCGTCCGCGAGGCCGGCATGTCGGCCAGCGAGGCGGGGAGCAGCCTCCAGCTGTCCGTCGACCCGGCGAACGTGCACCTCTTCGACCCGAACACGACGCTGCGGATCGGCTGATGAGCGTCACCGATGCCACGGCGCTCCCCGACGGCGCGCCCGTCGTCGATGCCCCCACGACGTCGCGGCGGCGCGGCACGTACGACGCCAAGGAGGTCGGCCTGGCGCTGCTCTTCTTGGTCCCGTCGCTCGCCGTGTTCGCGGTGTTCTTCTACCTGCCCTTCGCCCGGCTCCTCAGCTGGGGCACGTACGAGTCCGTGCGGGGCGGGGCCTCCTACAACCAGGTGGGGATCGACCAGTACCGCGAGGTGCTGGGCGGCCACGAGTTCCGCATCGGGCTCTGGCACAGCCTCCAGTTCGTGCTGTGGACCGTCCCGTTCGGACTCGTACTCGGCACGCTCCTCGCCGTCGCTGCTCACCGACGGCTCAAGGGGATCAAGGTCTTCCAGGCCATCTTCTCGTCGACGCTCGCCAGTTCGGTCGCCGTGTCCTCGGTGATCTTCTTCTTCCTGTTCAACCCGGCGGTGGGCTTCTTCCGGGTCAGCTGGCAGTCCAGCCCACGGTGGGCGATCTTCGCCGCCGCCCTGCCGGCCATCTGGCAGAACCTGGGCCTGTCCTTCGTGATCGTGCTCGCCGGGCTCCAGGCCGTGCCCGACGAGGTGATGGAAGCGGCGCGGCTCGACGGCTACGGCGCCTGGCGCCGCCTCACCCGCATCACCCTCCCGCTCATCGCTCCGGTGCTGATGTTCCTGCTGGTGATCCTGGTGATCTACGGGTTCCAGGCGTTCGCCCAGATCGACATCATCACGAAGGGCGGTCCCGGCGGGGCCAGCGAGACGCTGGTGTTCAAGATCTTCAAGCAGACGCAGGACTACGGAAAGGGTGCCGTGCTGTCAGTCGGCCTGTTCTGCGTGACCCTGGTGGTCACGTTCATCCAGTTCGCCATCCTCGATCGGCGGGTGCACTATGGCGACGAGTGACGTGAAGAGCCAGGGCGCGGCCGAGTTGGCCATGGGGCAGTCGCCCGCCCGCAAGAACGCCGGCCTCGTCGGCCAGTACCTCACGCTCGGGCTGCTCTCGCTCCTGGTGCTCGGGCCGATCGGGCTGACGGTGATCCAGGCGCTCTCGCCCCCGTTCCGGTACGTCTCCGCCGGCCGCCCGCTGCACCCCGTCGAGGTGTCCTGGCAGGACCGCACCTGGTTCAGCGGTGGTCCGCTTTCACTGGTGGTGCGGACGCTGATCGTCTTCGCCCTGCTGGCCTGGCTCCAGAAGGTCGCGTCGGGTGGCGGATGGAAGGACAAGGCGTACCTGGTGCCGAGCCGCATCGTCGCCATCGTGGGCGGGACCGTCGCCTTGGCGCTGGTGATGAACCCGCTGTTCCAGTCGTTCTTCAAGGCCGACGGCAACACCGCCGTGCTCTACGCCGCCGCCGTGGTGGCGGTGGCGGCCACCCAGGTGTGGGCCTACCTGTCCCCGGCTCGGTCGCCGATCACGTCGGTGGTGATGGCCCTGTTCACCGGGTTCGGCCTCATCTCCTTCTGCATCGTGACGATGGGCCCCACCGTCTGGACGCTGGCGTGGACCCGCTACGACCTCGGGCCAGCCATGGGACGCAGCTTCGTGATGACGATCTGCGTCACGGTGCTGCAGGTGAGCACCGCCATCATGGCGGCGTACGCGTTCGTGTTCCTGCGTTTCCCGTTCAAGCGCATCTTGTTCGCGCTGTTCATGGCGACGCTGCTGCTGCCCCTCGAGGTCACGCTTGTCGGCAACGTGGCCACCATCCGCCAGCTGGACTGGACCGATACCATGAAGGCGCTGGTTCTGCCCTTCGGCGCCGCGGCGCTGGGCACGTTCCTCATCCGGCAGGGCTTCCGGGGGCTGCCCACCGAGATCCAGGACGCGACCCGCCTCGACGGGTACGGCCACGTCGCCTTCCTCACCAGGTTCGCCGTGCCGCTCACCCGGCCGGTGATCGCCGCCTTCACCGTGATCTCCGCCCTGAGCGCGTGGAACCAGTACCTCTGGCCTCGATCGATCACCGAGTCCAACTCCTTCAACACCCTGCAGATCCAGCTCCGGCTGGCGGCAGCGAGTGAGGTGCCGAACGCCAACCAGGCCATCGCCGCCGCGCTCGTGGCCGCCGTACCCGTCGTCTTGCTCCTGATCGCCTTCCAGCGTCAGATCATCCGTGGCCTGACGGCCGGCGCCGTCAAGTGACCCGCTCTTGAGAGGTTCCCGATGACCCCGTCTCCCGCTCCCGCCGCCCGACGACCCGTCCGCCGGGCCCTGGTGGGCCTCACCGCCGTCGGCCTCCTCGGTCTCGCCGCCTGTGGCGCGCCGCCCACCACCACTGGCTCCGGCAGCGGCCGCAACGCCGAGGGCAGCGAAGCCAAGATCGATCCCAAGGACTGCCCCATCTCGGCACTCGACGAGGCCAAGGGCCCCGTCAAGGTCAACCTGTGGTTCAGCGGCCTGGTGGACCCGGCTCTGGGCGTCCTCCAGGACATGGCCAAGCGCTACAACGCCAGCCAGGACAAGGTGGTGGTCACCACCAACAACCAGGGCAACGCGTACCAGGAGGGGTTGGCGAAGTACCGCGGGGCCTCGGCCACGCCCGCTCAGCTCCCGCAGATCCAGTACCTCGAGGACACCATGCTCGGCGAGCTGGTGGACAAGGGCCAGGTGCTGCCGGCTGAGGCATGCATGGAGGCCGATGGCTTCGACCCCACGCAGATCACCCCCGCGGCCCGGGCGGCCTACAGCGTGGACGACGTGCTCTACCCCGGGTACATGAACGTCTCGACGCCGATCCTCTACTACAACAAGGTCCACTTCCAGAAGGCCGGGCTGGACCCGGACAACCCGCCCAAGACGCTGAAGGAGATCGAGGAGACCTCCAAGAAGCTGAAGGCCGCCGGCGTGTCCAAGAAGCCGTTCTCCTTCAAGGCCGACCAGTGGTTCATCTCGACTTGGCTGTCGGGTGTGGGCGAGAAGATGGTCAACAACAACAACGGCCGCACCAAGCCGGCCTCCGAGGCGACGTTCGACTCGGACGCCGCCAAGGAGGTGTTCGGCGACCTCCAGCGGATGGACGAGGAGGGCCTCCTCAACGCCTTCCCCGTGACCGACGGCAGCATCGACCACTACCTGGCGCTGATCAACGAGGACAGCTCCATGGTGGTGGAGACGTCGACCGCCTCGGGCACCATCGCCGCTGCCCTGGGCGGCGAGCTGGCCAACGGCACCGGCGGCGTGAAGATCGACACGTCGGCCTTGGACGGCAAGAAGATCGTCCCCGGCTCCGCCGAGTACCCGGGACTCCAGTCCGCCGGCCAGATCTACGCCTCGGGCGGTGCCTTCTACATCATGAACACGTCGAGCCCGGCCCAGCAGGCCGCCTCGTGGGACTTCCTGAAGTTCATGTGGAAGCCGGAGAACGCCACCATCTGGCACACCCAGGGCGGCTACCTGCCGGCGCTCAAGAGCATCGTGAAGTCGCCGGAGGTGACCAAGTTCCAGGAGACGGAGCTCGACGGCAAGCTCCTCACCCCGGCCGTGAACCAGCTGGCGACGGCCGACCCGGACAACTCCGGACCGCTGATCGGGCCGTACGAGAGCTTCCAGGACATCCTCCAGGGCGCCCTCGAGAAGGTGCTGTTCAACGGCGCCGACGTCGACAAGTCGCTCGCATCGGCGCAGGCCGACGCCACCGCGCTGTTGAAGGACTACAACGGCAGCTGACCCGACGGAGGCGGGTGACCATCGCGCGGACGGTGGCGCCCAGCGGCCATGATGGGCGCCATGCGCGTCATCGCCGTCACGGGGCTCAAGGGGGGCGTCGGCAAGACCTCCACCTCGGTGAACCTGGCCGCGCTGGCGGCGAGCGAAGGCTGGCGGGTCATCCTGTGGGACCTCGATCCGCAGGGCGCGGCCACCTACTGCCTCAACCTCAAGCAGAAGCTGAAGGGCGGTGCCACGAAGCTGTTCCGCGGCAACCGCGACGGGCTGGCCAACGTGGCTCGCACGACCGACATCGAGAACCTGGCGGTGGTCCCGGCCGACTCGTCGGTGCGGGAGGTCGACAAGGTCCTGTGGGCCAGCTCGAAGCCCACCAAGCTGGTGCGGCGGCTCATCGGCGGTGTGGGCGGCGATGCCGATCTCGTGGTGATCGACTGCCCGCCCGGCCTCAGCCCGGTGGTGGAGGCGGTGGCCAACGTCGCCGACCTGCTGCTGGTCCCGGTGGTGCCCGAGCCGCTGCCGTTCCGGGCGCTGGCCCGCTACGAGGAGTTCCTGACCGACACCAAGGCGGCGGCGCCCACCATCGTGGCGCCGTTCTTGAGCATGGTGGACCGCAACCTGCCGATGCACCGCCGCATCGAGGCCGAGGTGCTCGAGAGCGGCCGGTTCCTGGGCGCGGCCATCCCGACCTCGTCGGCCGTCGCGCGCATGGGCGAGGAGCAGGTCCCCGCCGTGCTGGGTGCGCCGCGCAGCCTGGCCGCCTCGGAGTATCGAAAGCTGTGGGCCGAGATCATGGAGCGCGCCGGCCTCTAGACCGAGCCGGACGCCGGCCAGGTGCCGTCGACCTCCCCGAGCGCCGCGAGCAGGTCGGCCCCGGTGTGGCGCGGGAGCACGGCCAGCAGGTCGGGGACCAGCGCGTCGGCTGGCGGCAGGCGGCTGAGGAGCCACCGAGACAGCGAGCCGTCGTCGAACCACGTGCAGGCGGGCGCGGTGGTCCCGCCCGGTGGCCCCCACCGGACGGCGGGCAGGTCCTCGGTCGCCGCCAGCGACCGGAGCCCGGTCCAGGTGCGCTCGGCGCTGTAGGGGGCGGTCCGGCTGGCGAGCTCGTCGGGACCGGGGACCGGTCCGCTCCCACGCAGCGGATGCCGGTCGGCGAGCCATCGCCACGAGCGGGTCCGACCGCGCGGGCGCAGGAGGCCGGTGGTGATGCGGTCGAGCCAGGTCAGCTCGACCAGGGCGCCGGTGGGGGCGTCGGGCGGTGGGGTCGGGCGCTGGAGCACCCGGTTGAGCACGTCGGGCACCAGGCCTTCGGGCGGATCGTCGAGGAGGCGGGGCTCGGCTCCTTCCACCGCGATCACGCTGGCGGCGGTGCCGTCGCGGTGGAGCAGCACGGTGCTGAGCGACGCGGCGGCTCCTCCACCGGGCTCGTCGAGGTGGCGCACCCGGCCGGTGCTGATGAGGCCGATCGCATCCCACGACGACGGTGCGACGAACCCGACCAGCGGTTCCATCGGGTGCGAGGCGACCGGGGGGATGTCCCAGAAGCCCAGATCGAAGGTCTCGTCTCGATGGTCCACGCGCAGGTGGACGACCCGGGCGACGGGCTGGTCGGTGGTGGCACGGTGCACCAACGAGGCGATGCGGGCCAGCGACGGAGGATCCGTGGCGACGGCGGAGGACGGAGATGCGGACATGGGCGGACCTCGGGAGCAGCGGGAACGTTTCCGGCTGTCCGGGCCCGGAGGCAGAGGGGACGGCGAACCTCGTGGCGACAGTGTGCCCACCGGGGCTGACGGCGGAGGCCCGATGCTCCGGAAGTGGCGCACCGGACGTTGCGGTGGCGACACGGCGCCCCCGTCGGCGCTGTTCAGGAGGTGGCGATGGCGGGCTGCATGGCGCGGGGCACCGTGCGGTCCTGGCGGGCGAGGCGCTGGGCGGCGACCGCCACCGGTTCGGCCTCGGTCCACTCCACCCGGTCGATCATCCGTGCCGCGGCGGGCCACCGCCGCTCGGCGAGCACCCGGGCGAGGCGGGCGTCGCTGGGGGCGCAGGCGTGGAGGGCCTCGTTGCTCAGGGTCTGGGTGCGCGCCGGGTGGACGTCGTGCGAGCCGATCCTGACGAAGCGGCCGAGCGAGCGCAGCGACAGCCGTTGCGCCGCGCCATCGGCATCGCCGTAGATCCGGAACGTGTCCAGGTGACCGTGCTCGTGCCAGCTGGCCCGGTAGGCGCCGGCGTGGCCGGGCAACGGGGCCCGGTGGAGGGTCAGGCGTCGGTCCAAGCAGAGCTTGAGCCCGAGGTCGATGCCGAGGATGCGGGCCCGGTCGGCCAGGAACGGGAGGTCGAACGCACTGCCGTTCCAGGTGGCCACGACCCCCGTCGGGAGACCGGCGAGGCGGGCGTCGAGCGCACGGAGGAGATCGGCCTCGTCACCGACGTAGAGCTCATCGAAGGTCTGGCCCGACAAGGCGACGGCTCGGACCGAGGCGACCGCGGGATCGAGGCCGTCCTCGCTGTTGTCCGTCTCGATGTCGAGCCCGTAGATCGTTGCGAGTTGTCCCATCGGATCCCCACATGCCCATGTTCTGCCCCTGCACGGAAAATCGTAGGAGGGGCGCGCGTGCAGGTGGTGGATGCCCCCACGCCCCGCGCGAACGATCGCGCGAGGCGTGCCGATGCGGAGTTCCATCGAGGCCGAGACGCGAACGATCCCGCCCGGACGGCGGGATCGAATCAGGTGGAAGCGGCGAGGCGGCCGGCTCCCGGTGAGCGGTCGTTCACCGAGATCACCTGGGCCTTGAAGGCCCGGAGAGGCGGAACCGGCAGCGAACGAGTGACGAGACCCGAGAGGGCGAGGCCCGACCTAGCGCTCTTCTTTGAAGATGACGTGCTGGCGGATCTTGGGGTCGTACTTCATCAGCTCGATGCGCTCGCGCGTGTTGGTCTTGTTCTTGCGCGTCACGTACGTGTAGCCGGTGCCGGCCGTGGACTTCAGCTTGATGATCGGGCGCTTGTCGCTCTTCGCCATGGTGCAGGTCTTTCCCGGTGGGGGAGGGTGCGGGCCAGTCGACCTGGCCCGTTGGACGGACGAGCCATCGTAGGGCCGATCCGGGTCCGTGCCCAACTCGGCTCGGGGCCCGGTCGGCCGATGGGGCCCTGGGCGACCCGCGGCCTAGCCTGCACGATCGATGCGCCCGATCCGCTCCGTCCGGCTCCTCCGTGCCCTGGGGATCCTCGCGTTCGCCCTGCTCGCCGCTTTGATCCCGGCCCGGGCGGCTTCGGCCCACGCCGAGCTGATCGCCACCGATCCGGCCGACGGTGCGGTGGTCGACAAGGCGCCCGAGGCGCTGACGATGCAGTTCAGCGAGGGCGTCTCGGTCCGGCCCGACGGGATCCGGGTGCTCGATGCCACAGGCGAGCGGGTCGATGCCGGCGCCGCCTCGGCAGACGGGTCCGATGTCACCGTCCCGATCGACGGGACGATCGAAGACGGCACCTACGTGGTCGCCTGGCGTGCCGTCTCCGCCGACGGCCACCCGGTCCGCGGCTCGTACACGTTCTCGGTGGGCGAGGAGA
>Ga0182747_1002016_pt1 | contig 14761 bp, 11 predicted proteins | sample eDN3rd30CBELigBY_FD_128526 | JGI IMG/M metagenome (GOLD analysis project Ga0182747, IMG submission 128526) | Enriched backyard soil microbial communities from Emeryville, California, USA - eDNA 3rd pass 30_C BE-Lig BY (version 2) (version 2) | ecosystem: Environmental > Terrestrial > Soil >...
CCGTCCGCCGCAGCCTCGGCGACAAGTGCGGTTGCCTGGTCCATGTCATATGGATAGGGTTCGAGATCCGCGTTGTAACCGGTCGCCGACGGCCCCACCAACTGGGATGCTGGCTCGCCGCCGCCAAACAACTGATCGGCGATCGCCTGCTTGTCCACCGCGAGTCCGATCGCCTTGCGCACCCGGATGTCCTTCATTGCATGGTGCATGGTGTCCATACGAAGGAAGATGGTTTCCACGCTGGATGCCGATTTGGGCTGTGGTGTGGTCGCATTGTCCTCCGGGGCAAGGAAGCGGGCGAATTGGGCCTCGCCTGCCACCACCATGGCGGCCCGGACGGCAGATTCACCACGGAAGACGAATTCCGCTTCCGCGATGTTCACCGCCCCCAATGCATCCTCGGATCCATGTCCCCACCAGTCGGGATTGGCGGTCATGCGAATGTACTGCCCCCGGTTCCATTCGCTGAAGACATACGGCCCGGTACCGATCGGGTTATCTGGCAGGGTTTCCGGCTCGTCCTGCACCTGGCGCATACTGGGCAGTGGCGAGAAGTAGAGTCGTGAGGGGAGAATCGGATCTGGTGACTCCGTGACGACGTCAAGGGTGTATTCGTCAATCGCTGTTGCCTGCATGTCCGGGCCAACGTACTGGTAAATCTGGAAGTTGTTTTCCGGCGACCACGTGTAGTTGATACCAAATGCGGCGACTTCGGCATTGAAGGCTTCACCGTTATGGAAGGTCACACCTTCGCGGAGGGTGAAGCGCCAGGTGACATCATCAGTCTGCTCCCAGCTTGTCGCCAGTTCCCCGACCAACTCGTTTGTCACCGGGTCGCGATTCAGCAGGGCTTCCTGAATGTTACGCAGGACCGGGTGCCCATCGGTGCTGTAGGCGCGCCAGTTTTCGAGCGTGTCGGGCTCGATCGTCATCGCCAGCACAATCTTGCCAGCCGGCTCGGCATCCTGTGCAAAGACACTATTGGTGAATGCAAGGCTGGTCGGAAGCGCAATGCCAAGCAATGCTGCGCGTTTGACAATATCCCGCCGGGAATAATTGTGCGCCTTTGCCTCCGATATCAGTGAATCCAGTTGGTGAAGGTTCGATCTCGTCACTGATGACTCCTTGTCCGGCATGTAGCCGATACGAGACCCATATGCCTGGAACTTCTGTGGCCCTTGGTGATGCATCCGGGCGTTAAGGGGCTCTCGATATTGTGTTTTGCGATTGAATCGATTAAACGACACGGATCAGGACCTGTCAACACACACCTCGTGGCCCAAAGCGGCGGAATACTCATGAGTCCCCCAGCGGTTAATGGTTCGCAATACGCTGATGTTTACAGGTATCCGGGACGTTGGTATGCTGGCGGCCAGACTTGCATATGGAATGTTGATCGAGGAGGCTGTTATGTCCCAGTTCGCTCCGTTGCACCCGGATACGCTTGACCTGTTGCGCCAGGCAAGTACCGCGACGATTACCACCCAGCTCTTCCAGCGTGGTTTGCGAAGCATGTTCATGAATGGTCTTGCACCACTGAACCCTGCCCACAGTGCGTTCGTGGGGGAGGCGGTGACACTTCGCAATATCCCGGCTCGCGAGGATATCGATATCCTGGAGAGTTTTCGCGATCCGGAGAATCCGCAGCGTAAAGCGGTGGAAACGGTCGGTCCGGGGCAGGTGCTGGTCCAGGATTGCCGCGGAGACACCCTGGCCGCTTCTGGTGGGAATATCCTGATGACGCGCCTCCGGATGCGTGGTGCCGTCGCCATGGTGTCGGATGGCGCCGTGCGGGATTCGCCGGATATTGCCCAGCAATCGTTCCCCGTCTTCGTCAAGGGACAGTCGGCCACGTTGAGCCTGACGGTGCATCACCCGGTGGATATCAATGTTCCCATCGCCTGTGCCGGGGTGCCGGTTTTCCCTGGGGACATCATTGTTGGCGATGAGGAAGGCGTCGTCGTCATCCCCCGTCATCTGGCCGATGAGATCGCCGGTCCGGCGACGGAACAGGAGTTGATGGAGAAATTCATCCTGGAGAAAGTCCAGGGCGGTGCGGCGTTACCCGGGACCTATCCTCCCAATGAGGCGACGTTGGCGGAATATGCCACATGGCGCGAAACCCGCAAGGGGACTGATGCAGAGAAGGATGGAGACGCATGAGCCACCCGCGCAACTTCAGGTTCGGGATTCAGGGCCGGGGTATGGGGCCCCGGCAGGAGTGGCTGGAGAAGGTGCATCGCATCGAGGATAGTGGCTTCTCGACCTATCTCGTGCTCGATCACTTCGTACGCGGCCTGGACCCCGTCGCCGCGCTTGGTGCCGTGGCGATGGCAACGACGACGTTGCGTCTGGGCAGCATGGTGTTCGACAACGATTTTCGCCACCCGGCCGTGCTGGCCAAGGCTGCGGCGACGATCGACGTCCTCTCCGGCGGTCGTCTGGAGCTGGGGATCGGTGCCGGCTGGTTGCGGGAGGAATACGATCAGGTCGGTATGACCTTCGATCCGGCCGGTATCCGCATCGACCGGATGATTGAAGCTGTACATTTCATGAAACGGGTTTTTGTGGAAGATTCAGTCACGTTTTCGGGCGATCATTATGCGACGGAAAACCTAGTGATGCCGCCAAAACCGGTGCAGCAACCCTATCCCCCAATCGTGATTGGTGGTGGGAGTAAACGCATTCTCACCGTTGCCGGACAGGAAGCGAACATCGTGGGCTTCACCACGAGGGCGCTTCCAGACGGATCGAAGGACACCGCCGACATGACGGCGGCGGCCACCCACCGCAAAATCGGGTGGGTACGGGACGCGGCGGGCGACCGGTTCGACGATATTGAGCTGACGACTATGGTTAGCGATGTCGTCGTGACCGACGACCGGCAGGCAGCCGCGCGTGACCTTGCCGGGAAGATGAACGTCAGCGTGGAGGATGTGCTGGGATCGCCACAGGTCCTGATCGGGACCGTCGATGAGATGGTGGATGATCTTCAGCGCCGGCGTGAGGAATTCGGTCTTTCCTACTTCGTCGTCGTTGAAGGGTTCATGGAGAAAATGGAGCCAGTCGTCGCGCGGCTGGCCGGAAAGTAGCCATGCCAAGGGCTCAGGCGTTGGAACCCCGTCGCTGAGCCCCCTGCGAGCGGATCCTTGTAAAAGGTCCGCTCGCAGGGTGATGTCGATGAAATCGGACTACAGCTGGTTGCAGAATCCTTGTCCGCCACCGAACCAGCTGTAGCGAACGGGGCGCTTGCGCTTTTCGCCCATGAGATGGGCTCACCCACCGACGTGAACGCCCCAAATGCCTGATTTCCACGGCGCAGGTCGCGTTCAATAGCCTGTCCAGAGCGCAGCGTGGGATCCTCCTATGCTGCGCGATTGCCAACCTTTCTGCAATCCGCTGTCAACACTCAAATTCCGGGTAGGGGAGACCCTTGTGGTCTCCCGCCGGGAGAGGTTTTCTGGCTCAAGGCTTCAACAGTCTTCGATACCGCTACCCGGCAAATGAACCGTGACAGACTACGAGTTTTCACCCACTGTGTGGTTGGCGAGGTGTTCGAAGAGCGTCAGGAGAGCAGAGTGGTCCAGATCACCACTGCCCGTGGCGTCCAGGGCGTCGAACAGCTGGCTCACTAATGCGGTCACTGGCAGCGGTACTTCGTACTCCTTCCCGGTCGCGAGGGCAATACCGAGATCCTTGCGGTGGAGATTGACCCGGAAACCCGGCTCGAAGTTGTGGTCGATCATGGAAGGCCCGCGCATCTCCAGCACCCGGCTGGCCGCCAGCCCGCCGTTGAGAACCTGGACAATCTTGTCCGGCGCCACACCGGCCTTCGATCCGAGAACCAGCGCTTCGCTCACGGCGGCGTAATTCATCGCCACGACGACCTGGTTACAGGCTTTCACCGTCTGACCGGCACCCGATGCGCCAACATGGACAATGGTTTTGCCCATCGCCTCGAACAACGGCATGGCACGCTGGAAGTCGGCTTCCTCACCGCCCACCATGATACTGAGCGTGCCCGCAATCGCGCCCTTGTCGCCGCCACTCACAGGCGCATCCACCGCGGATGATCCGCGCGCGACGAGCGCTTCGTTGACCGCGATGGCTGTGGCGGGGGCGATGGTGCTCATATCAATGAGCAGGCTTCCAGGTCCCATTGCCTCCAGTAGACCATCTTCGCCAAACACGACGGCGTCCACATCGGGCGAATCGGGCAACATCGTGATGACCGTGTTGACTTGCTCCGCGACTTCCCGGGGACTGCTCGCGGCCGTCACGGCGTCCAATTCGCTGGTGAGTTCGTCGACGGCCTCCCGGGAGCGGTTGTGGACGATGAGCGAGTATCCGGCCTTGGCGAGATTTCGCACCATGGGTTTCCCCATGATACCGAGACCGATGAATCCTATTTGTTCTGCCATGAGAGTGGACCCTTCCTGCACGAGCGCATGAATGCGCCGATCACGCCAGTTCACTGGATATACTGGCATACTATGCGCTTTTCTCTGATATGGTCAATTTTACAGGTAAGGAGTCGTTCGCGAGCTCATCGACAACAGGAAAGGGTACGTCATGGCGAAACGCATTCGGGCGGGTGTGGCAACAACAGGCATGCTGGCGCAGCGTGGCGTTCGGTTCGCGTTTGGCGTACCGGGAGAAAGCTTTCTCGGACTTCTGGATGCCATTCAGGCAGAGCCCGATATCCGGCTGATCGGCACTCGCCACGAAGGAGGCGCCGCGTTTATGGCCGACGCTGTGGGGAAACTCACCGGGTTCCCGGCCATTTGCATGGGTACGCGCGGCGTTGGCACGGCGAACCTGACCGTTGGCATCCACACAGCGTATCAGGATTCCACCCCGATGCTGGCAATGGTGGGGCAGGTGGAAACTGCGATTCGCCATCGGGAGGCGCTCCAGGAGGTTGAGCTTGCCCCGTTTCTCTCGCATATCACCAAGTGGGCGGTGGAAGTGCCCACTGGCGAACGCCTCCTCGATATTGCCAGCGAGGCGTTTCGACGGAGTATGTCCGGCCGACCGGGGCCGGTGGCCCTCGTTTTACGAGGAGATATCCTCGATCAGGAAGCCTCGGCCGACCTGCCCGCGCCCTCCGTCCAACCGACCTCCAGCCCGGATAGCGACGATGTCACCGCCGCCCTTTCCCTGCTGGCTGGTGCGGAACGTCCCCTGATCGTTGCTGGCGGCGGGGTGCTTCGCAGTCGGGCGACAGATGCGCTGGTGGCGTTCGCGGAGCGGACGGGTATCCCGGTGATGACGGCTTTCCGCCGGCACGATGCATTTCCCAACCATCATCCTCTCTACCTCGGTTCGCTCTCGATTGGTGCTCCTCCCGCCGTCATCGAACGCGCCCGGAAGGCGGATGTTGTTCTGGCCATCGGTACGCGGCTCGGCGAAACCACCACCTTTGCCTACACGATTCCTGGTGACGGTGCGACGCTGATTCATGTCGATAGTTCGCCGGATGTGGTTGGGAGGACATTTCCCGCCACCATCGGCATTGCCGCCGATGCAAACCGGACGATCCGGTGCTTCCTGCGTGAGGCAGGGGCGGTCACCTGGCCCGACAGGTCCGGGGAAAACTGGATGGATCGGGACGTCTTCGAACAGGCGACGGCAGTTCCCTCGATATCTTCTGTACGGGATCTGGTGGATCCGGCGCTGGTGATCGGGGAATTGCAAAATCACCTGCCGGATGACACTGTGATCACCTGCGACGCCGGGAATTTTTATGGCTGGTTATCCCGCTATTTTCGTTACCGGAAACCGGGGACATTCCTGGGGCCTACGTCCGGCGCGATGGGGTATGCGGTACCTGCAGCCATCGCCGCTGCGCTGGTCCGGGAAAACCGGGTTCCGTCGGTCGCGGTTGCGGGGGATGGCGGCTTCATGATGACGGCCAATGAGTTGGCGGTTGCCGCCCAACTCGGGCTGAATGTGAAATGTGTCGTCTTCAACAACGCGATGTATGGCACGATCCGCCGGCATCAGGAACGGGCTTATCCCGGACGGATAGCGGGTACCAGTCTCGCCAGTCCGGATTTCGTGCGTTACGCGGAGGCATTCGGCGGTATGGGAGTCCGGGTGGAGCGGAATGCCGACATCGCCGATGGCGTTCGGCAGGTCCTCGCCGCTCCCGGTATCGGCATTCTGGAAATCGCAGTGGCCGAAGACACGATTGCCGTTGGGCAATCGCTTGAGCAGTTGCACCGGGCAACGCGTTCGTCATGACAGCTGTGCTGTGTTGGTTTTGGGTAGGGGATGGCCTCGTGCCATCCCGCCGTTCGCCACAGAAACGAGCCTTGCGGGTCGTGGACCATCGGCCGCAACGACGAAGTGCGACCCGATCTCAGGCTGTGGTCTTTGCGTCCTCCAGCGCTGCCGCCAATTCGGCAACCACCCCGTCCATGTTCCGGTTGGGATCGCGTGTCTCCGGTGATTCCTTGCCAATCGGCGTTTTCGCCACGAAGCGATAGAGGTCGGCTGCGCCGTTGAGAATGTCCGATGTCATACCAAGATCGCCGAAGAACGAACCGATCTCTTCCATTTCCCCGACCCAGCGATAGGCTTTCGGCGGCATGATGGGCATGTTTCCTTCCAGCCAGCCAAGGACTGCCGTCATACTTTCTTGCTGCTCAGCGCGCAATGCGTCCTCAACCCCGGCCAGCCTCGCCGCAACCAGGAGTTCGGTCGCTAACGCCTGAAGTCCCTTGGTGAGCGCGCCGTAGCACATCTTGAGCGCGGACGCCTGACCGATCTCGTCGCCCAAAACGCGGACGTCGAGGCCAGAGCCGCGCAGTTCCTCGAACTCGGCAGCGCCCGGCCCTGATGCGTAGAATCTGGTGCCCGGTTTCCGGGGTGGAGGGCCGACGATGCCAACATCGGCGACGCGGCTTCCGGTGGCTTCGATGGTTTGGGCTACGGCACGGACGGTGGCGGGTGCGATGGCATTGCAATCGACATAGAGCAGGTTGGCGCCGGTGCTCTGGAGTGCTGCAGCTACGCGTTGGGCCACCTCAAGGGCAGAGGAGGGAACCAGCACGCTCAGGAAGATATCGGCTTCCTGGACAATGTCCTCCAGGCTGCCTCCATCGGTGATCCCGGCCCGCGCCGCCAGATCTCGCGATCGTTGGCTCCGACCCTCAAAGCAGGTCATTACCTTCAACCCATGTTCGTGCAGCACGTGGCCAATGGAGTGTCCCATGTCGCCCGGGCTTAATAGGCCGATCGATTTAATCGCCATCTGGATCCTCACTTTCGGGATGCGCTCGCGTGTCGACGGTGCTTCATGGTAGGCGGAAGCGCGAGAATCCACAAGCGCTGAGTCAGGATTTATTGTGGAGGTCAGGGAACTACACAGGCATTGATGATGCCAGGGGCGATCAGGGGAACTTGAAACTCCCGGCCGCGGTGGTCAATTCGCCTTGCGAGGGATCGTTCTGGAAGATGAATGTCCCGTGAACTTCTTCATCGCCCACCAGGAATGTGATGAGGAAATCGGCAGTTTCCGGTTCACCTGACCCGGAGTCGAGTTCTGCCTGGACCTGGACGTCCTCGACCGTAATGTTTCCCTCGTTGCGGACGATGACTGGCAGGTAGTAGCCGCTCTCATCCTGCCTGATTTGGTCGATTTGCGCTTCGACAGTGATCACTGCGGGGCGATCGCTGTCGGAGAAGTGCAACCAGCTAACGAGTCCCAGAATGCCGACCAGAATTGCCACGCTGATCGTCAGGGTCGTCCATTCAGCGATCGACCTCTGCTTGTTATTCGTGTGCCTGGTTTGATCGCCAGCCTTCGATTGGTCTTCGCGCCTGTCGCTCATATCACTAACCTTCCGGCTGCACCGCCAACGGTGGTCGGGACAGCCAGTACAATGGTCTGCTCGACGATAGAAAGCAGCGGATCATCCAGAGCTATCTGGCCGAAGAGATAGAGCATGACAAATGCAACGAGGAGTGAAACCAGATACGCAAGCATGGTCTCCGTGAATGGTTTTTGGAATGGTCCTTCGGGTGACGGTTCATCGAACCCGCTGGCAAATACAATGCCGTAACTGATGAGAAGCGAGAATACGATGAGACCCATCAGATGGCTGTAGCCGATTGCGCTCGCCAGCATGGGAATTTCGTCTGTCGGTGCAATTGAAAATCCGATGAAGATGCCGCCAATGATCGTGGCCCCAACATCGGAAAGTAACTCCTGCCAGGGCTTGAGTTGTTGTTTGTTACCCTCCTCGCCCTGCCGGTTCTTCTCGCCATCTGTACCGAACACCTGGTTTGCCACCGAGGCGCCGATACTCAGCGGCACCGCCTGGATCACGATCTTGCCGATGATGCTCTCCAGTGGGTCTCCCGGCCGGATCTGGTTCAGGACGAAAAGCATCATGGTGGCCGCGATAACCCCGACGGCGACTGCATCAATGGCTTCATCGATAGAGGTAATAAATGTGCTCTCGCGCTTGAATCCGGCGACGAAGCTGAGACCCAGATTGGCGAGCAGCGCAAGACCCAGAAATGCGAACAGCTGCCACGGGTTGACGTACTCGCCGATCCACCACATTTCCATGGTGAAGAGCAACGGGATGCCAAAGATATAGGCTCCGGAAAACGCGCGGACGAAATCGTCAAGTTCCTGCTTCCAGGCGTTCATTTCTGCTCGACACCTCACCCGGGAGCTCGACCCACTGATCCCTTACCACAGTGCCCCCGATTGTCGGTGAGCCAGGCTTCCCGTGCAACCGGTGCCGGCACAGGGTCCCACCTTACGGCGCCATCTCGCAGGGTGTTCCGTTCTCCCTCAGGGATTATGAACGTGCCCGGAAGCCAAGGGTGGGGGGTGCGCAGGAGAATTCACGCCGGTGGCACGGCTCATGTTCCATCAAGGACGGGTGTTGGCATTGGTGCGCGATGCGGTTCGTGACGTTGAAGATGGCGCTCGGGCCGATCCGCAAGTTGCTCCAACACGCACCTGTTGCTTGATGTCATTGTTGCTGCATGAACATCCCGGGCGGTCGTTGAGCGATGATCTCTGCGATGACTTGTGGTGAGTCGACCAGATTCTCCGCACCGGATGATTCCATCGTCTGCACGGAGCCATTCGGCGTGATTCTTACATCCACTTCGCCGGTACCGAGTTCCGGATGGGTGAACGAAATAGTCAACATGCCGCCCGCATCTTTCGTTGCTTCACCCTGGATACTGGTAATCGCCGCGTCGTACCAACTCCAGCCAGCGGCGGCGAAGACTTCCGCTTCAGCGATTTGCCAGATGGGTTCTGACAACGCCGCCCAGCCCCGGTAGTTTCCACGGACTTCTCGGGCGGGCACCCGCCGATGCATCAGTTTGGTCAGCATATCGGCCTTGAGCCGGCCCCAGTATCGGCCTTGCGGCGCCTCGAACGCTGTGGCGGCAAAGCGGTGACCGCCAAAGTGGGTGCATCTCCAAACCCGGGCGGGGACCTCCGCGTGATCGGCCATCATCCGAAGCAACTTGTACATCGGATAGCCCACGGTGGCGCAGCAGATATCGATTGCCGCATGGGTACAGATGAAGAACTCGCGGGTGACCTGGTCGTCGGGCTGTTTGGTGGACAGCAGGTCAGGGTGATCGGGTTCGAAGGCAAGAAGCCGCAGGTAATCGACCACCCGGTCTGTCGGCAGCAGGTAGGTATCCCGATAATAGGCGCTGGCCAGATCGGACCCAAGTCGGAGATCGATCACCCGGGTCGTGCCCGGGACACTGTAGGCGTCATCGGACGCGATCCCCATGAAGCCCCAGGGTTCCGGCATCTTTTCATACGCTTCAACAGCAAACTCTTCCAGCCCTTTCGGGGCATGGCGACTCTGCAGCGAGTTGTATTTCCATGGCAGGGGCAACTCAAGCATCACGTATCGCCGGGTCGCCCAGGCGGAGCCAGCCGGATCTTCGCCGCTGGCTTCGGAGACAGTAGAGCAGAACGTCCTGCCAGATGTGGTGTTCACGGATGCTATCGAGTCACGTGTCGTCATCGGTAACCGGTCTCTCGTCAGTGCAACCCAAATCGAAATCAATCCTGATGGTATCAGTCAGAATTGAGATAAGGGTACCGGCACATGACGCAGGCTGCAAGGAGAGACCTGAACGCCTCGAAGCTGACGTGGCAGGTTTGCTCACACCAGGGTCGTCACGCTTGGCGCGATCGGAGCATCCTGCTGACCCTCGTTACATGGGGAAGGATCTCTACCGGGATTTGCCCGGATATCATGCCGATGCCCGGGCAGCATCCTCCTGCAAGCGCCGTTGGGATTTCTGGTTCGCCGGATCCAGTTTCTGGGTGATCACGATCGTGATTGCGGCGAAGACGCTGGCGATCATGAACGGGATTTGGTAGCCGACGAAGTTGAGGATAAATCCGGTTGCGATGGGAACCACGACCGCGGCGGCATGCTGCATGGTGACGCCCATGGCAAGCGATGGGGCAACATCGGATGACGGGGCGATTTTGCGAAGATAGACCGATGCACCCATGGCGGAAAGGGGGAAGATGAACGAGTAAATCACATAGCAGATGACCGCCACGCTGATCTGATCGATAAATGCATATCCCAGCAGGGCGATGATGTAGGCGATATTCACGATGCCAAGCATGGTGCGTTCGCCTCGTTCGTCGATCTGGCGGCCGATCCACGGACCGACAACCATGGCCGCTCCCGCCGTCACCAGCATGATGGCCGAAATCGCCGGCACCCCCATGGTGAAGTGATCGACCAGTACCCACAACCCGAACGAGAAGAAAATTTGCTGCCGCGCACCGTCAAGCACGCTTAGCCAGTAGTAAAGCCGGTATTCCCGCCGGAACACCATGCGCTCGCGTTTGACGGCCCGCTCCTGCAATTCGCCATTGTTCAGGTGCGGGAAACGCACGATAAAGAGCGCGGCGAGCAGGGCGAGGAATCCGCAGATGGCGAAGGTTTGTTTGTAATCCAGGATGTCATAATGGAAAACGATCAGGACGAACGCCATTGCGATCAGCGCCCCGGCCTGGTTGATGGCGGCCAGGCGGCCGAGGATACTGCCGGATTTGTTCTCCGTCGTCAGGCTCATGCCGAGGGCGGCCTGCGTTTGCATCCAGGTGTGGTACCCCATGGAGGAGATGATGACCCATGGCGCCACACTCCAGAACGACCAGGAGAAGCCAAAGAATCCATAACCGACAGCCAACAGAAGGAGGGCTCCGGCCGTGAGGTGGGGAAGGGACAGGCGGTAAAAGAGAGCGGTCAGGAAGATGAGCAGGAAACCGGGAATCTCCCGGATGGCGGTGATATACCCGAATTGGGAACCTGAGAATCCGAGACTTCCCTCAAAATAGTTGGACACGATATTCTGGTTTGCGGCCATGGCGAATCCGACCGCGGCGGTGGCAGATGCAATAAGGAAAAAGCCCCGTCCCGAAGGCGTGGCCATCCCGCTCCTGGCAGATTGAACCGCCAGGCGCGCGCGTTGTCCCTGAACTGTTCCGATCATATCTCTTCCCGACAAGAGCCCGTGTCATTGTGGATGACGTTGCTCGCTCAATGTTGCGCTCCCCTTGGGTCACAGTGATCAGTATATCTGCCTCCGAGATTTCAGGGAATACAGGGGCGATAAACGACTGCCATGGTCCTGCCCCGCCCTTCCCTCATTCGGTGTGGATTCTGGCAAGTTGTGGCACACACTATGCTTCAGTAAGGACCGAAGGAGATATGCCAAATGGGTATGTTTGATCGTCATAATCACAAGACCAGTCGCAAGCGGGATCTCGGTGTTCTCGCCCTGCGTATGACAATGGGCGGATTGCTTGCCGGGCACGGGGCCCAGAAGCTGTTCGGGTCGTTTGAAGGTCCAGGGCTGGAAGGTACGGCCGGGTGGCTGGAATCGATGGGATTCAAGCCCGGCGACAAGTGGGCCATGATGGCCGGTGGCTCGGAGTTTGGGGGCGGTGTGCTGACCGCGCTTGGGCTCCTCCATCCACTGGGACCCATCGCCACGGTTGGTGCCATGGGTGTGGCGACCCGCCATGCGCATCGTGGGAAACCCATCTGGGTCACGGCAGGCGGCGCGGAATTGCCGGTCACCAATATGGCCATTGCGGTTGCGCTGTCGATGGTGGGTCCCGGGAGATACTCGCTTGACCACATGCTGGGCATACGTATCCCCGCCGGGCTCAGTTTGCTTGCTGCCGGTGCTGTAGTTCTTGGCATGCTCAATGCCGAGCAGGTGACACCACCGGAGCCGCCCACAGAAGGAGCAACCGCCTGATCCAGACAGAACACCACCTGGCGATTTCGCCAGGTGGTGTTCCCTCGCCTTGTTCGCTCTCGGCGTCGTGCGTAGAACTGGTCCTCGTGGCCAGTTTCCGATGGAGACCGCGCGAATGTCCGACGGAGGTCGGCCACCGGTCGCAGGGGCGAGGACCGTCCCTACGAAGCTTGTTGCGGCCATTTGGATCCACGGAGTCGAAATGCGCACGCCCACACTCAATCACATCGTCATCTCGAGCGCAGTCGAGAGATCTCTGCGTTGGACCGCTTCCGTCCCCCACCATCAACCTTCATTTCGAGCGCAGTCGAGGAATTGCTGCGTCAGGCCATCAGGTAGTGCGCGTGATTGTGATTCCTCGCCCAAAACCCGATCGGGACTCCGGAACCTGCAAAACCCGCACATCATGGCGCAGGTTCCCTTCCAGAATGCGTATAGAGAGTAGGGACCATCCCGATCTCGCTTCTTGCCATTGGCCGTCACGGTCTCCAATCGAGAATGCCCAGTCATACGGTATCCGGGTGACTGGTACGGGGTGGTGTAGGGGCAGGCGGCCGTCAGGCTCGCTGCCCATCGGCGCCTGCGGCGCCGATCTTCGGAGATCACCTCGCAGTGTTTATCCGGATTCCGTATCAAGGCTGCCAGAATGTTTTCTTTTTGGCAGCCTTGACAGACTCCAGCGTCGCGTTACTTCTTTCATTAATCCGGGCGCTCAATGGTTGCCGTGTCGTCTCGACCCGCAATCTCGTTCCACAATTCGTAGTCGGTCATGTGCTTGGCAACCATCTTGTCTTTTGCCCCGACCTCCTGACCGCCAATCGCCTTGAATGGCCCCCGTTTGCGGTCACTGAGGTTGAAATATACGCTGCCCTGTTCGAGCGGTGTGCCCGGCTCCAGGATCGAAAGACGGGAGAGTTGATCGTTGGTCAGTTCGGGCAATAATTGTCCTACCCGTTTGTCGTCGTCACCGGCTTCGCTCTCCAGTTCCTGTTCTCGCACGCTTTGCGGCGTTTTGGGCGCAATGTCCTCAGCAAAGCTCTCGTCCTCAGGTTCGCGTCCTGTCGGGTTGGTCAATTGCTCGCGCCGGACATCGTGGGTCTCGGCATGACGCTCCTGCGGTCCACCTGAATCGGAGTATGGTTTCCGGGCATCGCCTGGGCTGTGATCGTCGGACATGAATCCCTCCTTGTTTGTTTCGGGGATAGCGGCCTGGAGCCGCTCCACATTCCCTGGCGCATGCGCAGTGCCAGCGTTTTGTGATCGGATGTCACAACCTCCACGGCGGGAGTATGGGTCGGGGATAATGTCAGGTACAGGACGCAGGGAGCGTCGTCTGTAGGGGAGGGGTTGGTGGCTGACGGCGTTCAGGATACGGAGGCGGCAGAATCGGCGGCCACGCGGGCGCCACTCCGGGTCCGTTCAGGATATTTCTGGTTCTATGCAGCCATTGGCGCATTCACCCCGTTTATTTCGTTGTACTATCGCGATCTCGGAATGACCGGATTGCAACTCGGTGTGCTGATGGCCTTACCAGCCTTGTGGACGGCGTTCACCGGATCGGTTCTGGGGGCTATCGCGGATTCGATGGCCATTCACCGGACGATGCTTCGGGTTGTCCTGGTTGCGGCGGCGGTCATCGCCATGATCGCCACGCGGCCGACGAAATTCGCTGCCTTACTGGTCTTGATGTCGATCCTTGCCTTCTCCCTTGTTCCGGTTCCTGCGTTGCTGGATAGCTACGCGGTCAACGTTGCCGAACGTGCCGGGACGTCTTACGGCAGTTTGCGGGTCTGGGGATCGATCGGTTACACCGTCATGGTGCTGGTGATGGGCGAGTTGCTTGGGGATCGGGTCACATCACGATTCCTTTTTGCCTATGCCTCTTGTCTGCTTATTGCCTGGGTATCCGTGTTTGGCTTGCCACACCTGGCGGAACGGCGGCCGCGCCCGTTACTGGATGGGTTACAGGCGGTTCGTACCAGTAAACCGTTCCTCCTGTTGTTGCTCGTCGCTTACTTGCTGGCGAGTGGTTATGCGGTGATATCCAGTTTCCTCGGGATCCACATTCAGGAACTGGGTGGTACCACCGGACAAGTCGGTCTCGCTTACGCATTGAGCGCGATGACGGAGTTCCCGATCCTGTTTTTTAGCGGCTGGATCCTCACCCGGTTCGGATCTCGCCGGGTGCTGCTTGTTGCCCTCTGTTTTTACGTTGTGCGGTTTGCAATCCTCAGCTTTGCCCCGAACCCGGTGTGGATCATTGTGGCCCAACTGTTTCACGGATTGTCGTTCGGTGCGTTCCTGATCGCTTCGGTGACACTGGCACACCGCCTGGTGGGACGGGACAACGCGGCGACGGCGCAGGCCGTGCTGGGTACGATGTCATTCGGGTTCGGCAGTATCACCGGGTCGCTGATTGCCGGGGCCTTGCTCGACCAGGTGAGCACCTACACCATTTTCCGGGGAATCA
>Ga0182747_1002018_pt1 | contig 14757 bp, 19 predicted proteins | sample eDN3rd30CBELigBY_FD_128526 | JGI IMG/M metagenome (GOLD analysis project Ga0182747, IMG submission 128526) | Enriched backyard soil microbial communities from Emeryville, California, USA - eDNA 3rd pass 30_C BE-Lig BY (version 2) (version 2) | ecosystem: Environmental > Terrestrial > Soil >...
ATATGGCCCCGGGCCAGCCAGCCCGGTCCCCATGGCCAACCTCGGCGCGGGATGGAGCAGCCCGGTAGCTCGTCAGGCTCATAACCTGAAGGTCGCAGGTTCAAATCCTGCTCCCGCAACCAATTTTCTCAATTGGATCAGTCGTATAGCAAAGGCCCCCTTCCTCGGAAGGGGGCCTTTTGCTTTAGCACATCGCTAACACATTTGACGCCGATTTGACTCGTTCCTTCTTCGTTCTATTTGCTCGTGTTCAAACCCGAAACAAAAGGGTGGTTCCGATGGAAAGACATGAGATTTTAGGTGGGAAAGTTCAGCTCTATCGCCGGGCAGAGGATGGCAATTGGCAATGCTCGGCCTCCGTAGGCGGCAGGCAGCGCCGCAAGACGACCAAAGAGGACTCGCCAAGCAGATTGCCGAGGACTGGTATCTTGGCCTGCGCGGCAAGCTGAAGGCCGGACTGCTACGGGATGAAAAGACCTTTGCCGATGCGGCCCGGCAGTTCCTTCGGGAATATGAGGTCATTACGGCGGGCGAGCGCAGCAAGAAATGGACGGAAGGGCATGCCATCCGCCTGCGCGTCCATCTGCTGCCCTTCTTCGGCGAATTTGGCCTGTCCGAGATCACGGCAGGAAAGGTGCAGGAGTATCGTGTGCATCGGGCGTCAATGCGGGGCGTCGAGAACCCGCACGACCAGAGCAACCGCAAGCCGTCCGTCAAGGTCCCGGCCAGAAAGACCCTTCACAATAAGATCATCACCCTTCGTCTGGCGCTGAAGGCGGCAGTTCGGCATCAGTGGCTTTCTCATGTGCCGGATATATCGCCGCCCTATCGTGGATCTGCGAAAGTCGAGCACAGGCCATGGTTCAGCTTGGCCGAATATAAGCAGCTTTACAAGGCAACAGGTGCTTATGCCAAAGAGCCATTCCATGACCATCATCGCTGGAATGCCGAGCAGGTCCACGATTATGTGCTGTTCATGGCCAATACGGGCCTCCGGCCAGACGAAGCCGGAAACCTCGAACACCGCGATATTGAGATCGTCGAGGATGAAGAGACCGGCGAGCGCATTCTTGAAATTGAGGTGCGCGGAAAGCGGGGCGTCGGTTTCTGCAAATCTATGCCCAACGCGGTGCGGCCCTATGAACGGCTGTTAAACCGCCCCAAACCGATCAGGGGCGAGAGCAGGCGGGAAGGGCAGCGCCGTCGCCGAGATGGCAACATGGAAGCGCCACCGGCACCGGTGGCACAGTATCCTCAATCCACCGACAAGGTATTCCCCGGCAATCATGTGAAGCTGTTCAATGGCTTGCTGGACAGATCAGGTCTGAAGCTTGACCGGGATGGGAAAGCCCGAACCGCATATAGCCTCCGACACACCTATATATGCCTCCGGCTCATTGAGGGGGCTGATATCTACGCCATCGCCCGAAATTGCCGGACGAGTGTCGAGATGATCCAAAAGCACTATGCGGCCCATATCAAGAATCTCATCAGCACTGCCGCCGTGAATGTGCGTAAGCCCAAGCCGGGGAAGCGGCGAAAGCCACAGCCCGTCCGCTATGAGGATGATGAAGAATAAGGCACCGCTTGCCGGGTGCCAGAAGAACACCCCTTGCGGGTGTGATGCGGAGCTGCCCCTCGCGGAGCAGCTCCGCCGCTCGAACGAGCGCAATCTTAATTTCTATGCTTCGCGCTGCGCGCGCCTTTTGTAACTGTCAAAAACCATCTTTTCGGTTGCCAGCGGGATTTGCCGCGCATCAATCACCGGCGCAAATGAAGCCGAGGGGACAGGACTGTTGCGCAGGGTCGAGTAGAACTCCCAGAAAGCGCTACTCTCACTGCTGGCGATCTTATTGAATTTGACCGTTCCTGCATTCTCGCCACCGACAATGCGTAAAGCCGAAACCGTGTTGTGAAGCAGCAATGACAATATCTGCAATTCCATGATAACTCGCTCCAGTGACCATGTCACCGCCGTTCTTCCGGTCAGGAAATTGATTTTTGACTGCTGCTTCGTCGCATTTTCGAGCGGCTTAGCCACATCAAAGAAGCTGGAATCTTGCGAAGACCCGATCATCTGCATCGCGTCGGGCGGAGCGGCGACACCCGGTATTTCCTCGATCCCGACTGCAAGGCCAAAGTGACCATGCATGGCGCGCAGGCCATGTTTAATGCTGTTATATTCCCCACGATGATTCTCATCGACATAGTCGCGCAGCATATTCCGCAATGCCGTTTTGAAGTGTTCGATCATAGCATCACGATCGGGCCAACCGGTGCAGAGGTGAATGCCATTGAGCAGGCTCGTTAGAGAGAATGGTGCGCCACTCAGACGGTGATATTTCGGGCATTCCTCGCGGAGGAGATGCCCGCCCAGTTCAATTGCATCTTCCGTTTTGCACTTGAGGAAATAGGCGTGAGCAGCCCCCGGCGCTTGGACATATGCGCCCAACATCATGACCAGTGTTTCCATGCCATGATGCCAAAGCAGGCGCGAAAGGGTCGAGACATCCTTGCGTTCTTGGTCGGTCTCACCATCACTTTCATCCGTGGCGGTGTCCTCACCCCCTTCAGGGTCTGGCTTTCCGATAATATCATGCGCTACGCGATAATAGAGGTTGGCATCCATCCGCGTTAGGAACTGGCTGTTGTCACCGGGAACATCAGGCCCCCAAACCATGTAGGGTTTTTCGACAACGCAAAAGGGAACGGATGACATGGGGAAGCTCTGAAATTTAGGCCAACTAAAACTCTCCAAGTTTCGTCGCTCATAGGCGAGTTTTATCCTACCATCTATGGAGTTCGTCGAGGTCTTCGTCGCTTGTTTCCGGGGGCAGGATATCACGCAGCGATCCCCGGATATCGAGATCATATTGATCAGCAATCAGGGCAATGTGAACGCCGAAGATCGCCCGCATCTGGCCAAGGGCATCCAGGAATTTCCACGACAGATAATGGCCCGCTGATCTCATGCCGTCATAATCTGGTCTGCCGTCCGCGTCTATGCGATCAAGAAATCTGCGCGAAGCTGCTGACAATGCTCTTAGATGCTCAGCCAGAACCCCCGTTCCGCCCGTTTTTACAAGGGCCTCAGAGAGAATATGCCGGACTTCGATGACTGAGTGGATGCAGTGGTGCGGAATTTCAGCCTCGCTGGGCGCATAGAGAACCCGGCGATCCTCGAAACGCAGCAGTAATTCCGTCGCCACATCCCGTTCGGAGGTGGATGGTTGCCATGAAGCCCCAAAGAACGGGACTGATAGTCCCGTCAATCGGGATGCCCATTGTTTGACCTTGCTTGCCATCGTTGACCCCGCTGCATAGAAATCTCGTATCCCAAGGCGAGTTTATCCCAGCGACGGAAAGAGTCATCAGCAACTTTATCCGGTGCTTATATTTACGGCCCTTGCCGATAATGGCCTATTCGATGGCCGTTCGGCCCCCATATGCAGCCCATGTGACAGCCGAGCAGAGGTTCTCCTTGCGAAAGTGAGAAGAGAGTCATCATAACTCGCTCACCATCTTCGATTACAGGTTTGAGTTGGGGCACAACTGTTTGCGCACGGGATTCTGAATCGACATACTCCATGAGCACTTCGCCCGCTTCGAGGTCAAAATGCTTGTGGAGCAGGGCCACCCAAAACCGATCGAGCTTGCCGTGCCTGCTGAGCACATCACGCAGTTCTTCGAGGCAAACTCGGTCATGCTCGCCGACCGGCTCTACCTCACTAATGTCGGGTGGAGAATTATACTTCTCGTGATCCAAGTGGATATTCTGGAAATCCATAACGGCATCTCCAACAACATATGATCGGGGACAGTGAGAGGTGATGGCGGATCAAGCCGCTTCAATGGGCCAGCCTAAGGCGGGTCCTTAGGGTATTTGGGTTCCAGCTGCACGTTGAGAAGGTCGGGGAGCTGCCCCTCTGCAAGGCGGGCATAGAGAGCCTTCACGGCTCCTTCCCATTCTTCCTGTTCATCCTCTAGCGGCGACGGGCCGCCCAGTTCATGGATAAGCCTGTCCCGATTTTTGCCCATAAAAGGGGAATTCCAATCCTGACCGGAGGGGGGATAAGGGTGGCGGGGTTGTAGAGCTTAATGAAGCCCGGCGACCTGCGAGCCGCCGCGTGGGGCGGCAGCGGCATATTCCGCACGCAGACGGGCGCGTTCAGCGCGGGCCAGCGGCATGCAAACACCGGCAGCGGCGCCGTCAGCTGGCGGGGCCGTCACTGTTTGTGGCTGCACTAGCGGCTGTGCCGGCACCATTTCAGCGCCATTAGCGGTTGCACGCAGGTTGAAATATCCGACCACGCGGCCACGATCTTCAACGCAGATGGCAACCGGGCCGTTATCCCCAACGCGACGAGCCACGGCTACCAGCACAGGCGTATTCCAAGCAGGGGCTGCCCGCTCAAGATCAAAACCGGTGACAACCTGTGGGCCAGCGCCGGGAGCTTCAAGAGCATTCTTGAGGCCGGTATAGAAAGCGCGGCTGGAAATCTCATATTCGTTATCAGGGCTCGCCGCGAGCGGGCTTACTGCGCGATCAATGGCAGAGCGCGTCACGGTATAGTAATTGCGAAGCAGCGGATTTTGCGCGGTCTGCGTGGAGTTGAGCGCAGCGAATTGCGTGGTGGGCGCTTCCTGCGCGGCTTCATCGGCCAGTGCCGGAAGCGGCGAGGTTGCCAGCAGGGATGCGGCGGCTACACCAGTTGCCAAAGAACGAAGGCTGAATTTGCTCATCGGTTGCGCTCCTCAATCTCGTTGGAGCGAACCGACCTGGTGGGCCGGGTGTTCGAAACGCCTCAGATCGTGACGCGCTATAATCTTCGGCCACCCAACTATGGAGTCAGGCGGCTTTCCTATTATAGCCACCCGTCCCATAGGGAGGGTGATCTGAAGGGGTTTCGACACCCCACTTCCCACAACGACGCGGGAAGCGAAGGCATTTTAGCAAAATCTGCCGGAAATTAACAGTATTTCTTGCGCTTACCCAGAGTCAGATGAATCAATGGGTTAGCCGGATACACCGCCCGAAAGGCCCTGAACCGGGCGGCGGACAGCTGTGATAGCCGTCAAATCCTGCTCGACTTCGGTATCCGCCGCCGCAACGGCAATATCCGGTGCTGCCTCCAGTTCTAGTGCTGTGACCGAGGCAACGGAGCCGAGCCCTTCCCGTGATGATGCGAGAGAGTTCGCATCCACAGTTGCTCTGGAATCTGGCACTGGCGTAGCGGCAGCCTCTATATCAGGCGCCATGGCATCGACCGGTGTTGGTGGTGGAGCAACTGCTGCAACCTCAATCGGCGCGGGGTCATCATCGTCATCAGTCCAGCGATCACTCTGCCCCGTCTGCGCGAGGTCACGATTGTCTGCACCGATACGGACATCATCTGCAGACGCTCGCTCCAGATCGTCTCTGGCGGCGGGCGGCGCTGCTCCCGCTGCAATGGCTGCCGCTGCTGCATCGTTTAGCTGTCTGGCGTCTGCCAGCCCGGTCTGACGATCTTGGCGCACCTCGTCGGCTCTGGCAGCCTGTCCGGAGGCACGGAGCGCGCGTTCCTCTTCAATGCTGCGGATGACATCGGCATCCTTACTCCGGACCGCGGCAGCATAATCAAGTTCATCCTGCCTTGCCTGCCATGCGCGTTTTGCGGCTTCACGCTGCGCGGGGTCGCTAATCTGTTCAAGTGCCTGTTGTTCGGTCAGGCCCTGCGCACGCAGGCGCTTCAACTGCTGTAAGGCACCGGGACCATACTCGCGTTCATATCTTGCTTCTTCATCTTCTGCGGCGTGCTGGTAATCAGCAAGGTGCTCGGCCGCATAGGCCGGCACTTCATCATCGCTCATATCGGCAAGTGATTTGGTTTTGCTCGCAGCTGCTGCGGCTTCGGCTTCCGCCTCGGCTTTCTCAGCCATCTGCTCACGCAGATTCTGGTTGTTCTGGCGAACATTATCCCAAAGCTCTTTGGCTTCGGCTTCGCGGCTCTTTTGATAATAGCGCGCGGCCGCCTCTTCCATGTCGAGTGCCGTCAGTGGCATGTTGCCGGTGAGTTGCACAACCAGTTCAGCGCGCTCCACAGGAGTAAGAATACGGCCCTTGTCGCTATCGGGCACGCCCCCCATAAGCACATCAGCATTCTGCTCGATCAGCTCATCGGCCTTGCGCCGCCAATATTCCTCAAGGTCATCCGGCACACCCTGCTGGCCCATGCGGCCACCCATGCCAGCAGAATCCGGTGCAGGGGCCGGTGATGGATCGGGCGTGAAATCCCCAGCATCAAAATCAGCCATTATAACCCCCCCCCCCCTCAACTATGCCTATGCTGCCGGTGGCCGACTTCATCGCGCGCCACTGCATTTTGCTTTCAATCTCGTAGATCGCCTGAAGGTTGGCCAACATCACATCTCGCAAATGCGCTGTCTGAAGCCGTGCATGGGCAGCGGCGCGCAGAACTTCCATGCGGCGTGACTCTCTGTCTGCATCATGATGGCTGGCCCGGAAGCCGGGGAAGAACTCGAAGTTTTTGCGCTCCCATTCTTCAAGCGTGAACAGGAGCTTGAGGCAAAGGGTGCGCGGGTTAAGCTTTCTCGCCTGCGCATCCTGTGATGTAGCGGTAAGGCCCACCGAGGCATTGAGGGTGGCGATCGCCGCCACAGCATCATGAATATCATTGAGGTCAGCGCCGGTCATGGCCTGATTGCGGCCCAGCCACGAGACAAAATCCGCTTCCGACATGGTGGCCAGCGCATCCCAAGGGAATTCTGAAAGCGGCGCGAGATAATCCGCGCGCATCGGCAAATTGCGCTTTGCCGCTCCAATCTGATCGTCGGTCGCCTTGGTTTCAGGCATTTCCCCTCGCTGGTCAGGGAAATTATGCCGCTCTGTGGTGAAAATCCCGTAAAATTGGAGAGGTTTATCTGGTTTTTCAGTCGGTCATTCATTGATAATCAATGATATTTTGTTCGCGTCGCGCGGACGGGTGCCGCGATACAGAGGGGCTTCGTAATTCTCGACCAGTAAGCAGAAGTATGATAAAGTGTGAGGATATGGAGGTGCCCTATGGCTAACATTGAACGGGTCACAGTGACCGTGCCTGCCGAGATGGCCACTGTTTTGCGCAACACGGTTGAAGGCGGTGAATATGCCTCGACCAGCGAGATTGTCCGCGAGGCGCTGCGCGACTGGACGCGCAAGCGCGATCAAGAATTGCAGGATTTGGAAACCCTGCGCAAAGCGATTCAGGATGGCCTGAAACGCGGCCCCGGCCTGCCTGCGGAAGAGGTATTTGCCGAGCTACGCGCGCGCTACACTGCCAAGGAATAGTCCTTGCTCAAACTCACCATTACGCCGCTTGCCAAGCGCGACCTGATCGAGATTGGCGACTATATAGCCTTGGATAACCCGGCGCGAGCCACGAGCTTCATATCGGAAATCGAGACTGTCATTACTGGCCTTGCGGCGCAGCCTTTGCTGCATCCCGCGCGCGATGATCTGGCTCCCGGCCTGCGCGCAGCGCGGCATGGCCGCTATCTCATCTTCTTCCTACCGCAGGAAACGGAATTGCTCGTTGTGCGCGTCCTGCATGGTGCGCACGATCTGACGAAGCTGCTAAGTGAGCTTTGATGCCGGGGAACTACCCTCAAAAAAGTGTCAGGTTTGGCTTGTCGCTTGGAAACTCGCTCTGCTTATTGGATCGATCCAATCGATCGGGTCAGATTGTTCAAGCTTGGCGCATCGAACCAGTCCATCCCGCCAATAGGCTGGATTTGCCACCGGGTGCCCCCGATCTAGGCTTTTATTGTGCGTTCGCTGGACAGGAATCTGGTAGGCGTATCGTGTGCAGAAGAGGTCGCCAGCCAAGGAGCGATATTGGCACATGCCAAAAACGATCAGTCCGCCACCGCGTTCGATAATGTCGATCTCTCCCAGCCTGACACCATAGAAACCGCCGCCACGCTGGATGGAATGGCCCGGCTCAACGAGGCCGGTATTGGCGACCCTAAACCAATCTGGAAGATCATCGGGCATGTTCAATTGCCCTCGATCGTCAAACATAGCGATGAAGAAGGTCATCCAAGCGGCCTCGATCCAGCAGGGCTGAGTGCCGATGTTTTTGAATCCGTATGTCGCGCGAAGATGCGAATTTAGCCCATGTTCCGGCGCATCCCACGGGCTGGGAAATGGCGGCCCCTCAAACAGCGCATTCTCAATATCGAATACCATGAGCGGACGCGAACTCGCTTGAGCGATCCTGTTCGACTCAACCATGGCAGTAGTGGTCGAAGCCGTATCTTCAACCGCCGCCCAAGTGGCGTCCAAGGTCCGTTTAACGAACCACACGCCGATCGCTGTCACGATGAGCGCGGCGGCGGAAACTGCGACGCCAGCCCAAGCCGCTAGGGCAGAGCTATGCTGCGCGGCTAATTCTGCGGCTGCTGGCGATACACGCCGGGCAGTTCCTACGCCAAAGCCCGCGTTGTAGAACAGCATTGCGATCACGAGATTTGTCAGCAAGATCGCCGACAGAACGCCAAACCCGCCAAGCTGCGCCGTCAGAATGTCGTTGCGCTTCCGCTTCGTCATGTCGATGTGATCATGCCCCCGATCGCTAGTTTCGGATATGAGAGATATACGCTGCGTCACCAAAGAGAAATTTGGGTCTGTCGGCGTTTGGGGGTATGAGGGGCAGGAACGGCCTTGCTTTTCACCTCGCCGGAGACCCGAAACATATGCGCAAGCTTGCGACCGAGCCGGAGACGCGCGCCTTCGTGACGGAGCGGGCTAACCTGCGCGTCATCGTGCAGGATGACGACAGGCCGGTGTTTCTGGTGATGGAGTATCAGGGCGGCGGCGAATGGTCTGCCGTAGCGGAAGCTGATGCCGCTGCTACGCCAGCAATTATCAAAGCCTATGATGGCTCCACATGGTCGTTTGGGGTCTACCCCCAAAGCGCTGCCTTGCCGGGCTCCCTCCCGAACCTCCCGGAAGAGCTGGCCTTCAGCTTCGAGCGTGAGGCGGATGGATTAATTTCGGTTGGTTGACTGGCTTTGTCATGAGTGATTTTAAGTCAAACTCTAAAGAATCTAATCAAGAATCCGTCGTTATTTGTAAAAACGACGGGCGAGTTAAGGAGTGGTGTGCGGCTACAGATGATATTAATATTGAATATGATGAATCGAATGTGCCAAAATTTATTATGGCGCCATCAAAAGAAAGCGAAAAAATCGCGATTGATCTATTCAATTCATTTATTGAATACTTAAAACTTTATGCAAGCGCTGCAGATGATGGACATCGCCGGAAGTTAGTTGAGGCAATGAGGGTGTTCGGCGAAGCGCAGCGGAATGTTGGCCCAACCAAAACTTTCACCGAGCTGACGGCTGCACCAGAGCTATGGAAGGATCGGGTGTGGAAAAAAGATCGACGAGCAAACGACAGGCGACAGGCTGATCGCCGTGGCGCGCAGGCAGAGCCTCTTAAGGAAACGCCGCCGGAATTCATTCGGCGCGTTTATGCCGAGCAGATCGAGCAGGGCATGACGCAAGCCGACCTGAAGCGGATGGATTTGTCACTCTATCAGGCACTCCATAAATACGCCCAGCAACACAAGGCTGAGGGCGTAAAGGCAAGCGATGTCTTACCTCCTCAAAAAGGAGGGAAAAGCCTTGAAGCGCGTATGAAGAGGGTCGCCCCGCGTGCCATCAGCCCTAAGGCCAATCTCTCAGAAGAGGAATTGGAAGCGCATCGGTTATATAATGCGCTAAGAATGAGCCGGAAAAACGCCACAAAGATTGGTTAATTTAAAACTAAGAAATCATCGACCTTCTGTGCCACCTTGATACATGTGGTGTTGGGCGCGGGGCTGATTCGCGCAGCAGATCGCAGCCAAGGTCTCCCGCCCATTGAAGGGGCACGGACATGGCCGACCAAAACCACCTCGACCCGTTCCGCAACACCGATGATAGCACTTCTGCCGAGGGCCAGCGCAATGCTGGCCTCTATGAGAAGCAGCAGGGGTATCAGCCATCGCCGCAGCAATCGTGGGAGTCCCACGAAGCCTATATGGGGCGCATCAACGCCCAGTAGTTTGTCTCCGACGAGGTTCGTAGCGGCCTCGTCGGATTTTTGAGAAGGAGCAGTGCCTATGATACGCCTCGTTCCCGCTTCGCTCGCGGGACATAAAAATAGAAAGAGCGAAACTCCGCCTTCAACCCAAGCCGAAAATCTGACGAGCTTCGCGCGAAGCGCAACTGGACTACCTCCCATATCCGAATATCGCCGCCCCTCATGCCGGGCTACCGGATATTCCTGTCGCCACTGGCGTTACCGAAGCATCTGCTGCCTGGAACTGCCCTGACGGCGAAAGCCGCAAGCGACATCCCCCCTGACATCAACAAGTGAACCGCCCCGGCCTTCGGGTGCTGCCACTTAGCTTCAACCCTCCGTTTTGGAGACCAATCATGCTGCAATGGGAGTTGCTGGTAACGGACGGTCATGTCCGCGCGGCGCGCTGGCGTGCCGCCTTTAAGCCAATCGTCGAATTTTCGACTATGCTCATCTTGGTTGGGGCAGTCGGCATCTATTACGCGCCGAACCTGAAAACAGAGTCAGGTGTAGCACAAGCCAAATCCAACTATGTCTCTGCGCATAGGAATGCGGTCATCGGCTTTATGAGAGTTTAGTCGGTAAATGGAGAGAAGGGTAGGGAAGCGTTCGGCTATGTATGTGACTTTGCTTTACCAACCGGCCCCTTTTTCGCGTTTACCGCCGCAACCTTCGCCATCAGATCCTTCTTTGTGGTGCCAAATCTGCTCTCCAGTACATATTCCACCATATCAAATGCATCGAGAACATCATCCCGCGTGATCCCTCCAGCGTGGCTGCCGCTATTACCGAGCCACTTTGTCGCAAGCAGGATATCGCCATTTTCAGGGTCGATTTTCGCAAATTCTTCGATCCTGCTGTGTAGAGTTATTCGCTTTCCGTTCCCTGATTTCGACGGGATGCCGAACTCATCGAGCATCAGCTCGACAGTTTGACGAATTTGGTTGCCTGCCGCTTCTGAGCTCGACCAGATAAGGCCCGATGCCGACATTACAGCCTCGACTATAGGTTCGGGTGTTTTCTGAGGCATCTGGATAGGTATCGGCGATGGGTAGATTGACTTAACGACGAATATATTCTTCAACTCTTGAATGTGTTCATCTTCATCATAATTCTCAAAATAATTATTTGGTGAATTGCCGCTGATGGACGCGACTTCCTTGCAGCTAGGCATATTGCACTGAAGGAAGCCAGCAAACCGGTTGATTATCCAATCTGGATCCCATGCTTCATGGCTGTGTTCTTCAATTGAAGGTCCGGTCTCCTCGAACCACACCTTAGCATTCATGGGCAACAAATGGCCTTTGTTGCAGGTCGGGCAGCGCCAATGCGGCAAAGCCCCGAACTTCTCTGCCCATTGTTGTCTATCTACAGCCACGACATCCCCCTCAGAAGCCTCACCTTGCAGGGCGAGGGCCATCTGCTGAACTTCATCCATGCGAATTATGCCATTTATGAGCCAAGTCTCCGGATAGAGTGAATGTGTTCCCATCGCGAAGACCATCCCTTTGCTAGGGTATTCCTCCCCAAAAACCTTCTGCATTTTTTCCAGCGCGGACTGCTCGTCATAGAGGCGTCGCCAATTGAAGAATGTCGCGTCGGTCTCCCAATCCTGGCATGTGCCTTCGCGTTCACCATCATCCGTTGTGTAGCGATATTTGAAGCGAAAGGGGCAGGGGCCATAGGGAATGAGCGGCTTAGAATTGAAAAGGTCATCCTGCGCGGCGAAAGATTCAAAATTGCGCTTCTCTTCCGCGATTGCCTCTTCGGATTTGCTTTCGATCACAAATTTGGGATTGCGTGGCCGCAGAAGAGCCAGTGATTTTCCATCAGCTCTCGCTTGGTTCAGCGAAGTTACTTCAAGAGGCGCGAGGAAGTTGAGCCGCTCCCTCGGTTTAAGTTGCCCGATGATCTCAATCGACTGATGGTCAATATGCCTGCTTTCGATGCGAGGATCGTCGGATGGCCTGCGCCATCGAAAGCGAATGCGATCCCAGCGCCCGAATTGATTTGCTTCATCAAGTGTTCGGAATGTGACGGGATAAAGCCGAACCCATTCACCGGCGCTATTCACACCAGCACAGCAAACGGTCTCTCCGTGCTTTCTGCCAACTTGCGGTGAAGCCTTCACAAGAATGATAGCTTCAGCGGTGCCTTCAAAATCCCCCATCCCCCAACCTATTCTCAGGTTCTATGCAGCCATCCGTCTGCGCGGCGCATTTTCCGTTGTTAGGGGGCGAATTGTCAATCCAGTTACTTGAGCCAGACTGTCTGCGACAATGCTGCGATGGCAATGCACATGGTCTGCCTCGTAGCACATGAGGCAGGCGCGATAGTTCAAGGCGAGGTCGGCGGCTTGGGCGAGGTCAGTCTGAGCCACATCAGATCGGAGATGTGCGCGGAATATCCGTTGGAAGCGCGTATAATCGCCTGCTCGGGCTGCTTCGCGCCCGGGTTTCGGGTCTCCGAGGCCGCGCAAGTGGATGTACGAAATCCCATAGTCAGATAAGATTTCTGCAAGCTTGTTCTTAGAAAATCCACGCTTGCGAGACAAAGGGAGGTCACGAACATCAATCAATAGATTGATATTTTCCTTCTGAAGAGCAGAGATGAACTGATCTATTTCCACACCTTCATAGCCAATCGTTGCGATTATTTGTCTCATTTTGACCCCTCTTTCGCCATGTATAGGCTATTGCTGACATGGTGAACAAATTATTAATTTTTCAATCGAATTGTGAGCTGGCCACGCTTGCTTTTGCTCGCGTGGTAAACGCCGCCGAGTGGATTTCAATTGCAAACTGCGGAAATCATGTTTTGATAGCACACGGCCAACACAGGCCATGAGTGGGCAAATTAAGCGACGGAGATTAAACGAAAAATCGTTGGATGTGAAAAACGGGTCACCGGATAGCCGAAGGTCAGTGAACTTTGAAGTTCATGCCGAAAGCGAGGTTCCGTTGGCACATGTGCTAACACACAAATTTCGAGGGGTCGGATTTGTGTTTTGATTTCAATTAGTTGTGAAATTGGCGGTTTTCCTCATAACCTGAAGGTCGCAGGTTCAAATCCTGCTCCCGCAACCAATTGCGACCCGGTCCCAACGAGGCCGTGGACGCCTGGCTAAAGAATGCGATTTTGTTCGAGGATGATTGCTGTCAGAAGCGCCGGCCCTCGTCGCCGGACCCTCAATGCCCACAGCAGCCCTCTACGCACGTTACTCCTCCGATCTCCAGAACCCGCGCTCCATCGACGGCCAGTGGCTGGTCTGCCGGGAATTGGCATCGAGCGAAGGCTGGGATATCGTCGCCTGCTATCATGACGACGCTGTCTCCGGCGCTAGCATCAGGGGCAGGGTAGGTCTGGGGCAACTCCTCGCCGATGCCAGAGCCGGATCGTTCGATCTCCTGCCTGCGCCCTCCTGGTCGAGGCGCTGCGGTATCGGTCCGAAGCGCCATGACGCTCCATGGGAATGACTCATGCTGCTGGCGACGGCAATTCGTCCCATCGCGGTGAACGCGTCTTTCTACAAGTATCGCGAGCGGCTATGGCGCGGTGCCAGTCGACCGTCCTGTCGGGACATCTGGCTCGCCTCCTGATTTCGCCGTTCGGGCACCGGAACAACCCCGCGCGCATCATGAACGCCATGCCAGCCAGTAACCGCGTAGAAATGAGACTATCGTGACATTCCGCCTTCTCGCCCTCTTGAGACATCACCGCATCGACAGTCGTATCCTGATGGCATTTCTGGTTTCAGCGTTCGTGGTCTTCCTGTTCCTGAAGATCGCTTCCGAAGTGATGGAGGGCGATCCGCTCGCATTCGATCGGTTCATCCTGCAGGCGCTGCGCGATCCGTCCGATCCCGCCATGCCCGTCGGGCCGGCCTGGTTGCGGGATGTCATGATCGACTGGACGGCGCTTGGCGGGATGACCGTGCTCACGATGCTGACCGTGGCGACCTTCGGCTATCTGCTGGCACGCGGGAAAAAGGGCATGGCCATCCTTCTCGCGGCATCGATCGGCGGCGGCGCCTTGATCAGCGGTCTGCTCAAGATCGGCTTTGCCCGGCAGAGGCCCGATATCGTCCCGCACCTCGTCGAGGTTCATACGACCAGCTTCCCCAGCGGGCATGCCATGAACTCCGCGATCATCTACCTCACGCTGGGCGTACTGCTTGCCCGGGCCGAAAAGGACCGGTTCGTCCGCATCTATATTCTGTCCGTCGCAATCCTTCTCACGCTCTCGATCGGCGTGTCGCGCGTCTATCTGGGCGTTCACTGGCCGAGCGACGTCATCGCCGGCTGGTGCATCGGGGCATGTTGGGCCGCGCTCTGCTCGATCATGGCCAAGGCCCTGCAGCGCCGGCATCGGATCGAGCAGCCGACGATCGCGACGGAAAGCGCATAGGCTTTCTATCCCTCCGCAGCCGGATAGGGATGAAGCCAGAGCAGATAGGCGGCGACGAGCAGCATCAGGCCAGCGAGCAGGCCGAAGAAGAGCGTCGCGCCGTAGCCCGAAATGATGTGGATGCCTGAAAAGGCCGCGAGCGTGCCGCCCACACGCCCGATCGCGTCGGAGAGGCCGATGCCCATGGCGCGCACATCCGGGGGAAAGGCTTCGGCGGCGAGGGTGTAGAGCGCCGTCACCAC
>Ga0182747_1002027_pt1 | contig 14721 bp, 14 predicted proteins | sample eDN3rd30CBELigBY_FD_128526 | JGI IMG/M metagenome (GOLD analysis project Ga0182747, IMG submission 128526) | Enriched backyard soil microbial communities from Emeryville, California, USA - eDNA 3rd pass 30_C BE-Lig BY (version 2) (version 2) | ecosystem: Environmental > Terrestrial > Soil >...
AACCACGTAATATTCACGAGCCATTATTAAATAAGAAGTTTGCCTCTCAAGTAGGTTTTGAAGGGTTAGTGATTGCGGCAGTGACCATCATTTCTTTCCAAATTGGATTATCTACAGGCGATCCAGTAGTAGGAAGTACGATGGCATTTGCAACTTTATGTTTATCGAGATTGTTTCATGGTTTCAACTGCCGTTCACAACAATCAATATTTAAAATTGGAATCTTCTCTAATTTAATTGTTTGGATCGCCTTCTTAATTGGTTTTACATTGTTAAATCTAGTACTCATTACAGGATTGTTTGAGTCAGCAGTGTTAAATCATATACAATTATTAACGGTTTATGGATTAGCGTTTATTCCATTAATCGTCATTCAACTTGATAAATTATTCTTTCCAAGAAAATAATTGATTCGAGACACTCTGCCTTCGAATTTTTAAGTATCAAAAAAGGTCAACCAGAAATCCTGGTTGACCTTTATCATTTAATTTACTTTTGCTTCCTCTTTTTCGTCACCTAACATCTTCACAAGTTTCTTAGATAGTGCAAGAAGAATTAAACCAATAACGATAACCGCTGCTCCAATAACGGAGAATACTTCAAAATAACCAAGACTTTGAGTAAAGGCTCCTAATTGACCAGCAACTAGATTTGCAACAAATGAACTTGCCATCCATACTGCCATTAATAGAGAAGCGTATTTAATTGGTGCGTATTTACTTACAAAGGATAATCCTACTGGAGATAAGAACAACTCCCCAACTGTATGCAGTAAATATGTGAAGACAATAAACATAATATTTGCTTTTACTGTAATATTAGTGTCATCGCTACCTGTTTGCATAATAGCGAATAATAGTACGATAAATCCAGCGCCAAGCATAATCATACCAAGTCCCATTTTCGTTGGTACGGCAAGATCGCCTCGTTTTGAATTTGATAATTTAACCCATAACATTGATACTAGCGGTGCTAATAGGACGATGAATAATGGGTTAACAGATTGGAACCAAGATGTTGGGATTTCCCAACCGAAAACAGTACGATCAACAAATTTGTCAGTATAGATGCTTAGAGCACCACCTGCTTGTTCAAATCCTGCCCAGAAGAAAATAACGATTGCAGTCAAAATGAAAATAACTTTTGTTCTGCTTTTTTCTACTTTTGTTAGTTTTTGACTTTCGACTACACCCGATTTAGAAACTTGTGGTTTACCAACAGGTTTTTTACCAATATCGCCTAAGAAGCGATTTCCTAAAGCATTAAATAAGATTTGACCAATAACCATACCGATTGCAGATGCAAGGAATCCATAACGGTAACCATATTCGATTACTCCGTTTACATTTGTTGCAAACCATTTATCTGTAATAAGACCAATCACTAATGGAGAGAAGAATGCCCCTGTGTTAATACCCATATAGAATATAGTAAACGCTGCATCGCGTCTTTTGTCATTTGGACCATATAGCTCACCAACGATTGTTGAAATGTTTGGTTTGAAGAAACCGTTACCAATAATAAGTAATCCTAATCCGATGTACACAGCTGCAAAACTAGCATTTGAGAATAAAACCAAATTACCTATAGCCATGACAATACCGCCGATTGTAACCGCTTTTCTTTGTCCTAAATATCTGTCAGACAACCACCCACCAATTAAAGGTGTAAAGTAAACTGCTCCTGTAAAGAAACCATACAACATAAGTGCAGTTCCTTCATCCATTGCTAGTCCACCCTCAATTAAAGACTTCGTAAGGTAGAGAACAAGGATGGCTCTCATTCCGTAATAACTAAAGCGCTCCCACATTTCTGTTAAGAATAACAGATATAACCCAGGAGGGTGCTTCTTTATCTGATTGTCTATAGTAGTATCCATGTGATACCCTCCACTCATTGTTTGAATATTTTTTTAGTATAACAATAGTAATTTATTTTTTATTAAATAGTCAATGAAATTATAAAAGAAGCAAAATTGGGAAAAATACTAATTTTGTTTATATTCGGACCTATAAGGGATTGTCGTTGATATCATTGAGTTTGGAAAAATTTATCGCTACAATTTGAAACCATCATATCCATAAAGTGTTATATTAATATAGTTATTTCAGGTGGGATTTCAATGCCGATTTGTTCAAATATTTAAAATTAATTGCAAAGTAAATGAACTTCGAGTATTCTTCATCTTGATAAATGGATAAAAATTTTACATATATGGGAAGGGAAATTATGATTTCATTCTTTTTAACAGCCTTTCGTTTATTAAAAGCAATCATTAAATCTTTTTCACATCCGGTATTTAAATCACTAATTGTTACGCTACTGTTAATTGTTTTATCAGGAACTATTTTTTATACAAAAGTTGAAGGATGGAAAGTATTAGATGCTATTTATTTTGGAGTGGTTAGTCTAATACCGACGGGTGTAAATACTGGCTTAAGTCCGGTAACTACCTTAGGCAAAATTTTTACGATGATGTATTTAATCGTTGGAATCGGTGTGATGATTGGACTAATTGGCGTGATTGCAAGAGCAGTCATTGACTTTGATTCAATAGAAACTGAAGAAAGTGGCAAGGGGTTAAATCGTTCAAAAACGATAAAGTCACGTAAATAATAATAGAAGCCACCTTTAAAGGTGGCTTTTGTTTTCTCGTTCACTCATTTAATTGTGATAATAGAAGTTCTGTAAATTGTTCGATGTGCGCGGTCAGTTCCTTATATTTCCTCGAAATTCTCCCCAAATATTGTGAATCAGTTGAGGCTGTAGATATTGGAATCATAACTAACTCATCTTTCGTATAGGTAGGAAGCGAATGAACAAGATAATCCGTTGCGATGGTTATCGCGTTTCCTTTGATGACCATCTGGAAAAGTGATTCAACATTGTTTGTAGTTAAAGCAATTGTATTGGAAGGGTCTTCTAAATGAAGCCTCTCAGATACCTTTTTAATAAAAGGATCGTTGTAGAGGACGATTGTTTCCTCCTTAATGTCCTCGCTTGAGATAATCTCTTTCGTCACAAGATCTGAGTTTTTATTCACCACCAGTGTTGCTCGATCTGGAATAATTGGTACCCACGTTAGCTCGGAGTCTTGAAATGACTTAGGTAAGGATACAAAGCCGATGTCAGCATGACCACTTTTTACTTGTTTTAAAACGGTGTTTGTTTCCCCTTCAATCATCTCAATATTCATGGAAGGGTATAATGTACGATATTCCAATGTCGTCTTAATAAGCGTTTGAACCATTCCTGGTGTTGTAGCAATCATAATATTTCCGCAGTTTTTCTTTTGAGCAAATAAAATATTTTGCTTCATCAATTCAATTTCATTAAGTATCGAGACTGCGTGCTTAATGACCATTTTCCCTTCGATTGTTGAGGTAGCTCCTTTATGGGAGCGGACAAAAAGAGCAGTTCCCAATTCTTCCTCGAGCTGTCCAATGGAAATACTAATTGCTGGGACAGTCATATGGTTTTTCTTTGCTGCTTCAGTAAAAGAGCCTAGCTCATCTACATCGATTAAATATTGAAGCTGAATGATATTCATATATTTTTCACCTATATATTTCTTTCATAATCTCTTAAAATCATTGTACTAAGTATTTGTGAGAGAGTGTTAAATTTTATTTAACCACCAGTAAATTTAATTAAATTTATTTTTTTAATAAAGGGTTTTATACTAAAAAAGTATTAAATACTAATACGATTATTCATTAAAGGAGATTGATCTGAATGAATTTCAAAAATGTGACAGTCGCTGGTAGTGGTGTTTTAGGAAGTCAAATCGCTTTCCAAACTGCATTCAGCGGTTTTAATGTAAGCGTTTACGATATAAATGATGAAGTATTAGAACGTGCGAAAGAGAGATTCGCAACTTTAAAGGAAAACTATAAAAGAGACTTAAATGCAACACAGGAAGAAGTAGACGCAGCATATAATAAAATTTCATTATTCTCTGATTTAGGAGAAGCTGTTCAAAATGCAGATCTTGTGATTGAAGCAGTTCCTGAATTAGTGGATATTAAAAAAGATTTCTATCAAAAATTGGCAAAGGTTGCACCAGAACATACTGTTTTTGCAACAAATTCATCTACAATGTTACCTAGTACATTTGCACAATTCACTGGTCGCCCAGAAAAATTTTTAGCACTACACTTTGCAAATGAAATTTGGAAAAACAATACTGCTGAAATTATGAAGCATTCATCAACAAATGATGAAGTGTTCGAGCAAGTCGTTGAATTTGCGAAAGAAATTGGTATGATTGCACTTCCACTTCATAAAGAACAACCTGGCTACATTTTAAACTCTTTACTAGTACCATTCCTTGATGCAGCACAAAACTTAGTTGTGAATGGAATTGCTGATCCACATACAGTAGACAAAACATGGATGATCGCAACTGGTGCACCAAAAGGTCCATTTGCTATCCTTGATATTGTAGGAATTAACACTCCTTATAACCTTTCAGCAGCGAAAGCAAAAGCAGGAGATGAAAAAGCAGCTAAGGTAGCTGAGTACTTGAAAACAGAATTCCTTGATAAAGGACGTATGGGAATACAAAATGGCAAAGGGTTCTATGATTATCCAAACCCACGTTATTTAGACGAAGATTTCTTAAAAAATTAAATCTATTTTTAAACGGTGCGCCACGTGGAAACTAATTGTTTCTATTTGGCGCTTCTTTTTGTTTTGATTATTTAAGATTTTCTTGGCAATTGCAAAAATAAAAAAGGCAGGAACTAAAAAGTTCCAACCTCATAAAAAACGAACTATCTATTGTCTGAGCTCTTAAAATAAAACGAACATTATTAATCAATTATTTAAGCTGATCATTCAACACACTATCTTCTAAAACAGAAAACTTATCTCCATAAACTTTCGTTAAATGGTTTTCACCCCACGCACATAGTAGATGTAGGATATCTTCTAAGCTTCGTCCATAGTCACTAAGCTCGTATTCTACTTTAGGTGGAACTTGATTGTACACGATTCGATTAATGACACCATCTTCTTCAAGTTCGCGTAGCTGTTGAGTAAGCATTTTTTGCGTGATATTCGGCATGAGACGTTTTAATTCACTTGTTCTTTTTTTTCCGTGAGTGAGATGGCAGAGGATTACACATTTCCATTTTCCTCCGATTACTTCTAGAGTCGCTTCAACCGATATATTGTATTTCTTTTTTTCCATAATATCCTCCTTTTATAGGTACACAAAAGTACCTATGTTACTTTTGTGTGTCTATATTACATAAAAGTGCGTACTTTTCTTCATGAACGTTATATAACATAATAACATTTGCCGGTTGATTCAATCTATACTTTCTTGCAAAACTTATTGTTCACTGATTGGAAAGTATCCATTTATAAAGAAAGGAAGAAGATACTATGGAATTAAATAAAAGACAAAGCACATTAGCATTGCTTGCTTTGGCGGTTAGTGCTTTTGCAATTGGTACTACTGAATTCATCAGTGTTGGGTTATTGCCTCTTATTGCAAATGATTTAAGTATTCCAGTTACCACTGCAGGGTTAACTGTATCTATATATGCTTTAGGAGTTACGTTTGGAGCTCCAATATTAACATCTTTAACATCGAGAATGTCTCGGAAGTCGCTATTACTCTGGATAATGATTGTCTTTATCATTGGCAATACGATTGCTGCAATCTCTACAACCATTGGATTATTGCTAGTAGCTCGCGTCATTTCAGCTTTTTCTCATGGTGTTTTCATGTCAATTGGATCTACAATTGCTGCTGATCTAGTACCAGAAAACCGTAGGGCTAGTGCCATTTCAATCATGTTTACAGGTTTGACAGTAGCTACAGTAACTGGAGTTCCATTTGGTACTTTTATTGGTCAACAATTAGGATGGAGAACTGCCTTTATCACCATTGTGATCATTGGTGTCATAGCTTTGATTGCAAACAGCATTCTAGTTCCATCCAATTTACGAAAAGGAGTAAAAACAACTTTTCGTGATCAGCTAAAACTAGTGACAAATGGCCGTATATTACTATTATTCATCATTACCGCATTAGGGTATGGCGGAACGTTTGTTGTATTTACCTTCTTAACACCATTGCTTCAAGATATAACTGGGTTTAATGAAGGAAGTGTGGCAATTATTTTATTAGCTTATGGGCTAGCGATTGCCATTGGAAATATGATAGGTGGTAAATTATCAAATCAAAATCCAATTCGTGCATTATTCTATATGTTTTTAGTACAAGCAGTCATTTTGTTTCTATTAATGTTTACAGCACCCTTTAAAATTGCAGGATTAATGACAATACTTCTTATGGGTCTATTGGCATTTATGAATGTGCCTGGCTTACAAGTATATGTTGTCATGTTAGCTGAGCGCTTTGTACCAAGTGCGGTGGATGTAGCTTCGGCAATAAACATTGCTGCATTTAATGCTGGGATTGCTATTGGCTCTTATTTAGGAGGGCTTATTACAGATTCGATAGGGCTTATCCATACATCTTGGATAGGAGCACTCATGGTATTAGCCGCTGCCGTTTTAACAGGCTTTAGTAGAGCATTAGAACGAAAAGATCAAGTAAAGTAAAAAATAGTAAACTTTGGAGGTATTAATAATGATGGTTAAAAATTTACAAGATACAACAACTTTGCATAATGGTGTGAAAATGCCTTGGTTTGGACTAGGGGTATTTAAAGTAGAAGAAGGTCCTGAGTTAGTGAATGCTGTAAAATCAGCTATCAAGCATGGTTATCGTAGTATAGATACTGCAGCTATTTATGCCAATGAAGAAGGTGTTGGCAAAGGGATTGTAGAAGGTTTGAAAGAAGCAGGAATTGCAAGAGAAGATTTATTTGTCACTTCAAAGGTTTGGAACTCAGATTTAGGTTACGAATCTACAATTGCTGCCTATGAAACAAGCTTAAAAAAACTTGGTTTAGATTATTTAGATTTATATTTAATCCATTGGCCAATAGAAGGAAAATATAAAGATGCTTGGAGAGCTTTAGAGACTCTATATAAAGAGGGGCGAGTAAAAGCAATCGGTGTAAGTAATTTTCAAATTCATCATTTAGAAGACTTAATGAAGGATGCTGAAATTAAGCCGATGATCAATCAGGTTGAATTCCATCCGCGCTTAACTCAAAAAGACTTAAAAGTATTTTGTAAAGACAATGGTATTCAACTTGAAGCATGGTCACCATTAATGCAAGGTCAGTTACTAGATAATGAAGTATTAAAGGAAATTGCAAACAAACATCATAAATCTGTTGCCCAAGTTATTTTACGTTGGGACTTGCAAAACGGAGTTGTAACAATACCAAAATCCACAAAAGAGCATCGAATCGTCGAAAATGCTAATGTGTTTGATTTTGACTTGTCGAAAGAAGAGATGGAAATCATTGATGGATTAAATCAAAATCACCGTGTAGGACCAGACCCAGATAATTTTGACTTTTAATGCAGTGAGACTTGTGTAATTTATTTTTATATATGGGTTCTTATAATGGCAGTAAATAATTTTGCATATAAGGCGTAGGGAAGGCAGACTGTTGTCTGTCTTTTTTTTAATCATTTATTAAATTGAAAAAAGTGTATCAATAATAGGGATTAAACTTGAAAAGAAGTACTTTTGATAGTTGAATTTGGCTACAATTGACAATCTAGGTGTATTATAATAAATATAGTTGAATACATTAAAAGTGAGTAATGATTTATAGTTTCTTGGGGGAAATACTAACAAATTTGGGATGTGTGTTAAATGGACAAAGCGTTTGTAATTGGGGATATTCATGGGAATTATGAATTACTTGAAAAGATACTAACGAAATGGAATCCAGGTGAAGAGCAACTTGTTTTTCTTGGGGATTATATCGACCGGGGTCCTGATAGTTTGAAAGTGCTTCGAAAGGTAATAGATCTTACTCACAATCACGGGGCCATTGCGCTAAGTGGAAATCATGAACATATCTTTCTTTATTGGCTCAAAAATACTGAAAAAACTTCTGAATTTTATTTTCACGATAAAGTCGGTGGCATTGCGACGATACATAGTTTTTATCCCGAAATGAGAGAAAATATTATACTTAATGAGGTTAATGTCTTAGAGTTGGCATCTAAAGTCAAAAAAGAGTACTCCTCGGAAATTGATTTTCTCAAGTCTTTAGTATCTTATTATAAATGGGATGGTTATTTGTTTGTTCATGCTGGTATCGATACTCACGTCGAGGATTTCAAGAAAACAAAGGATGAGAATTTTTATTGGATTCGAGAAGATTTTTATGCTAAACCACATCTAGCTAAGGAAATTGTAGTGTTCGGACATACACCTACCATTAACTTAAATGAAGATAAAGGAAATCAAGTTTGGGTTTCACCATGTCATAAGAAAATTGGAATTGATGGCGGGGTCATTTATGAACATGGACAACTGCACGGAATCGTGTTCACGAAAGGTTCTAATGAATTACTGGTGTATGCTGCAAAACGAACTGAGGATGTATTTTCATATACGGTCACAATATAAGGCACTTCTAGTTTGATAGAAGTGCCTTTTTTCTATATATATCCTTCATTATTTAGGTAAATGAATATAGCTACTGCAATCAGCCCAAGTAGCACTGCGAAAGCAACTTTAATAGGTGAGATCGGTGATTGCCCACCAACCTTCCCAGTCTGACCGTTTACCATAAATTGATAGATCTTCTCTTTATATTTAAAGGAAGATAGCCATAAAGGTAGCATAATATATTTAAATTTCACTTTAGAATATACGACAGATACTTGAAGATTTGAGACTTTATCTGCATGATATCTAAGTCGAATATGACTATCAATTTCTTGATGTAGTCGATTGCGAATCCCTGCCTTAGCTGTTAACCAACCTTCCTCCAAGCCTACGCTATACCGTTCTGCGATGTATCCATGAAGAAAATCTTTATTAAAAGTAAGTGATTCGTTTGTGCCAAAAGGTTCTACTTGTTTAAGGATTTTTTCATTGTAACGTTTTGAAGCAAGAACTAGATGATCATCTATATATCTGTCATAAGTTCCACTTGTTGAGTACCAATCTGTTACAGTACGTGTTTTCCCGTCCTTATCTGTTACAGTACGATTTTTCCCGTATCTAGCAGAATAGGTTGAATGAGTATCGGTATCGAATGTCCAGTATGGTAAGTAGACTCCAGAGAATGCATCGGCTTTGGCAGATCGTTTGGCTTCATTTGGAGCAAACCATTTTCTTTTAATCCATTGTCTGAAGTTGCTGTTTGCTTGCTCCTTTGTAACAGCAAAAGGGATGATTCCGTTTGGTTCTAATGAGTTTTCAGCTGCAGCTTCCATTACATGGTTTGAACCACAATATGGACAAACATTGGCAACTTCGAGTGCATCATAAACCATTTCGGCAGCACAAGCATCGCAAATGACGACTTTCTTTTCTTCTCCCCATGCAAAGCTTTTTTGGGATTCTGCTTGATGAAAGTCTATTTCTTTTGCGTATTGTTCGTCAGGTGAAGAAGGTTGAACGACCTCTTCCTCATAGCCACAGTAGGGACATAATAATTTCCCTAACGCTGGGTTGTACTGTATTGAAGCACTGCACGACGGACATTTTGCATCGTACTCATCGACTTCTTTTAAATATTCATCTTGACGTTCATATGACATGAAGGGTGCACCTCCTTATTGATGATCATTTTCGTTAATGACATCACCACATTCTGGACAGAATTTTGGTTGAGCTGAAGGGTCTTTTGGCTCCCATCCGCATTTATCACAAACGATTTTTTTAGATGAAGGTTTTGGAGTTCCACACTCCATACAGAATTTACCATTATTTTCTGTCCCACATTGGCAAGTCCAAGTATCATTCACTGGTTTTTTCGTACCACAGTCAGCACAGAACTTTCCTGTGTTTTCTTTGCCACAAGTACATTTCCAAGTATTTGCTGAAGGAGTAACTTGAGTTGGTTGTAGAGCAGGTTGTTGTGCTGCTTGTTGCTCAGCACCCATTGCAAATAGGTTACTAGCATTTAAGCCACCTGCTTGCTGAGCCATATTCATTCCTGCAAATCCAACAAATGCGCCACCTTCATTTTTTGCAGCATTTCGCATTGCTTCACTTTGTGCATCTACTAATGTAGCACCAGCCATCGTTGGATTACGGAATACAGCACTTCTTTGAAGTTGTTTAATCATATCTTCATCTTCTTCAGATGCTTTAACGGAATTAATACCAAAGGATACTATTTCAATTCCTCGGATTTGTCCCCATTTTTCAGATAATACTTCATTTAATAGTTTAGCAAGTTCTAATGTATGACCAGGTAATTCGCTATAACGAATTCCACTAGCTGAGATTTTTGCAAAAGCAGGTTGTAAAGCTGTTAATAATTCAGAACGCAACTGACCTTCAATTGTTGTTCGTTTATAATCTTCCTCTACATTTCCTGCAACGTTCGTATAGAAAAGAATCGGGTCAATAATTTTATATGAATATTCTCCATGACAGCGAATGGAGATGTCGATGTCTAATCCAATGTTTCGATCGATTACTCTGAAAGGGATAGGTGTTGGCGTACCGTATTTATTTCCAGGGATTTCTTTCTTATTGAAATAATAAACACGTTGATCTTTACCTGGTTCACCACCAAATGAGAATCGTTTACCAAGAGATTCAAAGCTTCTTTTAATGTTTTCGCCTAAATCCCCATAGAAAATGCTTGGCTCCGTAGAAGTATCGTAAACAAATTCACCAGGCTCTGAACAGAATTCCACAATCTTTCCTTGTTCAACGATTATCATACACTGGCCTTCATTCACAGCGATAATTGACCCATTTGAAATGATATTAGTGCTTCCTTTGCGGTTAGAGCTTCTTTTACCAGTACGCTTTTCACCTTTAGTTATTAATACTTCAGCAGGTATTGCTTCACAGTAGAAATAATCTCTCCATGTATCAGCTAGCACACCTGATAATGCACCAATCCCAGCTTTTAATAAACCCATAGCCAAATCCCTCCAAAATATTGTTTATGAAACAATTATACTATTTCTTTTACTAAAAATTTCAAAAAAGGATCTAAAAACAAAACATTCTACAAAACTACAATTGGAATACCAATCATTCGTAATTTATTCACTAAGGAATAGACGCTAAAACTAGTAAGTTTGTTCTAAAAGAAAAAATCATGAATATATTTTTATATATAAAGATAAATTTAATGGTTGTATTGGTAATATTTTACACTAATTTTGGTTAGATTGATATAAGAAGATTTGAGATGTTTTAAGTCCGCTTTTATGGATATTTAGTATGAGATTTTTTATTTCCAGGGAAATATAGTAGATTAAAATAATATTTTCCATGGATAGTATTAAGGGGACCATTGGTAATTTAGCAAATTCATCATAAAGGGGTAGATTATATGTTGCAAATTAATAGAAACTTTTTAACAATACCAACAAATGATATTTATTTTGAAAATGAAAAAGGGAAGCGTCGATATAAAGCTAAGTTCTCGAGCTATACACATCGTCTCCAACCCAGTCGTCGTTTGCAAAGGAAAAGTACCATTCATGTTTCTTTGCAGCAAGATGAAAAGGTATTTATTAATAATCTATCAAGTGATACAAAGGAAATGTTATTCGAGAATAATAATGAAACGTATAAAATTTTACCAGTTATTGATCCTTCAGATGAACAAATAAGAGAATTTCAACGATTCTATAATGAAAATATATTGGGTAACGCGGATAAAATGAATCGTTCAAAGTTTCAATCTCTACTACTATTAAGAGATCAAAAAGCTTTGGTATTAACTAAAATCATCAATTCCTCTAAAGAAGTTGTTAGTTATCGAATCTATGTTGTGGACGGACAAAATGCATTGCTCTCATATGTTTCCACTTCTATGAACGCAGCGGATTCAACGAAAGCAAATCTTCTATTATGTTGGAAAAATATGAAGATGTTTCGAAATCTCGGCTATTTAATCTATGATTTTGGTGGAGTAGATGACAGACATTCGATGCGTTGTAGCCAATACTTCGGTGGTAGTGAAGTAATGGTGTTTTCAGGATATATTGCAAAATCGCTAGTCTATAAATTATTAGCGAAGTTGAATGCGTGGCGAGAGAAATAATCGTCATTTGGGATGGCTACTAGTTTGTAACTAGATTTCCAGTAGAACATACCCACGCTAGCTTTCTTAATTTGTTATAATAATAGAACTACTAGTTAGAGAGGATTTTATTATGACAAACAAACCGCATTTATTAGTCGTGGATGGTATGGCATTATTATTCCGTTCATTTTTTGCATCTAGTGCAATGGGACAATATATTCGTTTAGAAGATGGGACGCCAACGAATGGAGTACAAGGGTTTGCACGCCACGTATTAACTGCACAAAGTCTTATGAAACCAACTCACTTAGCTGTATGCTGGGATATGGGTGCACAAACATTCCGCAATGAACTATTTGATGGGTATAAAGCAAATCGTCCAGCACCTCCGGAGGAAATGCTTCCACAATTTGATATGGCAAAAGAAGTGTCCGAATTAATAGGTTGGAAGAACTTTGGAGTTGCCGGTATGGAAGCCGATGATGCAATTGGTTCCATGGTGGAAAAGTGGAAAGATGACGCGGATATTACGATTATTAGTGGCGATAGAGATTTGCTACAACTATTAAATCCTGCGACAACCATTGCTTTTACGAAAAAAGGATATACAGAGTATGAAGTGTATACTGAAGAGCGATTTAAAGAAGAATACCAAATAGAACCACATCAATTTGCTTATGTGAAAGCTTTCATGGGGGATACGAGTGATGGTTATCCAGGCGTGAAGGGCATCGGTCCTAAAACAGCATTACAGTTAATTCAAAATTACGGTACCATTGATGAGGTAATCGCAAACCTTGATCAATTAAAGCCTGCACAACGTACGAAAATAGCAGATAATATCGAAATGCTGAAGCTTTCACACCAACTAGCAACCATTGAACGCAATATGGAAATTGATGCTATCTTAGAGGATCTTCACTTAGTTGATTATTCTACTGACCGTTTTGAAGAATTAGAACGTAGAGGATTAAGATTAATCGTAAAACACGCAAAATCATTATATTCGTTTGCTTAAATCATAAAGAGGGTGATGTCTTGAAAGTATGTAAGTACGACTTTCAGAACATCACCCTCTATATTTAATGAAGAAATAAATAATGGCATAAGAAAGTATATGCGGGATGAAGTTCGTTTATGAGAGAAAAGGCAAAGCTAAGGGACAATTTATCCATTGAAACATAGACGAATGATCTGTATATCATTCATAAAAACATTACTACATATTTTACAACCTTCTATTGAACCCTAACATCAGTCTCTTCTATTTTTACAAAAGATAAAACTTTAAAATTATCGGAATACCGAACCTTACGAATTTGGCTATTTCGGTTTTTCCCACCATTATCATGTACGAGTAAATACAATTCATCGTTCTTTATTTCATAACCAATCAAAGGTACCCAATGATAGTTAAAAGTCGTCTTTGTCTTCCATTGAAAAGTGAAGTATTTATCGAACTTTAATGCAACAGGTATGCCTTTATCAAGTTGTTCTAATGCTTCATGGAGAGTACATTCTGAAACGTTCCACTCTGCTCCTAAAAGTTTTTGAAGTCTTTTAACTAATCGCCATTTAAATAGCCCAATTTTTGTTCCACCGAGAATGCTGTATAAATCGTTTACGCTTTTTAATGTTGAAGGATCTTTCAATAGATAACGTAAAATAACATATACAGTTGTAGGTCCGCAAGCAGAGGATTGAAAATTTGAATGTATTGAATCGTCATACTGGGATAGTCCAGTTACGTTTAGTTGTACCATTATTCATTCTCACCTTTTATTAATTGAATGGTAAAATTAAAATAGAAAACTGATTATATCACAAATTCATCTGGAGGAATCATCAGTGAAACATTACCAAACATTACTATTCGATCTTGATGATACATTGCTTGATTTTGGACAAGCGGAAAATCAAGCGTTAGAAAAATTATTCATGGAGTTAGCAATACCGTTAACAAAAGATATGAGAGAAACTTATAAAATGTTCAACACTGGACTTTGGAGAGCTCATGAAGAAGGAAAAATTGGCCGAGAAGAATTGGTGAATACAAGGTTTGCAATCTTTTTTGAGCATTATGGCAAAAAGGTAGATGGAGCTGAGTATGAAAGAAAATACCGAAGTTACTTAAATGATGGTCATCAGTTAATTGAAGGTGCAATGGAATTAATCCAAACTCTTCGTGATAAGTTCGAGCTTTATATCGTAACAAACGGTGTAGTGGCTACTCAGGAAAAACGTCTTAAAGATTCAGGACTATCGCCGTATTTTCATCATGTTTTTGTTTCGGAAGAAGTTGGTTATCAAAAGCCTAAATTAGAGTTTTTTGATCATGTATTTCAAAAGTTAAGTCATGTTGACAAAGCAAAGACTTTAATCATCGGCGATTCATTAACATCAGATATACAAGGTGGCGTCAATGCGGGAATTGATACGTGTTGGTATAATCCGCACGCTAAAAAGAATAATATTGATGTTCAACCAACTTATGAGATTAGAAAATTGGAAGAACTAGGTAGGATCTTAAATACTTCATTAAATCATAAGTAGAAAATTAATTTGAAATAGCTGTCAGTGCCCGTAAAAAGTGGGACTCTTG
>Ga0182747_1002028_pt1 | contig 14706 bp, 15 predicted proteins | sample eDN3rd30CBELigBY_FD_128526 | JGI IMG/M metagenome (GOLD analysis project Ga0182747, IMG submission 128526) | Enriched backyard soil microbial communities from Emeryville, California, USA - eDNA 3rd pass 30_C BE-Lig BY (version 2) (version 2) | ecosystem: Environmental > Terrestrial > Soil >...
CCAGCTCGGCTCCGGCCCAGGCGCAGAACGCATCGCGTGCGGCGACGGCGTCGGCCTCGGTGGCGCCGTCGAGCGGGACGAAGGGCACCACGTCGACCACGCCGATGCGAGGGTGGACGCCGTCGTGGCGCCGGAGGTCGAGGCGGCCGACCGCCTCGCGAGCCACGGCTCGTGGCGCGTCCTCGCCGAGGAGCGTGAGCACCGATCGGTGGTGGTCGCCGTCGGTGTGCACGTCGAGCAGGTCGGCCCCGGCCGCGGCAGCGATGGCATCGATCACCGACGGATCCCGCCCCTCGCTGATGTTCACGACGCACTCGAGCACGGCGTCAGTCTCTCGGACCCGTGAGGCCGCTGGGAATTCGGGCACCGACGTGGTGGCACGGTAGGGAAAGGGTTACGGTGAACACATGAGCCTCGGTCCGCCAGAACTCCTCATCATCCTCATCATCGTCCTGGTTCTGTTCGGCGGCGCCAAGCTGCCCAAGCTCGCCAAGTCGCTGGGTGAGGCGCAGCGGGAGTTCAAGAAGGGCCAGGAAGACGGCAGCACGAACGCCACGACGACGTCCACGCCATCGACGCCGGCGTCGCCCAACGACCTCGACAAGCCCGCCTGACCCCGGTCCGCCGCCTGATCGCCATCCCGCCGTTCGGCTGACGCCGGACGATCAGGCGGTCGCGGCCGCCTCCTGGCGGCGGGCACGCAGGATCCGGCGGCGCTGGCGCTCCGAGCAGCCGCCCCAGACGCCGTGGTCGATGCGGTGCTCCAGGGCGTACTCGAGGCACTCGGCCACGACGGGGCACTCGGCGCAGATCTGCCGGGCGGCATCGACGCCGACGCCGTCGCTCGGGAAGAACGCCGCGGGCGGGTAGTACCGGCAGTGCCCTTCGCGCATCCAATCGAGCTCGACCTCGTCCATCGCTGGCTCCCTCCGGGCCGCAGCCCTCGTTCATCGACCTGGCGCCTGGTCCGTTCCGGCTCCGCCAGCCCGGAGGCACGACGGTGTCCATCTCGACGGTCCGGGCCCCGACATGGTTCCCCGGCCGTGGTGCAGATTCGGTGCAGACGCGGTGGAGATCCCGCCAAAACGTGCTTGCATGGCGGCATGGGACCCCGAGGCCAGGCAGGCCCGCCGCCGCAAGCGGGCACGGCTGCGTTCAACCCGTGGGCCCCGCGCAGCGGCGAGGCGCCCGCGGCACCCCGGCCCCGGCCTGCCGCCGCGGCCCCGCCGACCCGTCCCGGCGCCTACGGAGCCGGCGCGGCGTCGTCCGGCGCCTCCGGCGCCGCGGGATCGAGCCCCTTCGCGCCACCGGCCGCGCCGTCGGCCCACCTGGGCGGCCGGGCTCCGGTCGCCGACGATGCCCGTCCACCCGGCGCCCCGCGCGTCCCGCCCACCGCCTGGCCCGAGCCGCGCCTGGCGACCGTCGGCCCCGCCCCGCAGGACCCGCGCCCCCGCCGCACCGCGCTGTACGCGTTCACCGCGTTTCTGGTGGGCGCGGCGATGGTGGGGGTGGCGTTCGGGTCGTACGCGCTCGGCGGTGATCGAGACGAGAAGGCAGCGGCCAGCACCACCACCACGGCCGTGCTGCGGGCCGAGGGCGACTTGGACATCCAGAAGATCCTCGACATCGCCCGGCCCTCGGTCGTCACCATCCAGACCGGCGGTCCGAACAGCATGTTCGGCGGCGCCGGCACGGGCGTGATCATCGAAGACGGCCTCATCCTCACGAACGCCCACGTCATCGAGGGCGCGGGCAACGAGATCTCGGTCCGGTTCAACGACGAGACCACGGCGGAGGCCACGCTCATCGGTGCCTCCACGGGCGACGACATCGCGCTGATCAAAGTCGACCGCACCGACCTCACGCCGGCGAAGCTCGGCTCGAGCAGCAACCTGCTGGTCGGCGATCCCGTGGTGGCCATCGGCAACGCGCTGAACCTCGGCGTCGACCCCAGCGTCACGAGCGGCATCGTGTCGGCGAAGAACCGCCAGATCAGCGACGGGTCGATCAGCCTCGACAACCTCATCCAGACCGATGCGGCGATCAACCCCGGCAACTCGGGCGGCCCGTTGGTCAACGCCGCCGGCGAGGTGGTCGGGATCAACACGGCGATCATCGCCGGGTCCCAGAACATCGGCTTCTCGATCGCCATCGACTCCGTGCGGGACCTCATCGAGAAGCTCAAGGCGGGTGGCGGAGACCTCACCTCGGACACCGCCACGCTTGGTGCCTCGGCGATGGACGTCAGCTCGCCCGAGCTCCCCCAGGAGGCGAAGGACCAGTTCGGCATCACCGCCGAGCAGGGCGCGGTGGTCATCGGCGTCGATCCCGACGGGGCGGCGGCCAGTGCCGGACTGCAGATCGGCGACGTGGTCACCGCCCTCGACGGCACCCCGGTGACCACCGCCACGGAGCTGACCCGCATGGTCCGCAGCCACGATCCCGGTGACGAGGTGGCGGTGCAGATCGAGCGTCAGGGAAAGCGCCAGACCATCACGGCCACCCTCGGTCCCTGACGGGCTCGGAGGCGGGTGCCGAGGTGAGCGCTCCGACCCGCCACCGCTAAGGTGGGCGCCATGTCCTCGACCGAACCCGAGCTGCCCCAGGAACCGCCGCGAGGTCATGTGCGCGTCGTCTACCTGGGCCCTGTCGCCCCGCACTGGGACCTCCAGAGCGACTTCGGCGACCGGGCGCTGGTCGAGGGCTTCCGGGTCCGGATGCAGGCACGCCTCCAGCTGGTGCCGCCGCACGACCCGCAGTTCCGCCGCAACCGCGAGCGCGTCATCCGTGACGCCGAGCGCGAGAACCTGCTGTTGGACTGGGACCTCGGCCTCCCCGAAGACGAGTAGCGCCGTGGGCGGCGACCGTGCCACGGTCGCCGCCGCCTGGTCCGCCGCTGCTGGTCGGGTCCGTCGGACCGCGACCGCGGCGTCGGGCGCCGTTCACCTGGTGTCCGCACCCGGGTGACCTGGGCAACGAGGACCCTCGCTACGATCCGCCCCATGGACGCTGCGGGAGAGTCGAGGTCGGAGGCGGACGCGGTCGCCGCCGATGCGGACCGGTTCTTGAACCGCGAGCTCTCCTGGTTGGACTTCAACGCGCGCGTCCTGGAATCGGCCGCCGACCCCCGGGTGCCGCTGCTCGAACGGGCCAAGTTCTGCGCCATCTTCAGCCAGAACCTCGATGAGTTCTTCCAGGTGCGGGTGGCTGGCCTCTCCGACCAGCTCATCGCCAAGCTGGGCCGCACGTCGCCCGACGGCAAGAGCCCCGGCGAGCAGCTGAAGGCCATCGCCACCCGCGTGGGCGACCTCGTCGACCGCCTCGAGCACCTGTTCCTCGAGGACATCGTGCCGAGCCTGGCCGGCGTGGGGATCGTCTTCTCCAGCTGGCCCGAGCTCGACGACGACGACCGCGAGTACCTGGTCGAGGAGTTCGACACCCGGATCTTCCCGGTGCTCACGCCGCTGGCGGTCGACCCCGGACACCCGTTCCCGTACATCTCGAGCCTGTCGCTGAACCTGGCGGTGGTGCTGCGCGACCCGGTGAGCGACGAGCGCCGCTTCGCCCGGGTCAAGGTCCCGCCGCTGCTGCCCCGCTTCGTGGTCATGCCCGACGGCGAGCGGTTCGTACCGCTCGAGCAGGTCATCGCCGCCCACCTCGACCGCCTCTTCCCGGGGATGGACGTCACCGAGACGTTCGCCTTCCGGGTCACCCGCAACGCCGACCTCACGCTCGAGGAGGAGGAGGCCGACGACCTGCTCGCCGCGGTCGAGATGGAGCTGCGCCGCCGACGGTTCGGCTCGGCCGTGCGCCTCGAGGTCGACGCGCGCGTCACCCCCGAGGTGCGCGAGCTGCTGGTGCGCGAGCTCGATCTCACCGACGACGCCGTGCACGAGAGCGTCGGTCCGCTCGACCTCGGGGGGCTGTGGGCGCTGCACGGGCTCGATCGGCCCGACCTCAAGGACCAGCCGTGGTCGCCGGTCACCCAGGCCCGTCTCGCCGCACCCGACGACGAGCGCCTCGACATCTTCTCGGTCATCGCCGATGGCGACGTGCTGGTGCACCACCCCTACGACTCGTTCTCGACCTCGGTGGAGGAGTTCGTCCGCCAAGCGTCCCGGGACCCGAAGGTGCTGGCCATCAAGCTCACCCTCTACCGGACCTCGGGTGACAGCTCGATCATCAAGTCGCTCATCCGAGCGGCCGAGCGGGGCAAGCAGGTGGCTGCCCTCGTGGAGCTGAAGGCGCGCTTCGACGAGGCTGCCAACATCGGCTGGGCGCGCGCCCTGGAGCAGGCAGGCGTCCACGTGACGTACGGGCTCGTCGGGCTCAAGACCCACACCAAGACGGCGCTGGTCGTCCGCGACGAGGGATCGGGGGTTCGCAGCTACTGCCACATCGGTACCGGCAACTACAACGCCAAGACCGCCAAGCTCTACGAGGACATCGGCATCCTCACGGCCGATCCGCTGATCGGCGCGGACCTGGCGCAGCTGTTCAACTTCCTCACCGGCTACGGCCGGAACGTGCAGTACCGGCGGCTGCTCGTGGCCCCGCATCCGATGCGGGCCCGGCTGTGCGAGCTGATCGCCCACGAGGTCGGCGCGCCCGGTGGCGGGCGCATCGTGATGAAGATGAACAGCCTCGTCGACCCGACGATGATCGACGAGCTGTACGCCGCGTCGCAGGCCGGGGTGGAGATCGACCTGCTGATCCGGGGCATCTGCTGCCTCCGTCCGGGGGTGCGCGGCCTGTCGGAGAACATCCGGGTCCGGTCGCTCATCGGCCGCTACCTCGAGCACTCCCGGATCTACCACTTCGCCAACGGCTCGGGGCCGGGATCGCCGCTCACCTACATCGGCTCGGCCGACCTGATGCCCCGCAACCTGGACCGGCGCATCGAAGCGCTGGTGCCGGTGATCGATCCGCTCCTGCAGCGGCGGGTCACGGAGATCCTGCAGGTCTGCTTGGCCGACGACACCTTGGCCTGGTCGCTCGGACCGGGCGGGGACTGGGACCGGGTGGCGCCCATCGACGCCGGTGGCACGGTCGACGCCCACCTCCGGTTCCAGGAGCTGGCGCTCGCCCGAGCCCGGCGAGACGTCGACGCCTGATGTCCGAGGTCGCGGCCGAGGTCACCGCTGCGGGCGGCGTGCTGTGGCGCCGGAGCGCCGCGGGCGAGGTCGAGGTGCTGGTCGTGCACCGCCCGCGGTACGACGACTGGAGCTTCGCCAAGGGCAAGTGCGACCCCGGCGAGACCTTCGCCGAGACCGCCGAGCGCGAGGTGCTCGAGGAGACGGGCTTCGAGGTGGCCTTCGGGCCCGAGCTCGACGAGGTCCGCTACCGAGACCACAAGGGCCGGTCCAAGCTCGTCCGCTACTGGGCGATGACGGTCGTCGGCGGCGCCTTCGCCCCCAACGACGAGGTCGACGAGGTGCGCTGGCTGCCGGTGGGCGAAGCCGGCGACCTGGTCAGCTACGACCACGACGCCGTGCTGCTCGCCGGGCTCCTGCGCGCCATCTGACGGTCACCTGCAGGTCTCGGCGGCCCAGGTCAGGACGTGTTTCCCGAGACGCGCACGAACTGTTGCGTGGTCGTTCACCTCCGGTTCACCTGACACCCACTGGCGGGTCATCCGCCCTCCGTACCGTTCGCGTCGTCATCGAGACACACGTCGCTTCGAGCAACCCGTGTTCGAAGCACACGCCGCCCACAGGAGGGCATCCCCTTGAAGAACCGCAAAGGCATCGCCGGGCTCCTCGCCACGGCATCCGTCCTCGCCCTGATCGCCACCGGCTGCGGCAGCAGCGACGCCGGCTCGGACACCACCACCACGAAGGCGTCCGGCGGCACCGAGACCACCGCAGTCGACACCGAGGCGCTCAAGGAGCTCAACGGCAAGATCGACGGCGGCGGCTCCAGCTTCCAGGACACGTTCCAGCAGAAGGTGTCGACCGGCTTCGACGACGAGGTCAAGGCCGCCGGCGGCGATGTCACCGTCACCTACACCAAGAGCGGCTCCTCGGATGGCAAGAAGGCCCTCGCCGACGGCACGCTCGACTTCGCCGGCTCCGACTCGGCGATCAAAGACGAGGAGAAGCCGGCGTTCGGCGACCGCGACATCCTCTACTTCCCGATCGTCGGCGGGCCCATCGCGGTGCCGTTCAACCTCGACGGCATCGACGAGCTGAACCTCTCGCCCGAGGTCCTCGCCGGCATCTTCCAGGCCGAGATCACCACGTGGGACGACGACGCCATCAAGGCCGACAACCCCGACGTCGACCTGCCCGACACCAAGATCACCGTCGTGCACCGCTCGGACGGCTCCGGCACCACCAAGAACTTCACGACCTTCTTGTCCGAGGCTGCTCCCGACGACTGGAAGCTCGAGCCGGGTGAAGAGGTCACGTGGCCGTCGAGCACCCAGGGCGCCGAGAAGAGCACCGGCGTCATCGCCGTGGTCAAAGACACCGACGGCGCCATCGGCTACGCCGACCTCGCCGACGCGGCCAAGGAAGGCCTGACCGTCGCCGCCATCGGCAACACCGACGGCGAGTTCGTCGCCCCGACGCCCGACAGCGCCTCGGCCGCCCTGGCCGCCGCCGAGGTCGCTGACGACTTGACCTACAGCCCCCTCAACATCAGCGCCGAGGGTGCGTACCCGATCACGTCGCCCACCTGGATGCTGGTCGACAAGGTGCAGAGCGACCAGGCCACCGCCGACATCTTGACGGCGTACCTGAACTACATCCTCACCACCGGGCAGGAGGACGCCAAGGGCCTCCTCTACGCCCCGCTGCCCGACGAGCTCGCTCAGAAGGCCATCGCCCAGATCGACGACATCACCGTCGGCTGATCTGATCCGTCGCTGACGGGACCGGGCCGCCTGGCCCGGTCCCGTCGTGCGATCATCGCCGCCCGCGACCTCACCCGCGACGCCCCTGCCTCCCCTCCACCCGAGGAACGCCTTGACCGCTGTCAACCCCGAAGACGTCGCCGCGAGCGACTCGCTCGTCGAAGGCCTCGACTCCACCAAGGGCGCCAGAGCCGACACGGTGTTCCGCTGGGCCGCCTTCGGCGCCGGCTTGATGGTCCTCGTGATCCTGGCCCTGATCACCTTCACCACCGCGCAGGCGGCCTGGCCCGCCTTCAGCGTCGAGTACTTCACCAAGGCCGAGTGGATCCCGAGCCAGCAGCAGTTCGGGATGCTCGGGTTCCTGTGGGCCACGCTGCTGATCTCCTTCATCGGCATCCTCATGGCGGTGCCGATCGCCGTGGGCATCGCCCTGTTCGCCACCGAGGTGGCGCCGCGGCGGCTCCGGCGCACGATCACCACGGTGATGGACCTCCTCGCCTCGATCCCGTCGGTCGTGTTCGGCCTCGTCGGCTTCTACGTCCTGCGGGCGCCGGCCCAGGACCTGTTCCGCTGGATCGGCGACGTGTGCGCCGGGATCCCGGTGCTGGACCGGATCTTCGGCGAGGGCTCGTCGGGCACCAGCATCTTGATGGCCGGCATCGTGCTGTCGATCATGATCCTGCCGATCGTCACCTCGATCTCGCGGGAGGTGTTCGACACCGTCCCCCGCAACGACAAGGAGGGGGCGCTCGCCCTGGGTGCCACCCGGGCGGAGATGATCAACGGTGTCGTCATCCCGCACTCGCTGGGCGGCCTCACCGGTGCGGTGATGCTCGGCCTCGGCCGGGCCATGGGCGAGACCATCGCCGTGACCCTGCTCATCGGCGGGGTGTCCAACCCGCCGATCACCGTCGACGTCTTGAGCGCCAGTGACGCCATGCCGTCGGCGATCGCCCGCTACCTCTCCGAGAGCGCCGGCACGTACCGATCGGCGCTCATCGGCCTCGGCGTCACCCTCTTCGTGATCACCATGGTGATCAACGTCTTGTCCCGCAAGGTGGTCAACGTGTTCGACCGGCGCATCAAGGGGGCGGCGTGACCGCGACCCAGACGCCCCGCCCCAAGGTGGACGAGCGCCTCGTCGTGCCCACGGATGTGCGCATCAGCACCATCAAGGGGGCCCGCTTCCGCCGCAACCAGATCGCGTCGATCGGGATGGTCGCCGCCTTCGTGCTCGCCGCCATCCCGCTGCTGTTCGTCGTCGGCAACGTCGTGGTGAAGGGCCTGCCCGTCGTCACGACGAAGTTCCTGGTGAGCGACATCCCCAACAACGCCGCCGCGCAGGAGCTGAGCAGCGACTGCGAGACGCTGCGCAGGTACGACCCCACCGCGGCGTGCGACGACAAGGCGCCGGTCGAAAAGCCCCAGCCCGGCATGGGCCCGGCGGTGGTCGGGACGCTCATCACCACGGGCCTGGCGGCGCTGTTCGCCATCCCCCTCGGGATCCTCGCCGCCATCTACCTCAACGAGTACGGGAAGCAGACGAAGCTCGCCCGCTTCATCCGGTTCATGACCGATGTCATGACGGGCGTTCCGTCCATCGTGATGGGCATCTTCATCTACCAGCTGTGGATCGTGAAGTTCGGCAACGGGCGCTCGGCGCTGGCTGCGTCGCTGTCGCTGGCGTGCCTGATGCTCCCGATCGTGGTGCGGTCCAGCGAAGAGATGCTGAAGCTGGTCCCCAACACCCTGCGTGAAGCCAGCGCCGGGCTCGGGTCGCGGACCTGGAAGACCACCCTGCGGGTCGTGCTCCCGGCGGCCCTGCCCGGCCTCGTGTCGGGCTCGATGCTGGCCGTGGCCCGCGCCGCCGGCGAGACCGCTCCCGTGCTGTTCACCATCGGCGCCATCAACTCGGTGGCGGCGGCCAAGACCATCACCGGCCAGAGCACCACGCTCTCGGTGCAGATCTACAACATGATCACCAACGGCGGGAAGCTCTCGCCCCAGATGGCATGGGGCGCGGCCTTCACGCTCATCGCGATCGTGCTCATCTTGACCAGCATCGCCCGGGCCGTCAGCGCACGGTTCGTGATGCGGTGAGACTGCCTCCCATGACCGAAGAGGAGACCCCCGTGCCCCAACCGGCCCCCACCCCGCTCTCGGACCTCGCCCACGAGACCGCCGAGGAGCACCCGCCACCGGCCGCGTCCGCCGGCGCGACGGTCTTCGATGTCGACGACCTCTCGGTCCTCTACAGCGGCTTCCGCGCCGTCAAAGACGTCGACATCTCGATCACCAAGCACGAGATCACCGCCTTCATCGGCCCGTCGGGCTGCGGCAAGACCACCGTGCTGCGCTGCTTCAACCGCATGAACGACCTGATCGAGGGGGCGGCGGTCGAGGGGTCGCTCAAGTACCACGGCGTCGACCTGTACGGGAAGGACGTGAACCCCGTCGAGGTGCGCCGCCGCATCGGCATGGTGTTCCAGAAGCCGAACCCGTTCCCGAAGTCGATCTTCGAGAACGTGGCCTACGGCCCGAAGCTCGCCGGCATCAAGAAGAAGAGCGAGCTCGACGGCATCGTCGAACAGGCGCTGCGGGGCGCCGCCATCTGGGACGAGGTCAAAGACCGGCTCCACAAGTCCGGCCTCGGCCTCTCCGGCGGCCAGCAGCAGCGGCTGTGCATCGCCCGGGCCCTGGCGGTGAACCCCGAGGTCATCTTGATGGACGAGCCCTGCTCCGCCCTCGACCCGATCGCCACCGGGCGCATCGAGGACCTCATGGAGGAGATCAAGCAGGACTACACGATCATCATCGTGACCCACAACATGCAGCAGGCGGCACGGGTGAGCGACCGCTGCGCCTTCTTCACCACGGAGGTCAACCCCGACAGCGACCAGCGCACCGGCACCCTCGTGGAGTTCGACGCGACCGAGAAGATGTTCTCGAACCCCTCCGACGAGCGGACCGAGAACTACGTCACCGGCCGGTTCGGCTGAGGCTGCCGATGGTCCGCGCGGGGTTCAACGCAGAGCTCGAGCAGCTGCGGCTGCAGGTCGAGGTGATGGCCGTCCGGGTCGATCAGAACCTCGAGCGGATGAAGGACTTCCTGGCGGCCGGCGATCTCGAGGTGGCGGCGGTGACCGTCGCGGCCGACGACGACATCGACGCCATGAACCTGTCGCTCACCGAGCGCTGCTACGACCTGCTCGCCCGAGAGTCGCCCGTGGCCTCGGACCTCCGGTTCGTGATGTCGGTCCTGCGGGTGCTCGGGGAGCTCGAGCGCGTCGGCGATCTGGCGCTGCGCGTCGTGAAGGTGGGGGAGGACTGGTCGCTCGTCCGAGCATCGGCCTCCACCTACGACATCCTGGTGTCGATGGCCGAGACGTCCGTCGAGCAGTTCCGAGAGGCGCTGCGAGCCTGGTCCAGCCAGGACCTCGACCTCGCCGACCACCTCGCACGGTCGGGTCCGGTGCTCGACGTGGCCAACGCCCAGCTGGTGCGCGAGCTCCTGCTCCTGGAGGGTCCGTCGGCGGTGGCCACCGCGCTCCATAGCCTGGTGATCGGGAAGTCGCTCGATCGGATCGCCGATCACTCCGCCATCATCGGCAGCCGCCTCCGGTACCTGCTGACCGGCGACCCCGACCACCTCGCCGCCGAGATCCGCTGACCCGGGACAGGACCAAATGGACAACGTTCGCAAGAGCTTCCAGCAGACGCTGGAGGAGATCCGCCAGGAGATGGTGCAGATGGCCGCCCTGGTGACCGAGGGCATCCCCCGCGCCACCGAGGCCCTGCTGGCCGGCGACCTCACCGATGCCCAGCGCATCATCGAGGGCGACGACCCGCTCGATGCCCGGGCCGTGGAGCTCGAGGAGGTCTGCTACCAGCAGCTGGCCCTCCAGCAGCCGATGGCCGGCGACCTCCGTGGCATCGTCACCGCGATCCGCATGATCTCCGAGATCGAGCGCTCCGGCGACCTCGTGGTCAACATCGCCAAGGGCTCGCGCCGCATCTTCGGCACGGAGCTGTCGGCTCGGCTCCGTGGCCTCATCAGCCAGATGGGGGAGGAGGCCACCCGCCTGTTCCGCCTCGCCATCGATGCCTACATCGACGAGGACGCGGCCATGGCCGCCGCCCTCGACGACCTCGACGACCGCCTCGACGCCATCCACCGGGACTACATCCAGGAGATCTTCCTGGTGCACAACTCGGGCGACCTGCCGGTGCAGGCCGCGGTGCAGCTGGCCCTCATCGGCCGCTACTACGAGCGCATCGGCGACCACGCCGTGAACATCGGCGAGCGGGTCCGCTACATGGTCACCGGCTGGTTGCCCGAGCACACCGGCGCGGCGCGGGCGGCGGCGGCGCAGAGCAAGCCCCCGCCTGAGGACGGGTGACCTGGTGATCTGGCGCTCGGCCGCGACGCGCACGCAGCTCGACGCCCTGCGTGCCCGGTTCGAGCGCTCACCCGGCGCGCCCTCGACCTCGGTCGACGAGGCCTCCGAGCGCCTGGAAGCGGCCATCGAACGCCACTTCGCCAAGCAGGCCGCGACCCGCGTCACCGCCGACCGGCTGGTCGGGGCGCTCGACGTCATCCCCCAGGGGATCGTGTTGGCCGATGCGTCGGGGCAGATCGTGTTCCGCAACCGGACCGCCGGGACCTACCTCACCGCCCGCCACGGCGACGCCCTGGTGGGGTCGCTGATCACGGAGCTCATCGCCACCGCGGTGCAAGGCCAGTCCTCCACCCGCACCATCGAGCTCTTCGGCCCGCCGCGGCGCTCGCTCCAGCTCCGCTCGGTGCCGCTCGAAGACCCCGAGCCTGGCGGCGCCTTCTTGGTGATCGAGGACATCTCCGAGCGTCAGCGCCTCGAAGCGGTGCGCCGCGACTTCGTGGCCAACATCAGCCACGAGCTCAAGACGCCCGTCGGTGCCCTCGGCCTGTTGGCCGAGACGCTCCTCGACGAGGACGACCCCGACGTCGCCCAGCGGCTCATCGAGCGGATGCAGCGCGAGGCGTTCCGTGTGGCCCGCACCATCGACGACCTGCTGCAGCTCAGCCAGATCGAGGCGAGCGAAGCGCCCGAGCGCGAGCTGGTGGGGGTCGACCTCCTCATCGACGAGGCGGTCGACCGCACCCGGGCCGCGGCCGAGCTGCGCGAGGTGGACCTCGTCACCACCGAAGCACCCGGCCACCTCGCGGTCGCCGGCGACCGGCGCCAGCTCGTGTCGGCGGTGGCCAACCTGTGCGACAACGCCGTCAAGTACTCCGATCCGCACTCCAAGGTCGAGCTGCGAGCCCGGGCCGTGGGGGGCTGGGTCGAGATCGATGTCATCGACCAGGGGATCGGCATCCCGGCCCGAGACCAAGAGCGGGTGTTCGAGCGCTTCTACCGGGTCGATCGAGCCCGCAGCCGAGACACCGGCGGCACCGGCCTCGGTCTGGCCATCGTCCGCCACGTGGTCCAGAACCACGACGGCGAGATCTCCGTGTCGTCGCGCGAAGGCGACGGCTCCACGTTCACCCTCCGTCTGCCGGCCGGTCCGGCTGGCCCGCTCCACCCCGAGGATCCCGATGCCTGAAACCACCACCGTCCTGGTCGTCGAAGACGAGGACAGCTTCATCGACGCACTGACCGTCGGGCTGGCCCGCGAGGGCTTCCGCGTGCAGGTCGCCCGCGACGGTGCCCAGGCGCTCGACCTGTTCGATGCCGTCCGCCCCGACATCGTGCTGCTCGACGTGATGCTGCCCAAGGTCTCGGGCATCGACGTCTGCCGGTCGATCCGAGCCAAGTCCAAGGTGCCGATCATCATGGTGACGGCGAAGGCGTCGGAGATCGACACCGTCGTCGGGCTCGAGGTGGGCGCCGACGACTACGTGTCCAAGCCGTACCGGCTCCGCGAGCTGGTGGCACGGATGCGCGCCGTGCTCCGGCGGGCCCCCGGCCTCGCCGAGGTCGACGCCGCCGCCAGCGGCGACGTGCTCGAGGTGGGCGACGTCACGCTCGATCCCTCTCGTCACGAGGTGGTGATCCGCGGCGACGACGTGTCGCTCCCCCTCAAGGAGTTCGAGCTGCTCCACCTCCTGCTGGAGAACGCCGGACGGGTCCTGAGCCGCGACCTCCTCATCGACCGGGTCTGGGGCCACGACTACGTCGGCGACACCAAGACGCTCGACGTGCATGTGAAGCGCCTGCGCGCCAAGGTCGAGGCCGATCCGGCCAACCCGTCGCGCATCGTCACCATCCGGGGCCTCGGCTACAAGTACGAGACGCCCAAGCTGTCGCGGGTCTGATCGCGATCCGAGGGGTACCGGGCGGCGTGGCCCGATCTCGCCGTCGCACCCGTTCCCTACCATGGGTGCCGTGACGGACCCCCTCACGAGCCGAGCCGGCTCGCGCCCCAACACCTCTGAGGGCAGCCGCGCCTTCGTGGTCCGTCCGTTCCAGCGGCTCGCCCGCACCCACGTCGCCAACAACATGGCCGACGCCATGTTGGCGGCGGCCCTGGCGGACTCGATCTTCTTCTCGCTCCCCGCAGGAGAGGCCCGGGCCCCGGTGCTCCGGTACCTGGTCATCACCATGGCCCCGTTCGCGGTCATCGCCCCCCTCATCGGGCCGCTGATCGATCGGCTCAAGGGCGGGCACCGCTTCGTGCTGGTGGGCACCATGGCGGCCCGTGCCCTGCTGGCCTGGCTCCTGGTCGGCCAGATCTCCGACGACACGCCGGGGCCGCTCTTCTTCCTGCTGGCGCTGCTCGTGCTGGTCGGCCAGCGCGCCTACAACGTGGCCCGCTCGGCGCTCGTGCCGACGGTGGTCAACAGTGACGGCGAGCTGGTCGAGGCCAACTCCAAGCTGGCGATCATCGGGGGCTTCGCCGGCTTCGTGGGCATCCTCCCCGCCGCCCTGCTGCTCAAGCTGTTCGGCCCGGGATGGGCCCTGGGCCTGGCCGTCGTCACGTACTCGGTCGGCGGCGTGCTGGGGCTGCGCATCCCGGGATCGCGGGTGGCCACGGAGAAGGCCGATCTCGTCGAGCGCCAGGAGCTGCGCGGCGCCGGGATCCAGCTCGCCCAGGCGGCGATGGCGCTCCTGCGCGGCTTCGTGGGCTTCATGACCATGCTCATCGCCTTCGACTTCCGCGGCGGCGACAAGGCGGCCTGGCAGTTCGGCATCGTGGCGGCGGTCAGCGTCCTCGCCGGCCTGGTCGGTGCTGCCGTCGCGCCCAAGCTGCGAGATCTCACCAGCGAGGAGACGATCCTCACCGCATCCCTGGGGCTCGTCGTGAGCGGTGCGTTCGCCTCGCTGTTCGTCGGCGAGGTGACGGGCGCCTGCATCCTCGGCGCGTGCGTCGGCTTCGCCGCAGCCCTCGGCAAGCTCGCCTTCGACTCGATCCTCCAGCGCGACGCGCCCGACGCCAACCGGGGTCGGGCCTTCGCGCGCGCCGAGACGAAGTTCCAGCTCTTCTACGTGGTCGGCTCGTTGGTACCGGTGGCCTTCCACGTCGGGGCCCGCCTCGGCTTCGGCCTGCTGCTCGGGGCGTCCCTGTTCGCGATCGCGTCGTACGTCGTCGGCCGCCTGGCGTGGGCGCACCGCACGGGTGAGCGCCAGACGGCGGCCACCGCCGCGGCCGTCGGGATCGAGGCGCGCTTCGCCGAGGTCTCCGGCGAGGTCAAGGGCCGTCTGGCTGCGGCGCCCCGAAGCGTGATGCACCGCATCCGCGGCAGCGAGGGTGTGCCGCCGGACCCGGACCTGACCGTCATCGTGGAGCCGGACGCGCCGGCGGAGGCAGCCGAACCCACCGCTCCCGCGCCGAGCGGACCGGTGCCCAGCGCCGACGGACCTCCCACG
>Ga0182747_1002033_pt1 | contig 14674 bp, 12 predicted proteins | sample eDN3rd30CBELigBY_FD_128526 | JGI IMG/M metagenome (GOLD analysis project Ga0182747, IMG submission 128526) | Enriched backyard soil microbial communities from Emeryville, California, USA - eDNA 3rd pass 30_C BE-Lig BY (version 2) (version 2) | ecosystem: Environmental > Terrestrial > Soil >...
CAGGACCAGCCGCCACCACGACACCCGGGGCACGAGCACGAGCCCAGCCGCCACCGCGAGGATCGGCACCACTGCCCACACCACGCTGCACTGCCACGTGATCTCAAGCGCCCGGAACGTGCCCTTCGGCCCGCCACCGGGGTAGTACACCAGGGCTGTGCCCGCCGGGTGGTACGACTGGCCCATCACCCGCTCCACCACGTGCGAGCCGATCTCCGCTTCGAGGAAGCGGAGTCGATCGATCTCCTCGACCGCCCGCACCGCGACGTACAGCAGGGCGAGGCCGACGACGACGCGTCCTCCGAAGCGGACCCGCGGGAAGCGGACCTGCGCCGCGATCCTCGAGCGCGGCGCCACCGACCCGACGGCCGAGCGACCCGAGGCCGAAGGCGCCGTGCCATCTCTGTCGCCCATCTACCTGGCAACCCCCGACGGCGGGATCCATGACGGAGACCCATCACGCACGGTGACCCCACGGGTTGTGCCGAGCATGGCTGCATCGGTCGTGCGCGGGCAGCCCCCGCGCCGGAGCAACGAACCTCCCACTCGCGATCCGATCCCGGCCGCACGGGTCCGACAGGACCCCGACAGGACCTGGCTCATCGCCGGACGCCACCGGCACCGCACCACGCCACGGCCCACGAAGGAGACCCCCGAAGCCGCCGCCCAGGGCTATTGGGCATGCGTTCGAGACGGTGACAGCGCGACCGCGCTGTACTTCGCGATGGACGCGATCGAACTGCTCCACCACAGCTACGTGTTCTCGTCGATGCGCCGGCGCATGCCCGGATTCGACGACTACCCGCTGCTGCGCATCTGCGCCACCGCGTTCGCCACCGTCAAGGCCGAACGCCCACGGCTCCCGCTCCGCCCCGAGGCATCGGTCGTGATCGCCCTGCTCGACGAGATCATCGACGTCGGCCGCTGCGAGCGGATCTCGGACACCTCGCTCATCGTCTACCAGACCCTCGCCGACGAGCTCGACCAGGTGGACGAGCACCACGAAGGCACCCCGCCGCGGGCCGGCACGGTCACGCGGTTCCGCGGAGGACCCGCACCTCGCTGACGACGCACTGGGCGCTGGCTTCGCCCGCGCCCCCGTCTGACCAGAGCCTCAGCACCTCGCCCGTTCCCGCGGGGAGGACCTGGCTCACCTGGGCCGCTCGGCCGACCGTGATCCCACCTGGGCCCCGGATGTCGACCTGCACCACCACTGCATGGGGGCGAGGTGCGTCGTGCGACACGACCACCTCGATGGCCACGCCATCGTCGGCCCGCCGACACGAGCGCAGCGTGGCACTCGCCGAGGCGGCCCCGTCGACCGGGAGGGATCGCACCATTCGCTCCACCTCGGCCACCGCCGTCTCGGGAACGATGGTCGTCGTCGACGACGCCACGGTGACCGTCGTCGTGGTCGACGGCGCGACGGTCACCGTCGGCGAAGGGGCACCGGTACCGTCGATCGGCGCCTGCTCCGGTGCTTCGCTGGCTCGGCCACTGTGCACGGACACGACCGGGCTCGTCCCAGCCAGCTCCAGGTCACGGGTGGCGCCCACCACGATGCCCACGAGGGCGCCCGTCACCACCAGCACGAGCGCGACCTCGACGAGGAAGCGGACCGGCACGGTCGGTCTCGCTCGGTGGGCGCCGCGACGTCGCGATCCCGAGCGCAGACCTCTCACCAGCCGCTGCCGCCCTGCATCGACGCGCCGGCGAGGCCGACGCTCCCCGGAAGCGCCGGTGCTCCCACGACCTCGAGCGGGCCAGCGCCGTCGGGCATCCTGGCGCCCTCGTGCAGCGACCGGGCCGCGGCGCCGACGAGCTCGGCCACCGAGCCTCCGCCGTCCAGGCTGGCGATCCCGACCCAGCACGGCTGGTCGGGCAGGACCTCGAGGAGCCGGCCACGCGCCCGCCGCACCGCACCGACCGATGCCGGCCCGTTCGCCGAGAGCACGACGAGGTAGTGGTTCGGGCAAGCCCACAAGACGAGGTCGGTCGATCGGAACTGCGCGGTGAGGACGCCGTGGACCTGGGCACACGCCGCCGGTCCGGAGAAGACGGCCAACGAGAGCGGCAGCTGGTGGGCCCTCGCGTCCAGGCGGTAGGCCTCGATCACCTCCGAGAGGAGACGACGGCGGTGGGCCGGCACGCCGAGCAGGTCGAACCCCTCCCGCTCGAGCCGCTCGCCTCCGCCAGCGGGGATCAGCACGCCCCCGCCGCTCGAGGGGGCCGAGGGGGCCGACCCGCGGGCGGCGATCGGAGTGAGCGCCGACGCCGTCGACAAGACGTGGGTCATCCGGTCTCCCATGCCTGGCCTCCCAACCTCGATCTATCCCCTATCGGGGTACAACCCGACGGCACCCGTACGATGATGAAACGGACGGGCGAACGGCCGATGCCAGGTGGGGCGAGCTGGTCGGAGGGCTGCGCCGCCCACGGCGCCGCAGCCCGCTCGGCGGTCAGGTGGTGAGCGTCACCGCGCCGTCCTCATCGGCGTCCACGGTGACCGTGGCCCCCTCGAGGACCGACCCGTCGAGGAGCTTCACGGCGAGGGCGTCGCCGACCTCCCGCTGGATGACCCGCTTGAGCGGACGGGCGCCGAACGCCGGGTCGAACCCGTCACGGGCCAGGGCGTGCTCGGCCTCCGGGGTGACGACGAGGGTGATGCGGCGAGCGGCCAGGCGCTGGCGCAGGCTGGCCAGCTGGATCTCGACGATCCGGGACAGGTCCTCGGTGGTGAGCGACCGGAAGCGGACGATGTCGTCGATGCGGTTGACGAACTCGGGCTTGAACAGCGTGAGCGGATCGCCGGGCAGGTTCGACGTCATGATCAGCACGGTGTTGGTGAAGTCGACCGTGCGGCCCTGGCCGTCGGTCAGGCGGCCGTCGTCGAGCACCTGCAGGAGGATGTTGAAGACGTCGGGATGGGCCTTCTCGATCTCGTCGAGGAGGATCACCGAGTACGGCCGGCGGCGGACGGCCTCGGTGAGCTGGCCGCCCTGGTCGTAGCCGACGTACCCGGGCGGGGCGCCGACCAGGCGGGACACCGCGTGCTTCTCCATGTACTCGCTCATGTCGATGCGGACCATGGCCCGCTCGTCGTCGAACAAGAAGTCGGCCAGGGTGCGGGCCAGCTCGGTCTTGCCGACGCCCGTGGGCCCGAGGAACAGGAACGAGCCGATGGGCCGGTTGGGGTCCGACAGCCCGGCGCGGCTGCGCCGGATGGCGTTGGCCACGGCGACGACGGCCTCGTCTTGGCCGATCACCCGCTCGTGGAGCACGTCTTCCATGCGGACGAGCTTCTGCATCTCGCCCTCCATGAGCCGGGTGACGGGGACCCCGGTCCACTTGGACACGACCTCGGCCACGTCCTCCTCGTCGACCTCCTCCTTCAGCATCTGCTCGGTGCCCTGCAGCTCGGCGAGGCGCGCCGTGGCCGCGTCGACCTGGCGCTCGAGCTCGGGGATCTGGCCGTAGCGGATCTCCGCCGCCTTCTCCAGGTCGGGCTCGCGCTCGATCTCGCTGCGCTTGGCCTCGAGCTGCTCCTTCAGCTCGCGGATGAGCGTGATGGCGTCCTTCTCGCCCTGCCAGTGGGCCTTCATCGACAGGGACTGCTCCTGGAGGTCGGCCAGCTCCTTGTCGAGCGCGTCCAGCCGCTCCTTGGACGCGGCGTCCTCCTCCTTGGCGAGGGCGACGCGCTCGATCTCGAGCTGGCGGATGCGGCGCTCCACGACGTCGATCTCGGTGGGCAGCGAGTCGATCTCGATGCGCAGCTTGGACCCGGCCTCGTCGATGAGGTCGATGGCCTTGTCCGGCAGGAACCGGGCGGTGATGTAGCGATCGGACAAGACGGCAGCGGCCACCAGCGCGGCGTCTTGGATGCGGATGCCGTGGTGCACCTCGTAGCGCTCCTTGAGCCCGCGGAGGATGGCGATGGTGTCCTCGACCGTCGGCTGGCCGACGAACACCTGCTGGAAGCGGCGCTCCAGCGCGGCGTCGGCCTCGATGAACTTGCGGTACTCCTCGAGCGTCGTGGCGCCGATCATGCGCAGCTCGCCGCGGGCGAGCATGGGCTTGATCATCTGGCCGGCGTCGGCCGCGCCTTCGGCCTTGCCGGCGCCGACGATGGTGTGGAGCTCGTCGATGAAGGTGATGACCTCGCCCTGGGCATCGGTGATCTCCTTGAGGACGGCCTTCAGCCGCTCCTCGAACTCGCCGCGGTACTTGGCGCCGGCGACCATGCCGGTGAGGTCGAGGCTGATGACCCGCTTGTTCTTCAGGCCCTCGGGCACGTCGCCCTCGACGATGCGGCGCGCCAGGCCCTCGACGATGGCGGTCTTGCCGACGCCGGGCTCACCGATGAGCACCGGGTTGTTCTTGGTGCGGCGGCTCAGCACCTGGATGGTGCGGCGGATCTCCTCGTCGCGCCCGATGACCGGGTCGAGCTTGCCCTGGCGCGCCGCCTCGGTGAGATCCCGTCCGTAGCGCTCCAGCGCCTGGTACTGCTCCTCGGGGTTCTGGCTCGTGACGCGGTGGCTGCCCCGCACGCTCTGGAGCGCGGCGAGCAGCTCCTCGCGGTCGAGGTCCAGCTGGCCGGCCAACGCCAGGAGGAGGTGCTCGGTGGAGAGGTACTCGTCGTGGAGCTCGGCCCGCTGGGCGTCGGCCAGCTCGATGACGTTGTTGAGGGCGCGAGACAGCCGGGCCTCGCCCCCGCCGTAGGCCTTGGGGAGCTTGGCCAGGCCGTCCTCGGCGCGGTTGCGCAGGGCGGCGGGCGACGCGCCCACCTTCTCGAGGATCGGCAGGACGACCCCCTCGCTCTGTCCGAGCAGCGCGACGAGCAGGTGGTCGGGGGTGACCTCGGGGTTGTGCTCGGCCGCGGCGCGCGTGATCGCGGCGTTGACGGCCTCCTGTGTCTTCAGGGTCCAGCGGTTGGGGTCCAAGGGCATGGACCCATGCTATCTCGCCATCACAAAACTTGCCTACATCAAACTCAAGTCTTGACGCCCAGCGGGCCGATCGAGATGCAGGTCACGACCGCCTCCGAACTATGCTCCACCGGCCGCTGAACGGGAGGAACGCTGCCGTGGCCGACGAGCTCGACGAACTGGGTGCGGGCGACGAGGCACCCCTCCGACGCGAACGGGTCCCCACCGAGGAGGAGCCCGAAGCCGACGGGCACCGCAGGCTCCGCCGGCTCCTGGGCGGCGCGTGCCTCCTGTTGGGGATCGCCGTGGTGGTCGCCGCCGTGCTCACGACCTCCGACGACCGCGGCACCGACCACGCCGACGGCAAGTCCGGGGACACGACCACCACCGTGGCCGGAGGCAGCGACGGGACCAAGACCTCGGTGGAGTCGGCCACCAGCACCGCGGCCGACGCGAAGCCGCAGTGGCCCGCCGCCACCGGTGGCCGGCCCCCGGCGTTCGGCAAGACCGGCGACCCGGCCCCCACCGACCCCGGCGACCTCCCCGACGGCTTCTACGTCTGGACCGACTTCGACGGGTGGCACGGCTGGCTCGTCGGCGGCGGCGCCGACGACCGGCTCACGCTCACCAGCGACAACGCGATCACCAAGGCGACCCCCGTCGGCGGTCCTGTCGACGTGCAGCTCCAGGGCAACGTCTTCACCCTGCAGCGGGGGAGCGCAACCGAGCGGGTGGTCGGCGTCGACTTCAACCCCGGCTACTTCGCCCGCAACATGATCGTGGCGGTCGACGGAGCGCAGCCCACCTTCGTCGGGGCCAAGGCGACGAAGGTGCCGCAGATCTGGGCCATGCGGCTCGAGCCGCGGTGACCCGGCCCTGACCTCAGCCCGTCACGGGCACTTCTCCTCGGTCGCCTGCGTCATCACGTGGACCGCGTCGAGGAACCCGGCCGGGAAGTCGGCGTTGGTCACCTCGGAGAAGTCATCGAGCTGGTCGAACAGCGCGACGACCTCGTCGCGCTGGCTGGCCAGCGTCCGAAGGCTCGGCAGGAGCCCGTCGGGAGCGACCTCCTCCAGCGACGCGAAGTCGATCGTCTTGGCCAGCTGCGAGAGCTGCTCGGGCGTGCCCGGCGTCGCGGTCACCGCACTGGCCTGGTTGGTGAGGCGCTTGCAGAACTCGGTGTAGTCGCCGTCGGGGGTGACCACCGTGCCCGTGACGACGATCCCGGTGGGGACCGGATTGGCGTTCGACGGTGGGGCCGCCGTGGTGGTGGTACCGCCGTCGCCGCCGCCCGATGCGAGCGTGGTGAGCAGCACGGCGACGATGACGAGGACGCCGAGACCGGCACCGACCCAGATGCCGACGACCTGACGCCGGCGAGACGCGCGCTTCGCCCCACCCTTCGCCTGATCGCCATCTGCGGGGGTGGGGTCGGTCATCGGGTCTCCTCGTAGCTCAGGGCGCGTCGTCCACCAGGTACACCCGGACGGTGGTCAGCCTCTCGTCCTCAGAGTTCACACGGAACCGCTGCCTGCCCACCAGTCGCGTCCCCTCGGGGTACTCGGCGTCCGCCTCGGCCGTGACGAGGAGGGTGCCGTCGATCTCCTGGTCGGAGTAGGTGCGGTGGTCGCCGTAGGCGCGGTTGAACGGTCCGATGTCCAGATAGAGGTCGTCGCCACGGCCCTCGAGGTCGTGGACCAGGGCCGGACCGATGCTCAGCACCACCGATCCACCGGCGTACTTCACCCGGTACCGGCCCTCGGGCACCTCCCGCTCGACGTTGGCGATGAGCGTGGTCGTGTCCTTGGCGATGGCGCCATCGCGGTCGGTGGACAGATCCGACGAACTGACCACCGCCGCCATCGCGACCACCACGGCCGTCGAACCGAAGACGAGCGACGGGACGCCGAGGACCTCCTTCCAGAGCACGGGGAGGACCTTCCAGACCAACCAGACGAGGGCGATCCACGCGAACGCGCTGACCGTCCACATCCACCGGAGGTTGGCTGCCTTCACCGCAGCACCCTCCGGCAGCTTCATCGCCGTGGCGAAGCCCGACCCCGCCGCGACGACGACGACCGCGACCATCGCCGTCAGATCGGTCCGTCGGAGGCGGAAGAAGAAGATGCCGAAAGCCACGACCGCGAGGAGCACGAGGTAGCCGGTGATCCACTCGTGGGTCGCCGGCGTGTGCAGCCAGCCGAGCGGCGCCACCCGGCGGCTGAAGATCGGCCACGGTGCCAGCGCCTCGGCCACCCGACCGGCGGCGAACCCCACACCGCGCCCCGCGCTCTCGCCCTTGCTCGTGGTGAACGTCTGCAGGATCGACGTGATGTTGTGCGAGCCGAGGAGCTGGTCGAGCAGGACCGGAAGCCAGAGCACGGCGGCGATGGCGACGCTCGACCAGAGCTGCGACCGCAGCCACGAGCTGTCGGTGGAGCGCTGGAAGGTCCGCCGGATCCACCAGGTGCCGATGACGATGGCGACGAGGATCACCGGCGCACCGGTGCCGAGGTAGGTCAGGTGATCCTGGAGGGTGAACGTCCCGACGAAGACGAACACCGGCATCGTGCGGAGGTCACCGGCGATGATCGACCACGACGCGAACAGCAGGCACAGCGCCATGAGCGCGCCGATGTTCGACGACACCGGGTCGTGGAGGAAGTTGCCGCCAAGCGACCGGCTGAGGAGCGTGGCGGCCACGGTGGCGACGAGCATCAGCTCGATGCCCCCGCGGCGCATGGCGAGCCAGCCGATCCCCACCAGCGCGGCGCTGTTGATGGCAGCGGCGCCGACGGCGAGGCCCACCGACGCCCCCATGAGGAGCACGAACGGGGCGATCAGGTAGAACTCGATCGGGCCCGGGTGGCTGCTCTCGATCCCCGAGCCGAAGTTCTCGCCCGTGGAGGGCTGGCCCACCAGGGGCAGGTGTCCGTGGAGCACGTCTTGAGCCCGCAGCCCGATCAGCGCGTTGTCGCCCGAAGGGCGCCACCCCTGGGAGAGGACGATGGCGGCGCTCAGCAGCGGGAGCAGGGCGAGCGCCACGATGACGGCCACGAACGCCACGTGGGCACGGGGGGACAAGTCGGCGACCCGGTGGATCTTCGCCGGCCGCCAGGACCGCTTGCGCGCCTCGGCCGTGGACGCGCCGCGAGGCTGGGCGTTCGCGGTGGTCGTGGTGGTGTCTGCGTTCATGCGAGGCCGCCCCAACGGCTCGGGCGGTCGCCGGACGTCTCGCCGATCGTAGGACTCGTTCGACCGGAAGGTCGGCGCAGCGCCGTCAACGCGGCGGCACGGACGGTGCGACGGACACGTCGGACCGCGGCGCGGGCCCGGACCAGTGGAACGCGCCGGTCGCCGAGAAGAGCAGCACGATCAACAAGACGGCCACCGGGGGGACCAGCACGCAGCGCCGCTCGACCGCCTCGGGCGTCCACGTGAGCCGGGACGACACCAGCACCACGAGCAGGGTGGCGACGGCGAGCACGAGCAGACCGAGCACGCCAGCGGCCACGGCCGGGGCATCGGCGACGAGCGACCTCGCCAGCGCGAACGCCGGTCCGTGCAGGAACCAGACCGACACGAGCACGAGCCACGGGTCGATGTCCGAAGGAGCCGCCCTCGAGCGCCGGCCCGGTGGCCAGGGCACGGCGGCGGCGACGACGATCGCGGCCACCAGCGGGAGCACGAGCACGCCCCCGGAGGTCCACCACTCCGAGTCCGGGGCTGCGAGCACCGCGAGCACGACGAGGACCGCGGCGGCGATCCACCGGGTGCCGAGCACGACCGCCCGCAGCTCGCTCGTCCACGGCCCCGGGCGCAGGGCGCCGAGCGCCGCGCCGAGGAAGAAGGCGGCAGCGCGCGACCAGGTGGACAGCAGCATCGTCTGGCCGCCCGCGCCCGCGACCACCTGCACCGCGACCACGACGAGGGCGGCCACGGCCAACGCGAGTGCCACCACCACCAACGGGTCCCGGGTGCCGGGGTGCCGGCGCGCCCGCGGCCGCGTGGCCCACCAGGCCAAGGCCAAGACGAGGGCCAGCTGCACGGCGACCGCGACGAGCCAGAGCGGCTGGAGCGCCGAGGCCCCCCGGGAGGCAGACCGCTCGACGGGCCCGACCAGCAGGAGCTGCCAGTTGCCGGAGCCCGCCACCAGCCCGAGCGCCTCGCCCCGCACCCGCGTGTCGTAGCGGGTCGAGTCGGTCACGAGCACCCACGCCCAGGCCAAGACCAGAGCACCGATCGCCGGGGGCCAAGCCCGGCGCCACGCGTCGGTGGACCGAGACCGCAGGGACCCACCGGCCACCGCCGCCGAGGCGAGCCACCACCCGAGCAGCGCCAGCACGACGTCGACCGCGACCAGGCCACCGGCCAGCAGCCCGAGCCGGAACGCCAGCAGGGCGCCGACGGCCACCGTGGCGAGGGGGAGCACGTGACCCACCGAAGCCGGAGCGGTCCCCGGTCCGTCGTCCACGGCGCCGATCCTACCGATCCGCCGCTGCTGGAGGCCGATGCCGTGCGCCCCTCGCCAGCGCGCAGGTGACAGTCTTGGCGCCACCATGGCCCCCGACGCCGAGCGCCCCGCCCCCACCGCGCCCTCCGACGACGACATCGGGTCGTCCGCCGCCGCTGCCGCGGCGACCGGCGAAGCCATCGAGACGGCCGAGACGGCCGGCCCCATCGAGGCGGCTTCAGCGGCCGACGCGGCCCGGAGGCCGTGGCCGTTCGGCGCCTGGTTGGCGGTGTCGGCCGTCACCGGCCTCGGCGTCCGCCTCGCCTACACGATCGGCTGGCGGATCGACGCCGGGCTCCAGTACGACGGCCCCGTCTACGTGGCGCGCGCCCGCTTCCTGCGAGAGGGCCTCGCCTTCAAGAACCCCGACGCCTGGTTCTTCTCCCAGATCTCCTCCGAGGGAGCGGTGCACCCGCCGGGCAACGCGCTGTTGATCGCCGCCGCCCAACAGATCGGACTCCGCAGCGCCGCGCAGATCCAGCTCCTGGGCTGCGCCGTCGGCGTGACCACCATCGTGGTGATCGGCCTGCTCGGGCGCGAGGTGGCGGGGCGGCGCGTCGGGATCGTGGCCGCCGCGATCGCAGCGGTGAGCCCCGGCCTGTGGTCCTACGACCCCACGGCGATGGCCGAGTCCCCGGGTCAGCTCCTCACGGCGATCCTGCTGCTGCTCGCCTACCGCTTCTGGCAGACGCCGACGGTGCGGCGTGCCGCCTACCTCGGGGGCCTCGCCGGTCTGGCCGCCCTGACCCGCAGCGAGCTGCTCATCCTCGTCGCCGTCTTCGTCCTCCCGCTGTGCTTCATCGCCCGCGGCACCACCCGCCAGGCCCTGACCCGCGTGGGGGCCGCCACGCTCTGGACCCTGATGGTGATCGGGCCCTGGCTCGGGTGGAACCTGGTCCGCTTCGAGCACCCCGTCACGATGGCGAGCGGCATCGACCTGTCGCTCGCCTACGCCCAGTGCGACGACACCTGGTACGGCACCAACACCGGCTACTGGAACCTGTTCTGCGCCACCAACGTCACCGAGGCCCCGGAGAACGTCCTCGCCGACGAGTCCGAGCTCGGAACCCAGTACCGGAGCCAGGCCGGTCGCTACATCGCCGATCACCGGAGCCGATGGCCGATCGTGATCGCCGCCCGCGCCGGGAGGACCCTGAGCGTCTACCCGCCCAACGCGCAGATCACCGTCGAGGCCGAACGGGAGAGCCGCGAGCGGCCCGTCTTGTGGGCGGCGACGCTCGCCACCTGGTGCACCTATCTGCTGGCCGCGGCCGCGTTCGCCCGGCCGCCCCGGTCGCGCCGCCACCTCCTTCCGCTGCTCGCTCCGCTCGTCGCTGGCATCGCCGGCGCCACGATCACCTTCGGTACCTCGCGGTACCGCTCCGCCGGCGAGGTGGGCCTCATCGTGCTCGCCGCCGTCGGCATTGACGCGATCGGGAGGACGTGGAACGCTCGCGCCCCGGAGCGAGGGTCTCCGGCGGATCTCACGGCCGCCGACGGTCCACCACCGCATGCCACCGCTGGACCGAACGCGGCCATCATGGGCGCCGCACCGACGACGTGACGCAGGAACGAGGACACGGTGGCTGAAGCCGACGAACCCACGGAGACCAACGACGCGGCCGAAGAGGCCGTCCACGAGGACGCGAGCCCCGCGGCCCCGCGCGCCGAAGATCCCGACACCGGCACCGACACCGACACCGACACCGACGACGCCAGCACCGATGCCGCCTTCGACGCCGCCTTCGGCATCGGCGAGGACCGCGACCTCGACTTCGGCGAGGACCGGCCTCCAGCGGCCAACGCGGTCCGCATCGCCCAGATCGGCCTCGTCGTGCTCGTCTTGTTGGTCGTGGGCATGGTCATCGTCAGCAAGAGCGGCTCCGACGACGACAAGAAGGCCTCCGGCGACGGCACCGAGCAGGCCACGGGGAACGGCGAGGGCGCGAACGACGGCAAGGCGGCCAAGCCGGTCTGGCCACCAGCCGTCGGTGGCCGGCCCGCCGGGCTGGGGGAGACGAAGGTGCCCGCGACCGAGGTGACGGTCGAAGCCGAGCCCGGCGTGTACCTCTGGAACGACTTCGACGGTTGGCACCTCTGGGTGGTCAACGGCGCCGGCGTCCCCCCGGTCAGCGGGTCGCTCAGCAGCAACGACGAGCTCGGCAAGGCCGTCTTGGCCGTTCCCGACGCCGGCACGGTGAAGCAGGACGGGAAGACGGCGACCTTCATCCTGCCCACCGACGTGCCGCTGACCGGGATCGACTTCAACCCCGGGTTCTACTCGGACAGCATCGTCATCGCCTTGAACGGCCCCGACGGAGCCCCGGTGGACACGGCGCTCGTCAAGACCGGCAAGAAGTCGACCGCCGCCCCGTTCCCCATCGTGATCCGGAAGGCCTGATCCCATCAGCGAACGAGGCACGGCCGCGACCGCGGAGGCCGCGGCACCGACCGGCCGCCCGCCGAGCCGGTGGCGGACACGAGGCCCGATCGCCGGCGTCGGCCTGGTCTACGCCTGGCTGGCGTGGAGCCACCGCTGGCTCTACGAGGACGGTCTGATCAACGTCCGGATCGTCGAGAACCTGGTCAACGGCGACGGGCCGGTGTTCAACCTCGGAGAACGGGTCGAGGCGTACACGAGCCCGGCGCAGATCGCGGCGGTCGCGCTCGGTCGCGCCGTGACCTTCGGCATGGTCCGGATCGAAGACGTCACCTTCGCGGTCGGGATCGGGGCGGCCACCGCCGGGCTGGTCCTGGCCATGCTCGGCGCCATGCACCTCTGGGGCGCCGACGACGGCCGGAGCTGGGCGCTCCCCGTCGGCGCCCTGGCGTTCGCCGCCGTTCCCGCCGCGTGGGACTACGCGACCTCCGGCCACGAGGGCGGGCTCTCGTACCTGTGGATCGGTGCGTCGCTCTGGATCCTCGCCCGACGGGCCCGCGAGGTGCGCGCCGGGCTCGACCCGCGGGTCGACGGCCCCCTGCGCCTGCTCGTCGTCTTGGGGTCGGGCGCGATGGTGCGCCCGGAGTACCTCCTGTACTCGATCTCGCTCGGCGTGGTCTGGCTCCTGCTGCACCGCGGGCTCGCCGGCTCGCGGGTGCGCGCTGTGGCCGCGATGGCGTCGGTCACCGTCGCCTACGAGATCTTCCGCATGGGCTACTTCGGCCTCCTGCTGCCCAACACGGCCGTCGCCAAGCTCGGCGCCGGGCTCCCGCCGGGATGGCACTACGTCAACAGCTTCCTGCAGCCCTACGCCCTGGTCATCCCCCTCCTGATCGTCACCGTCGCGCTGGCCACCTTGCTCCTGCAGAGCGGACGGATCGAGCGCGCCGTGGTGCTGGCGTTCGTCATCCCGGCGCTGATCCAGGTCGCCTACCTCATCCAGATCGGCGGGGACTACGTCAACGGCCGGCTGCTGCTCCCCCCGCTGCTCGCGTTCGTCGCCCCGGTCGCCGTCGTCCCGTCCCGGCTGCTGCTCGCCCCCGTGGACCGGCAGCAAGGCTGGCCGGCCGCCGCCCGGAACCCGTGGACCTTCCTGCTCGGCGCGCTGGCCGTCTGGGCCGTGGTGTGCGCCGTCTCGCTGCGACCGCCGGCCGACATCAGCCGCTCCAACTTCCTCGATCCGAAGTTCGACACGAGGTCGGTCTCGATCCACCGGTGGCTCCACGACACGCCGTCACACCGCATCTCCGAGTACAAGTCCTCGTTCCTGACCGGCCCGTACCAGGACATCCTCCGAGCGAGGGCGCAGGGCCACCCCGCCGTCCTCTCGGCGCGCGACGCGTTCTTCTCCCAGCAGGTCACGCTGCCCGGCACATCGGACCCGGCGATCATCACGCGCGGGATCGGCGCGGTCAGCGTGCTCACGTGGCCCACCGTCCACATCTACGACACGCTCGGTCTGGCCGACCCGATCGCCGCTCACGTGCCTCCGGAGGGCACCTCCCCCGGCCACACGCGTGCGCTGCCCTCACCGTGGTTCTCGGCTCGAGCCGGGGTCACCGAAGACCCCGTGTCCGCGGCCGCGGCGAAGGCCATGACGTGCGGTGACCTGGCTCAGCTGCTCGACGCGTCGCAGAAGCCGATGACCGTCGGCCGCTTCTTCAGCAACCTGGTGCACGCTCCGTCCAACACGTTCGTCGAAGTCCCACGAGATCCCGAAGATGCCGTCGCCGCCTTCTGCTGACCACTCGCCGCCGGGGACCAGAGCCGCCGACCGGGCGTTCGGGGAGCGCCGCCGCCAGCGCCTCGACGGCCCCTCGCACCGACGGCGCACCTGGGCGATCGTCGGGGTCCTCGTCGTCTTGGTCCTCCTCGGTGCCGCGTTCGGACGCACCCCCCGCTACGGCGACATCGTCGGCGACGCCGCCGCGCTCCGAGCCTCCGGGAAGGCCGTCGACCAGCGGGGCGGGAGCATCTGCGTCGGTTGGCCGGCGGAGCTGACCATCAGCGCCAAGCCGCCATCGGTGGCCCCTGATCGGGTCATCGTCTACCTGACCCAGCAGGGCTGGAACTTCGCCATGGGCGCCGACCTCGTCGCCGCCGGGGCCACGATCGAGCTGTCATCGCCGGACGGACCGCCCGCAGCGTTCCGAGCGGCTGCCTCACCACCCCCGGGCGTGCAGATCTCGGCATCTGATGGCGAGACGGCGACCATCCGCCCGACCGCCCCAGAAGGCCCGGCCGACCAGCCGATGGTCACCACCCGCTGCAGCGTCGAGTCGGTCACCGTGGCCGTGCTCGATGCCCAGGGCCACCCGACCGGACCCGACACCATCGGGCTGGCGAACGGGTCGACCGCGTCCAACCCGGTGACGTTCGATCGTCAGCTGGACCTTCCCTCGGCCGATTCGAACTGAGGCGGCAGCCCGCGGGAGGCGATCAGCGGCGGCGGCGCTTGCCCTCGAAGAGGACGACCGACTGGTGCACGGGGATGAGGTCGTAGCGGTTGGCCCGCTCGACCTCCTCGACGGCGTGCTGTGCCGCGGCGCGGGTGGCTTCGAGCTCAGCGCGCAGCTGGCGCACCTCCCGCTCGAGCTCCAGGACCCGCTCGACGCCGGCCAGGTTGAGCCCGGCGTTGGTGAGGTCCTGGATGCGCTTGAGGAGGTCGATGTCGGCGTCGGAGTACCGGCGGCTGCCGCCCGAGGTGCGAGCGGGGTCGACGAGGCCCTTGCGCTCGTAGATGCGCAGGGTCTGGGGGTGGACGCCGGCCAGCTCGGCGGCGACCGAGATGATGTA
>Ga0182747_1002035_pt1 | contig 14652 bp, 13 predicted proteins | sample eDN3rd30CBELigBY_FD_128526 | JGI IMG/M metagenome (GOLD analysis project Ga0182747, IMG submission 128526) | Enriched backyard soil microbial communities from Emeryville, California, USA - eDNA 3rd pass 30_C BE-Lig BY (version 2) (version 2) | ecosystem: Environmental > Terrestrial > Soil >...
GCCCTGGCCCGGACCCACGACTGGTTCGAGGCGAACAGCGGGTGGGCCCCACCCGACCCCGAGACGCTCGAGGACTGGGCGGTCGAGGGTGCCTGCCGGGCCCCCGACGACTGCTGGACCCCGCTCCACGGCGTGTGCCGCCACGGCCTGGTGTCGTGGCAGATCGTCCTCGATGAGCTCACCGAGCTCGACGCCGCCACCCTCCGCCCGACCTGACCCGCCCCCTTCGTCGTGCTCCACCCAGCACGACCGAGAGCACGTGCACCCCTGCGCCTCGACCGAGCGCGGACGCACGCCCTCCACCGCCCGGAGCGTCGGTCACGACCGAGCGCGCGTGCACCGGTGGCGTCGCCCACGTGTGCTGCACGCGCCGCGTCGGTGGTCAGACGGTGCGGACCGAGCCGCCGCGGCGGGGATCGCCGGCGCCGGTGCGGCCGGGGGCGACGGCGTGGACGCCGCCGAAGTACATGCTCGGGGCGGGCCAGACGTTGACGGCGTGACCGGCTTCCAGCGCGGTGAGCACGGCCGGGTCGAGGCCGGGCTCGGCCTCGACGTGGTCCTCGTCCCAGTGGATGCGGGGTGCGAGCACGGCGTCGTCGAGCGGCTCGCCGTCGTCGATCGTCGCCACCAGCACCTGGAGCAGGGCGCTGCGGATGCGCTTGGAGCCGCCGCTGCCGAGCGCCAGCTCGACGTCGCCTCCGGGGGAGAGGACGAAGGTCGGTGACATCATCGATGCCACGCGGACGCCCGGGGGAGCGGCGTGGAAGCCGTCGGGGTGGAGGTCGTCTTCGCCCAGCATGTTGTTGCAGCAGATGCCGGTGCCGCTGATGACGTCGCCCGAGCACTCGCCGTTGGAGGTGGTCATGGCGGCGACGTTGCCCTCAGCATCGGCCACGGTGACGTGCGTCGTGCCCCGGGTCATGAGCGGGCGGGAGCCGGGATCGTCGCCGAGGTCGCCCTGGAGCGCGGCGATCACCTCGGCGTGGCCGTCGGCGCGGTCGCGGTCCACCTCGGCCATGATCCGGGCCAGCTGCACCGCCCGCTCCGGCGACCCGGCCGGCAGTGGCGGCCCAGCGGCCTCGATGCGGCGCAGGGCGAGCGCCAGCAGCGCCCCGCCGAAGGTGGGCGGCGGGTTGGTGAGGAGCGTCCGGTCTCGGTAGCGGGCACGCAGCGGCACCCGCTCGATGACCCGGTACGACGCCAGGTCCGCCGCCGTGATCAGGCCGCCGTCGACCGAGAGCTGGTCCACGAGGCGGGCGGCGAGCTCCCCGGCGTAGAACGTCTCGCCGTCGCCGCGGCCCAGGGCGTCGAGGAAGGCGGCCAGGTCCGGGTTGCGCAGCGTGTCGCCAGCCTGGAGCAGGCGGCCGTCGGGGAAGAAGACAGCCCGGCTGGCTTCGGTGCGGGCGAGGATCGGGGCGAGGAGCGTGAAGTCGCTGCTCTGCGTCGCCGTCACCTCGACGCCGCCCGCGGCCAGCGCCACGGCCGGGGCGACGAGGTCGGCCAGGGGGAGGCGCCCGAGGCGCTCGTGCACGTGCAGGTAGCCGGCGAGCACGCCCGGGACGGCCACCGATCCCGGTCCGCAGTGGAAGGTCTGGGTGGCCGAGCCGAAGTCGACCGAGACCTCGTCGAACGCCGGCGCGACCGCGCCGGCGCCGAGTCCGCGTCCGGGCGTGTCGACGAAGAAGTCGAACAGCACGTCGCCCAGCTCCGGCGAGCGGGCGAGCAGGAAGCCGCCGCCCGCCAGGCTCGTGAAGCCGGGCTCGCAGACCGACGAGGCGAACCCGGCCGCGATGATGGCGTCGAACGCGTTCCCGCCCCGCTCCAGGATCGACGCGGCCGCGTCGGCGGCCCGGACGTGGCCGGCGGCGATGATCCCGTTGGTGCTGCGGCCGCTCATCGGCGGCGATGGTACGGCGGGTCGCGCACCGCGGCCGAACCTCGTCCCGACGGCGTCGTTCCCGGTGCCCAGCGGTACGGCGTTCGAGGCGACGGGTCAGGCGGTCACCACGGCGTTGATGGCAGCGGCCACCACGTTGCCGGTGTTGGCCATGCCCTTGGCGTTCGGGTGGACCGGTGCGGCGTCGGTGGTGGGGACGATGGCCTCGACCCACTTGCTCGACGAGCACATGTCGTGGCCGATGCTCGAGGTGGCGGTGTCGACGTAGTGCACGCCGTTGGCCTGGGCGCGGGTCTTGAGCATGGTGTTGAGGCCCTTGGCCACGCCGCGCAGGTAGGCGATGTCACCGGCGACGATCGGCACCGTGGGCCAGCAGCCGCTGCCCGTCTCGGGGATGATCGTCGGGTAGCCGACCACGAAGATCTTGGCGCCCGGCGCCCGCTTCTTGGCCTCGACGAGCACCTGGTCGATCTTCGGGGCGGTGGCGGCGATCTTCTCGGCCAGCAGGTCGTGCCCGCCCGTCACGTAGTCGCCCTTGCAGCCGGCGGAGAACGGGTCGAGCGTGGCGCAGTTCTTCACGATGCCGCTGAAGCCGATGTCGTTGCCGCCGATGCCGATCGTGACGACCTTGGTGTTGGCGTTGAGCGAGTTGAACTGCGGCTGGTTCGGCCCGGGCGTCACGCCTTGCTCGTTGAAGAAGTGGGTGGTGGTGGCGCCGGAGCAGCTGACGTCTTTGAACTTGGCCGCTTTGATCTTGGTCCTGGCGATGCTCGGGTAGTTCTTCGTCGAGCGCAGGCAGCCGAGCGGGTCCGTCGACTGGTCGAGGATCAGCGGTCCGGCGGTGTAGCTGTCGCCGAGGGCGACGTAGGTGTCGGGGACCGGCGGCTCGCACGCCGTCAGCCCGGCCGCGGCGAAGGCGGCGATCACCCCCAGTGACATCGCCAGGACTCGCGTCGATCGGAACCTGCGCATGGCCTCTCCCCCGGAAACGAACGTGACCGCGCCGGACGAACGTCCAGGCGCGGTCACGTTAACCCCTGACGAGGGGACGGAACGGGTGCGTCAGCCGCCGAGCGCCTTGAGGGTGCCCATGAGCTCCTCGGTGAGGTTCGCCGGCACGGCGTAGCCCTCCTCGTTGCGGATCTCGTCGAAGTGGTCGCGGATGTCTTCGACCGTGAGCGACTCGGTGTCGGTCCAGCCCTGGGTCACGCCGGTGAACACGCGGGCGACGTGGCCGCCACCGCAGGAGTACACCTCGCCGGAGACCGGCACGTCCTCGTGGGCCAGCCACGCCACCACGGGAGTGATGAACTCGGGGTTGAGCTTGTCGGCCATGGCGCCGAGGAGCTCCTCGGTCATGCGGGTCTTGGCGACCGGGGCGATGGCGTTGGCCTTGATGTTGTTCTTCGCCCCCTCGACGGCGAGGACGCGGGTGAAGCCCACGAGGCCGGCCTTGGCGGCGCCGTAGTTGGTCTGGCCGAAGTTGCCGAAGATGCCGGCGGCCGAGGAGGTGTTGACGATGCGGCCGTAGTTCTGGTCCCGCATCAGGTTCCAGGCGGCGTGGGTCACGTAGAAGGCGCCCTTGAGGTGCACGTCGATGACCGGCTCGAGCAGCTCGGGGGTCATGTTCTTGAACGACGAGTCGCGCAGGATGCCGGCGTTGTTGATGACGATGTCGACGCGGCCGAAGCTGTCGAGCGCGGTCTGGACGATGGCCTGGCCGCCCTCGGGCGTGGCCACGGTGTCGTAGTTGGCGACGGCGTCGCCGCCGGCGGCCTTGATCTCGTCGACCACCTTCTGGGCGGCCGTATGCGAGCCGCCCTCACCGTCGACCGAGCCGCCGAGGTCGTTGACCACGACCAGCGCGCCGCGCCGGGCGAGCTCGAGGGCGTGGGAGCGGCCCAGGCCGCCGCCTGCGCCGGTGATGACCGCGACCTTGCCGTCGTATCCGAGATCAGCCATGGGTGTGCAAGCTCCTGAAGAGGGTCCGTGATGGGGCGTGGTCACGGTAGTGGGCAGGGTCAGGCCCGTCGAAGCTGGGGCGGCGGGGCTCAGGCGGGACCGCGCCGGCCGCGGAGCAGGGCCCGGATCGGCTCCAGGTGGTGCGGTAGGCCGCCGCCGGCCCGGACGGTGCGGGCCGTGTCGAGGGCGCCGTTGCGGGGCCGGGCCGCCACCCGCCCGGGGAGGGCGGCTCCCTCGATCGGCTCGACCCGGTCCGGATCGTCGCCCAGCTCGGCCAGGATCGAGCGGGCGAGATCGAAGCTCGACACCGCCCCCTGGCCGACGGCGTGGAAGCAGCCCGCGGCTCGGGCCTCGCCCAGCCGCAGCAGCACCGGGGCCAGATCCGCGGCCGCGGTGGGCTGGGCCACCTCATCGGTCGCGAACCGCAGTGGGCCCCCGGCCCGGGCCGCGGCGACGATCGCCGGGACGATCCCGCCGTCGGCGGGCGACCACAGCCACGCCGTCCGGACGATCGTGGCACCCGGTCCGGCGCGGCGCTCGCCCGCCAGCTTGGTGGCGCCGTACACCGAGACCGGGCCGGGTTCGTCGTCCTCGCGGTAGGGCCGGTCGGCCGTGCCGGCGAACACGTGGTTGGTGGAGACGTAGACGAGGTGGGCGCCGACGGCGGCGGCCGCGTCGGCCACCTGACCGGTCGCATCGACGTTCAGCCGGCGGGCGAGGTCGGGGTCGCGCTCGCAGGCGTCGACATCGGCCGCCCCGGCGGCGTGGATCACGAGGTCGGGCGCGGCGGCCGCGACCCGCGGCCGGACGGCCGCCGGGTCCGACACGTCGCACGGATCGGGCGCCGAGCGGGCCAGCCCGGTGACGTCGTGGCCGGCGTCGCGCGACGCGGCCACGAGCGCCCGGCCGAGGCGGCCGGTGCTGCCCGTGATCACGACGCGCATCAGCGGATCCGTGCTCCGGGCCCCCGGCGGTCCGGGCCGGTCATGGGCCGTAGCTCGGGACCTGGTGGGCGGGTAGCGCGGTGCGGAGCGGGTTCCCCTGGTCTCGTGCGGACAGCACCGGGTCGGCGAGGCCCCAGTCGGCGCCGACGTCGGGGTCGTCCCAGGCCAGGCCGAGCTCGTCGGCGGGGTTGTAGGTCGCATCGACGAGGTACGTGATGCTCAGGTCGGTGAGCGCCGCGAAGCCGTGGGCCACGCCGGGCGGGATCAGCAGGCCGAGGTGGTTGTGCCCGGCGCTGGCGATCTCGCCCAGGTCGATCGCGGCGGTGGCCCCCTCGGTGGGGCTCCCCGCCCGGAGGTCGTGCACCACGGCTCGGGCGTGGCCCCGGACGACGTACCAGTAGTCCGTCTGGTGCCGGTGGAAGTGGAGTCCGACCAGGGTCCCGGCCCGTCGCTCGGCGTGGTTGCCCTGGACCATGGGGGCGGTGTCGGGGAACCACTCGGCCCGGTAGGTCTCGACGAAGCGGCCTCGGTCGTCGCCGTGGAGGTCGGGGTGCGCGACGACCACGCCGACGATGGCCGCGAGCGGTTCGAGGACCGTCACGGCGCGGGCCAGCCGCACCGCGGTGCGCTCGGCGGGGCCGTCATGCGCTGAGCGCCACGCCCAGCTCGTCGATGGCGTACTGCTTGAGCCGCTTGTAGTCGACCTTGCCGTTCGGGGCCCGGCCGATGGTGTCGATGGGGATGGCGCGCTTGGGCGCCTTGTAGGAGGCCAGCTTCCCCTTGACGTGGGCGATCAGCGCCGCCTCGTCGAGGTCGGTGCCGGGCACCAGCTCGACGACGGCGGTGATGGCCTCGCCGAACTTCTCGTCGGGCACGCCGACGGCGACGGCATCGCGGACGGAGCCGTGCGTCTTGAGGACCTCCTCGACCTCTTCCGGGAAGACCTTCTCGCCACCGGTGTTGATGCACACCGATCCGCGGCCGAGCAGCGTGATCGTGCCGTCCTCCTCGACCGTCGCGAAGTCGCCGGGGACCGAGTACCGCTTGCCGTCGACCTCGATGAAGGTGGCCGCCGTCTTCTCGGGGTCCTTGTAGTACCCGATGGGCTGGTGGCCGCCGACGGCGACCCGCCCGATCTCACCCGACCCGGGCGCGACCTCGCGGAGGTCCTCGGTGAACACCTTGGTGTTGGGGCCCTGGGCGAACTTCGCCGTGTCGGGGTCCATGCCGGCGGCCGACACCGACTGGCCCATGCCGACGGCCTCCGACGAGCTGAACGCGTCGACGATCATGGCGTGGGGGAGGTGCTCGATGAGCCGCTGCTTCGACGGCTCCGAGAACATGACGCCCGACGACGTGAACACGAACATGCTGGACAGGTCCCAGCGGCCGGGGTTGGCGTCGAGCGCCCGCAGCATCGGCTTGGCGAAGGCGTCGCCGACGATGGCCGTGGTGTTGGCCTTGTGGCGCTCGATCGTGTCGAACAGCTCCTCGATGTCGAGGTTGCGGCCCTCGAGCGTGACGACGCAGCCGCCGCCGGAGAGGGCGATCAGCTGCGTCATGCAGCCGGTGCCGTGCATCAGGGGGCAGGCCGGGAGGCTGACGATGCCGGGTCCGCCCACCAGCTCGGCGGGCACGCCGTAGTCGACGGGGTCCTCGGCGTAGCGGGGGTTGGTGCCCAGGGCGATGATGTTGCGGATGTGGTCGTCCTGGCGCCACATGACGCCCTTGGGCATGCCCGTGGTGCCGCCCGTGTAGAGCATGTAGAGGTGGTCGCCATCGCGGCCCCAGGGGGCTTCGACCTTCTCGGGGTGCGACGCGGCCGCGTCCTCGTACGGGGTCGCCCAGTCCGGGCAGGGGCCGCTGCCGTCATCGACCCACAGCCAGGTCTTCACGTCGGGCACGCGGTCGAGGATGCGCTCGATGGTGCCGGTGAAGGACCCGTGGAACACCACGGCCACGGCGTCGGCGTTGTCCCACAGGTAGACCAGCTCGTCGTCGGCGTACCGGTAGTTCGTGTTCACCGGAACGAGGCCGGCCTTCCACGCCGCGAACATCGACTCGAGGTACTCGGGGCAGTTGTAGAGGTACTGCGCGACCTTGTCCTGCTCCTGGGCGCCCGCCTCGAGGAGGGCGTGGGCGACGCCGTTGGCCCGCTGGTCGAACTCCCGCCACGTGAGCGTGCGGCCGCCCTGGATCTGCGCCGGTGCCTCCGGGATCTGGGCGGCGATGACCTCCCAGATCTCTGCGTAGTTCCATCCAGCCATGTCGTCCCCTGTGCTGTGTCGGTCGAGAGCCGAGCATAGGACCACCGCTGTGGCGGGCGACCAGCCGGTCTCGCGCTTGGGTACGGTCACCCCTCGTGGACTTCGAGCTGCCGGCCGACGACGACCCTCGACGCGTGGCGGTGCGCGCCTGGCTGGTCGAGCACCCCTCGCCCAGCGGAGCGGACCTGGCGGCCGCCGGGTACGTCTCGCCGCACTGGCCCGAGCCGTGGGGGCTGGCCGCCGATCCGATCCACCAGCTGATCATCGACGACGAGCTCCGAGCGGCGGGCGTCCGCCGGCCGAACAACCCCATCGGCATCGGCTGGGCCGGGCCGACCCTCATCCACGCCGGCACGCCCGAGCAGCAGGCCCGGTACCTGCCCAAGCTGCTGTCGGGCGAGGAGATCTGGTGCCAGCTCTTCAGCGAGCCCGAGGCCGGCAGCGACCTGGCCAACCTCGCCACCCGCGCCGTGCGCGACGGCGACGAGTGGATCGTCAACGGGTCCAAGATCTGGACCTCGCTCGCTCAGTTCGCCACCTACGGCATCCTCATCGCCCGCACCGACCCCGACGTCTCCAAGCACCAGGGGATCTCGTACTTCGTGTGCCCGATGGACCTGCCTGGCATCGAGATCCGGCCCATCATCGAGATGACCGGCGGTCACACCTTCAACGAGGTGTTCCTCACCGACGTCCGGCTCCCGGCCGACTCCCTCGTGGGCGACGTGAACAACGGGTGGTCCCTCGCCAAGGTCACCCTCGGCAACGAACGGGTCTCGCTCTCGTCGGGCGGCGCGCTGTGGGGGATGGGACCGAACGGCGCCGACCTGCTCGATCTCGTCCGGGCCGCCGGCGGGGTCGCCGATCCGCTCGTACGCCAGCGGCTCGCCCGCCTGCACACCACCGAGGAGATCCTGCGCCTCATCCGCCTGCGCACCGTCTCCGCCCTGGTGCGGGGCTCGGCGCCCGGTCCCGAGGCCTCGATCCGCAAGGTCATGGCCGACGAGCACGGCCAGGCGATCATGGAGCTGGCGAAGGACCTCGCCGGCCCCGGGGGCCTGCTCAGCGACACGGGCCCCCTGGGCACGCCGCCCGAGGTCTGGAACTACGGCTTCCTCTTCGCCCCGGCCCTCACCATCGGCGGCGGCACCGGCGACGTCCAGCGCAACATCCTCGCCGAGCGCGTCCTCGGCCTCCCCCACGACCTCGACGTCGAGCAGGGCAAGACCTGGGCGGAGAGCCGCAGGGGCTGACCTGCGGCCGGCCCACGGCCGGCCCGCCTCCCACCGGTGTCGGGGATCGATCAGGTCACCGGGCCCGCAGGCGGACGGACGCGCCCATGGCGGCGAGCAGGTGATCCGGGGATCAGTCGACGAGGGCGATCTCGCCGGTCTGGTCGAGGTCGATCGCCGGCTCGGGCACCGCCGCTTCCTGGAGGCGGCGGTCGGTGAGGTCGAGGAACCGGGCGCCGTAGGCCGCAGCGGCGAAGCAGGCGATGGCGCCGAGGGCGATGCCGGCTCGGGGACCGGCCGCATCGGAGATCCAGCCGACGATCGGGCCGCCGATGGGGGTGGAGCCCAAGAAGACCATGCCCTGGATCGCCAGCACCCGGCCCCGGTACTCGGCTCCGGCGAGGAGCTGGACGATCGCGGTGGAGGTGGTCATGAAGGCGATCGACGCCAGGCCCAGCAGCACGGCCACCGGGAAGGCCACGCCCAGGTTCGGGGCGAGCGAGAGCAGGACCATGGCGACGCCGAAGGCGCCGGAGGCCTGGACCAGCTGCTGGGGCGCGACCGACGAGCGGCGGGCGGTGGCGAGCGCCCCGATCAGCGAGCCGAGGCTCAGAACCGAGAACAGCAGGGTGAAGGTGCCGGTTCCGCCGGCGAGCGGACCCTCGACCAGCAGCGGAACCGTCACCTGGAAGTTGAAGGCGAACGTCCCGATGAGGGCCATCATGATCAGCGGCACCAGCAGGTTCGGCTCGGAACGGATGTAGGCGAGCCCCTCGCGGACCTGGCCCTTGCGGTGCGGCATCGGTGCAGCGCGGAAGAGGTCGTCGGAGCGCATCATCAAGAGGCTGCCGATCACGGCGAGGTAGCTGAAGCCGTCGATGATGAACGGCCAGCCGTAGCCGACGGTGAGGACCAAGGCGCCGGCGACGGCGGGGCCGAGGACCCGGGACCCGGTCATGATCGCCGAGTTCAGGCTGACGGCGTTGGGCAGGTCCTCTGGGGTGACCATCTCGACGACGAAGGCCCGGCGGACGGGGTTGTCGAAGGCGGTGATGACGCCCTGCACGGCGGCGAGGGCGTAGATGGCCGCGACGCTGGCGGCGCCGGCGAGCACGACGATGCCGAGGGCGATCGATTGGACCATGGCGGCGGCCTGGAGGATCGTCAGCATGGTGCGCTTGTCGGCTCGGTCGGCCACGGCGCCGGCCCAGGCGCCGAGCAGGAGCATCGGCCCGAACTGGAAGGCCATCAGGAGGCCGAGGGCGATGCCGGAGTCGGTCAGCTTCAGGACCAGCAGGGTCTGGGCGACCATCGTGAGCCAGCTCCCCGTCTGGCTGACGAGCTGGCCGCCGAAGAACAGGCGGAAGTTGCGGTGGCGGAGGGAGCGGAAGGTGTCGGAGGCGGCGGTGTGGAGCTTGTCGGTCATGCGGGGTCTTCTTCGGGTAGGTCCGCCGTCACGGCGGTCCGGGTGGGGGAGGTGAGGTGGTCGAAGACGGCGACGGCGTCGGCGAGCGCGGCGCGCTCGCGGTCGTCGAGCTCCGCGACGCGGGTGGTGAGCCAGGCCGTCTTCCGTGCTCGGATGTCGGCCAGGAGGGCCTGGCCGGCGGGGGTGGTGGACACCAGGGTCACGCGGCGGTCGTCGGGGCTCGGGGTGCGGTCGACGTAGCCGGCCGCGTGGAGCTTCTCGACGATCTTGGTGGCGGTGGGCGCACCGATCTGCTCCTCGTCGGCGAGGGAGCCGACGGGGATCGGCCCGCACCGATCGGCGGTGGCCAGCGCGGCCAGCTGGGTGGGGGTGAGGCCGGCATCGGACTGCTGCCGGAGCAGCCGGGCGAGCCGGGTGACGCTGAAGCGGAGCGACGCGGCGAGGTCCTCGGTGGAGGGTTCCGCCGGGTCGGCAGCGGTGGCAGCGGTGGCAGCGGCATCGGTCACGGTGGTCATCGTAGGGTGCAACTCTTTGCCCAAGGAAACTATTTCCATTGCCAACGGTTTTCGGCCCGCTCCCCGAACTTTTCGTGATGGTGGTTGCCCTGCCACCACGATCACGAAAAGTTCGAGGGTGGGGGTGGTGGAATGGCGGGGTGCGGGGGTGAGCGGGCAGCATGATGGGCCGTATGGCCAAGACCGCGACGAAGAACCTCCGCAAGGGCGACAAGGTCGTCACCACCGCCGACCTGCGCAACGTGCCCGAGGGCACTGCCGGCAAGGTCATCGTCGTCAACGGGCTGACGTGGATCCGGTACTGGGTCCGCTTCGACAACGGCGAGGTCCTCGGATCCATCTCCCGGGACAAGCTGGCGACCAAGCAGGACCTGCTCGACGAGGCCAACGGCGTCGGCCTCACCGCCACGTCCGACGACTCGGGCGATGCCGGCGACGGCGCCGCAGCGGATGACGGCGGCGGCGGTGGCGTGACCACGCCGAACGGCACGTTCGTGCCGCAGAAGCACATCGACCGGGCCAAGGCCGCCCGAGCCCGCCTCACCGGCGGCTGACCGCCGCCATCGGGCCCCAGGCCGGGTCCCGCGATCCGATGCCGGGAACCGAGGAGCCCGGCTCCCGACGGGAGCGCACGTACCCCGGGACCCGTTGACCCGGAGATCGGCGCGCTCGGGCGTGGCTAGGGTTGACCGGTCGGTCAAGTGACCGCGTCCGACTCGGCACCAAGGGGACCTCCGTGCAGATCAGCATGCAGCTCGCGTACAGCGGCGGCTTCAAGGAGGCGGCCGACACGGTCGCCGAGCTCGAGAAGGCCGGGCTCGACCTGGTCTGGGTAGCGGAGGCGTACGGCTTCGACGGCGCCAGCCTCATGGGCTACCTGGCCGCCAAGACCGAGACCGTGCAGATCGCCTCGGGCATCTTGCCGATCTACACCCGTACGCCCACGCTCCTGGCCATGACCGCAGCGGGCGTCGACGCGCTGTCCGACGGCCGCTGCCACCTCGGCCTCGGTGCATCGGGCCCGCAGGTCATCGAGGGCTTCCACGGCGTGAAGTACGACGCCCAGATCGGCCGCACCCGGGAGATCGTCGAGATCTGCCGCGACGTGTGGGCCCGCGAGGACAAGCTCGTCCACGACGGCAAGCACTACCAGCTGCCCCTTCCCGAGGGCGTGGGCACCGGGTTGGGCAAGCCGCTGAAGATCATCGCCCACCCCGTGCGGCCCCGGATCCCGATCTGGATCGCCTCGCTCGGCCCCAAGAACGTGCAGCTCACCGCCGAGGTCGCCGACGGCTGGATGCCGATCCTGTTCGACCCGGCCAAGGCCCGCGACGTGTGGGGCGCCGATCTCGACGCCGGCAAGGCCAAGCGGGCCGACGACCTCGACGACCTCTGGGTCACCGCGGGCGGCGTGGTCGCCATCGGCGACGACGTGAAGGGCGTGCTCGACTTCGTCCGCCCGATGGTCGCCCTGTACGTGGGCGGCATGGGCGCCCGCGGCAAGAACTTCTACAACTCGCTCTTCCAGCGGTACGGCTACGAGGCCGAGGCCAAGCTCATCCAGGACCTGTACCTCGACGGCAAGAAGCAGGAGGCGGCGGCGGCGGTGCCGATGGAGTTCTTGGAGGCCATCTCGCTGGTCGGCCCGGAGGGCTACGTGCGGGAGCGCCTCGCCGCCTTCGCCGAGGCCGGCGTGACCCTCCTCAACGTCAACTACATCGCCCCGGTCGGCGATCAGACCCCCGCCAGCGTCCTGAGCAACCTCAAGGAGTGGGCGCCCTGACGGTGTCTCGACCGCCGGCATCACAGGGAGGGCGAGGGGCCTCGCCGTCGTGACCGAGCGCAGCTAGCCGTGCTGGTCGCGGAGGTTCCGGGCCAGCTCGAGGACCTCTTTGCAGGTGGGGCACACCGGGTAGCGGTTGGGGTCTCGGGTGGGGACCCAGGTCTTGCCGCAGAGAGCGGTCACGGGGGTGCCGGTGATGTAGGCCTCGGTGACCGCGGATGCCGGGACCACCACGTGGGCGAACTTCTCGTGGTCGCCGTCGTCGGTCTGCTCGTCGGTGGTCTGCTCGACCGAGCGGTCGACGGTGGTCTCGAGCTGGCTCATGGCATCAGCCTACGTAGGCGCCGTCGCGCCGGAGGATGCGACGGTGCCAGCGCCGGGGCGTGACGGCGATGGCCCGGGGCTCGTCTTCGAACAGCCAACGGGCGAAGTTGCGGCGGGTCCAGGGGGTGGCGCCGGCCACGCGGATGGCGGCCCGGGCGCCCTTGCGGTGCTTCAGTGCCCGGACCAGCAGCAGCGACATCTTGTGATCGGCGAGCAGGTGCGACCGCACGGCGTGCTCGTACGCGGTCCGGATCGCCGCGGGGTCGGCGCCACCGTCGACGATGGCCTGGGCGGCGAGCTGGCCGGTGAGCAGGGCCTGGCCGATGCCCTCGCCGGTCATCGGGTCGGTGACCGCCGCGGCGTCGCCGACCCAGAGCACGCGCCCGGCCGAGAGGGCCAGGTCGCCGGTGCGGGCGGGGATGGGCCAGGCCTGGTGGCGGTCCTCGGGGACGGCGCCGGGGCCGAGCACCTCGGCGATGTGGGGCCGGGCCAGGAGCTCGGGCCACAGGGCCTTCATCTCCTTGGTGGCGATCTTGGCGCCGCGCTGGATGCCGAAGCCGACGTTGGCCCCGCCGTCGGGCAGCGGGAACGACCAGGCGTAGCCGGGCAGCAGGTCGGGCTCGAACCACACCCACAGGTCACGGGCCTTGGGGCCGGTGGCGGTGAAGTACTGGCGGAACGCGTGCCACTCACCCAGGTAGCCGGGCACCGCGGTGCCGAGGAACTTCCGCATCGGCGACCACATGCCGTCGGCGGCGATCACGTGCGCGGCGACGACGGTCGAGCCGTCCGACAGATCGAGGGCGACCTCATCGGCTCCGTCGGCCGCGGCGGTCACCTCCACGCCCTCGATCATCCGCACCCCGGCTTCGCGTGCCTGGTCGACGATGGCGTCGTCGAGGTCGGTGCGGCGCATGACGGCGGCGAACTGGCCGCGGCCCCGCGGGAGCGGGAAGGTCGCCAGGTGCTTCGACGGCGACACGACGTGGATGTCCGCCACCTCGGTCCACGACGGGATGGTGCCGGGACGTACGCCGAGCTCCTCGAGGATGCGCAGCGCCCCCGTGGTGATGCCGTCGCCGCAGATCTTGTCGCGGGGGAAGACGGCCTTGTCGATGAGGACCACGCTGCGGCCGGCTCGGGCGAGGGTGATCGCGGCGGCGGCACCGGCGGGTCCGGCGCCCACGATGGCCGCGTCGGCGCGGGTCGGCTCGGTCATCGTTCGGAGGGTACGGCGCCGGGCCGGGACGGCTCCAACTCGATCAGGCACCTGCCGCGGCCAGGACCTCGTCCCACCCGGCGCGGTACGCCGCGAGGAACCGGTCGGGCTCGGTGACCGCCGCCGGGTCGACGTTGATCCCGATGTGGACCTGGTCCAGGTACGAGAGCAGCGTGAGGTTCACGGCGGCGCCGGCCATCGGCCCGAGGGCGAACATCGAGTTGATCCGAGCCCCGGCGGTGAACAGCTCGACGGGGGCGCCGGGCACGTTGCTGGCCACCACGTCGACGCCGCGGAGGGCGGCGCCGAACAGCGTCGTGGTCATCGACGTGGGCAGGCGGTTGAGGATGGTCGCCAGCGGGTCCACCAGGGCCAGTGCCGGCTCGGCCCGCTCGGCCTGCACGATCTCCCGGATCGTGGTCATGGCCTCCTTCGGGTCCTCGATGGTGAGCGGCAGCGGGAAGCGGGCGGGGGCGAAGTGGTTGCCCGTGGCCTCGGGGTCGTCGGCGTCGCGCACGTTGATCGGCATTGAGATGCGCACGGCGTCGACGGGATGGCCCAGCTCCTGGTGGTAGTGCCGCAGCCCGGCCGCGGTGGCGGCGAGGAAGGCGTCGTTGAGCCGCCCGCCGGCCGCCTTGGCGGCCGCCTTCGCCTCGGAGAGCGAGAGCGAGACGGTGTCGAAGTGCACCGACAGGGAGCGGTGGGTCATGACGGGGGAGAGGGGATCGACGGCGGGCGCCGCCAGCTTGGCGACCGACGACGCGGTCTCGCCCAGGCGCTTGGCCGACCCGACCGGATCGGTGACCGCCGCGCCGGCGAGCGACGCCGCTGCGCCGGGCAGGCGCTTGGCGATGCCCATGCTGCGGCGCTGCTCGTGCCGGGCGGCATCGATGAACCGCTCGACTTGGCCCATGACCTCGGCGGCGGGCGCGTCGGGCATGTCGGCGAGCGCCGTGTCCCGCTCGAGCTCGAAGAGGACCAGGGCGATCTGCACGGCGCCGACGCCGTCGGTGATCGCGTGGTGGATCTTCATGATGAGCGCGGCGCCGCCGTCGGCCAGGTCGGTGACGACCATGGCTTCCC
>Ga0182747_1002037_pt1 | contig 14646 bp, 12 predicted proteins | sample eDN3rd30CBELigBY_FD_128526 | JGI IMG/M metagenome (GOLD analysis project Ga0182747, IMG submission 128526) | Enriched backyard soil microbial communities from Emeryville, California, USA - eDNA 3rd pass 30_C BE-Lig BY (version 2) (version 2) | ecosystem: Environmental > Terrestrial > Soil >...
GCTGATCACGCCGATCTTGGCGCGGCTGCCCGGATCGCGGGCGGCCGCCTTGATCTCGATGATGCCGTCGTAGATTTCGGGCACTTCCTGCGCGAACAGCTTCTTCATGAAGTCGGGGTGTGCGCGGGACAGGAAAATCTGCGGCCCGCGCGTCTCGCTGCGCACCGACAGGATCAGCGCGCGAACGCGGTCGCCGACGCGCATCAGTTCGCGCGGGATCTGCTGGTCGCGGCGGATCACGCCCTCGGCGCGGCCGAGGTTGACGACGATGTGGCCGAACTCGACCGACTTGACGACGCCGGTGATGATCTCACCCGCGCGGTCCTTGAATTCCTGATACTGGCGCTCGCGGTCGGCTTCGCGGACCTTCTGGAAGATCACCTGCTTCGCCGACTGGGCGTCGATGCGGCCCAGGTCGACCGCGGGCAGCGGGTCGACGATGAAGTCGCCGATCTTGGCATCCTTCTGCAGCTTCTGGCCTGCGGCGAGGTCGACCTGCTTGAAATAATCGTCGACCTGCTCGACCACCTCGACGACGCGCCACAGGCGGAGATCGCCGGTCTGCGGATCGAGCTTCGCACGAATGTCGTTCTCGGCGCCGTAACGCGCGCGCGCCGCGCGCTGGATCGCTTCCTCGATCGCCTCGATGACGATCGTCTTGTCGATCATCTTCTCGCTGGCGACCGAATTGGCAATCGCGAGCAGCTCGGCCTTGTTGGCGGAAATGGCAGTGGCCATCAGTCCTGTCCTTCTTCTTCCATGTCGTCGGCGCCCTCGGTCGAGAGCGGAACGGTTGCGGCAATCAATTTGTCGGTGAGAACCAGCTTCGCGGTGTCGATCGCGTCGAACGGCAGTTTATGCTCGACCTCTTCCTTGTCCAAAATCGTCACGATATCGCCGTCGATCCCGACGAGGGTACCGTTGAAGCGCTGGCGCCCGTCCAGCTTCTCCTTGAGCGCCACCTTCGCCTCATGCCCCGCCCAGTCGGCGAAGTCGGCGCGGCGGGTCAGCGGCCGGTCGATGCCGGGCGACGAAACCTCGAGCCGGTAGGCGCCGTCGATCGGGTCTTTGCCCGCCTCTTCCAGCGCGTCGAGCCGTTCCGAGATGCGGCGCGACAGGTCGGCGCAATCGTCGATGGTGAGCTGGCGCGTGTCGGGCCGCTCGGCCATGACCTGCAGGGTCGGGTCGCTGTCGCCGCCGAAGAAGGCGACGCGCACGAGCGCAAGGCCCATCGCCTCGGCTTCGGGCGCGATGATCGCATTGAGGGCGTCGAAATCGACCAAATGATGATCCCAAATCGGATGACCGGAAGAACCATGCGGAAACAGCCGCCGCGGCCCGCGGCCCCGACGTCCCAACTGGCTAACCATGTCAAGAAGTGCGCTGCATATAGGCGCGTTGCGGAGAGTCGGCAAGGGGGGGAAATGGAGGAGCGGGTTGCGACCGATTGCGGCCATGTCTTCTCCCCTCCCTTCTAGGGAGGGGCTGGGGGTGGGTAGCCGCCGAAGGCGGCGTTCTTTCGTGGGCTCGCTCCGCTCGCGCACCCACCCCTAACCCCTCCCTAAAAAGGGAGGGGAATGGCTCAAATCCACCCCAAAGCGACCGCCACGTCCCCGCCAAACCATTTCCCCCTTGCCCTATTGCACCGCACCATGCTCAACGCGCCGCCATGGCCGACGACTCTCCCCTTCTCGCCCTCGCCGATGTCCGAGTCATGGCGGACGAGGCCTGCATTCTCGATCTCGCCGCACTGACCATCGGCGCGGGTGAGAGCACCGCGATCCTCGGCGCCAACGGCTCGGGCAAGTCGACGCTGGTCAAGCTGATCACGCGCCAGCTCTATCCCGTCTGGGGCGCCGATGTCCGTATCTTCGGGCAGGACAGCTGGAACGTCTTCGAGCTTCGCAAGCTGCTCGGCATCGTCTCCTCCACCGAACAGCTCGATTTCGACGCCGAGCCGCCGCTCGAGGTGCTCGACTGCGTCGTCTCGGGCTTCTTCGCCTCGCGCGGCCTCTGGAAGCATCAACATTATACGCAGGAGATGATCGACGTCTCGCGCGCCGCGCTCGAAGAGGTCGGCGCGAGCCGCCTGATCGGGCGCAGCATGGCGAGCCTGTCGACCGGCGAGGCGCGCCGCGTTCTGATCGCCCGCGCCCTCGCGCACCGGCCGCGCGCGCTGCTGCTCGACGAGCCCTGCGCGGGGCTCGACCCCGCGGCGCGGCACCATTTCCTCGACATGCTGCGCGGCGTCGCGCGGGGCGGCACGACGATGCTGCTCATCACCCATCATATCGAGGAAATCCTACCCGAGATCGACCGCATCGTGATGCTGCGCGGCGGCCACCTCCTCCGCGACGGGGCCAAGGCCGACCTGCTGACGAGCGACACGCTCACCGACCTCTTCGGCCTCGACATCACCGTCACCCCGCGCGGCGAATGGTATCACGCCGATATCGACGGCTGACAGGCCGGCCGGCGGGGCTCGCAAAGCCCCCCGATCTCGTCTAGTCTCGCGACCCGCGCCGTTTGCCGGGACGAGGCTGTCATGGATCACGCGATCACTATCCTGCTCTGGTTCTCGGTCGTCGCCTGCGGCCTGCTCGCCGGGCTCTATTTCGCTTTCTCGGCGTTCGTGATGACGGCGCTCGGTCGCATCGACACGACCGCCGGCGTCGCGGCGATGAACAGCATCGACGCCGCGATCCTGCGCTCACCGTTCATGCCGCTCTTCCTCGGCAGCAGCCTGTCGAGCCTCGCGCTCGCGATCATCGCGCTTCTCGGATGGGACCGGCCCGGCGCCCCGGCGATGCTCGCGGGCGGCCTCCTCTATTTCGCCGGCATGTTCGTCGTCACGATGCTGTTCAACGTCCCCCGCAACAATGCGCTCGCTGCGAGCGATCCGGCGAGCGCGGCAGGTGCGGAGCTGTGGGCGCGCTATCTGCGCGAATGGACCGCGTGGAACCATGTCCGCACGATCGCCTCGACCGCGGCGCTGATCCTCTTCGTGATCGCGCTGCTCGCGCGCTGACAGGCGCCTTCCCGCCTGTCCCGCCGCGGGACATTTTGCCCGCGGCGCAACTTTTTGTTCGTATCTCGCGGCTTAAGAGGGTCAGCGTGGGTCGCGCGCGAATCGGTCGCGCGGGGCGGCACCGGATTCCGACGCGCGCATGAAACCCGAACTGCATCTTACGCCCGGCATCGCCTGGCTCGATCCGCTGGCCGAACGGCCGGCCGGACCGGGGCGCAATTTCTGGGCCGGGCTGATCGCCGCGGTGATCGTCGCCTCGCTGGCGATGGCCCTGGGAAGCGGGCAGTTGCGCGCCTACACGCCGCATTTCGGCCCCTATAGCGTCAGCGTGCCGCTCGACTTCAAGCCCTATGACCCGCAGCGCTGGGCGATCATGAACGCCGGAAGCTATGCCGACGCGCTGAAGATCGATCCGACGCTGCCCGATCCCGCGAGCGTCGGATATGCCGATGCCACCGGACAGCCGCCCGCCGACCCCGCGACGCTGCAACAGGAAGCGTTCGTCGGCCCGCCCGCCAAATCCTATGTCTTTCGCGGCGCGACCGCGCTCGACCGCGAGCGAGCGCATTATTGCCTGACCGCCGCCATTTATTACGAGGCGGCGTCCGAAAGCGACGACGGGATGCGCGGGGTCGCGCAGGTCGTGCTCAACCGCGTCCGCCACCCGAGCTTCCCCAACACCGTCTGCGGCGTCGTCTTCCAGGGGTCGCAGCGTCCCGGCGTCTGCCAGTTCACCTTCGCCTGCGACGGCGCGATGGCGCGGGCGCCCGAAAAGCGGAACTGGCTGCGCGCGAGCCGTATCGCCTCGGCGGCGCTCGGCGGATATGTCTTTTCCGGCGTCGGGCTCGCGACCCATTATCACACGCAGGCGATCTGGCCGCGCTGGGGCAAGAGCCTGGTGATGACCAATATCGTCGGCGCGCATATCTTTCACCGCTGGCGCGGGCGCTGGGGAATGCCCGACGCGTTCCGCGCGCCCTATCTCGGCCGCGAGCCGGCACCGGGGCCTTATCTGCCGGTCGCCGAGCAGATCGCGGCGCGCGCGAAGGGCGCGGTGCCGGCCGCGCTGCTTCCCGAAACCGCCGCCGCGCCGCTCCCGGACGTCGCGGCCGCCCCGATGCCCGGCGCGCTGGCGCAGCAGGGGCGCGACATTGGTACGTCGGTCACCGCCGTCCGGCAGCCGGCATCGCCGCCGCCCACCTATGCCGACCCGCGGCTCAACCAGTCGGGCCAGATCCGCGACGAGTTCAAGGGCAGCGGGGAGTGGATTCGCTGAAGCAATCGTCCTAGCATTCGCGCTTCACCAGACAGGGAGGCGTCCCATGGGACATGTGAAAGGCATCGGCGGGCTCTTCTTCCGGTCGCGCGACCCCGGGGCGCTCAAGACATGGTATCAGCAGCGGCTCGGCGTCGGCGGCGGCTGCAGCGCCGACGACAGCGTGCCGCCCAACGAATGGGTATGGAACGTCACCGCCGGCCCGCTCGTCTTCGAACCCTTCAAGGCCGACAGCGATTATTTCCCCGCCGACCGCCAGCATATGATCAATTTTCGCGTCGACGATCTCGACGCGGTGCTCGAACCCTTCCGCGCCGCTGGCGAGGAGATCATCACCAAGGACGAGTGGAACGACCCCGCGATCGGCCGTTTCGCGCGGGTGCACGATCCGGAGGGCAATCCGATCGAGCTGTGGGAGCCGCCGGCGGGCTGATGTTCTTGTCTGGCTGACGCCAGACGCGGCACCGGCCCGCTCCCCCACCCGGCCTCCCATAGAATACTATGTCGGGAGGCCGGGTGGGGGAGCGGGCCGGTGCCGCCTTCGCCGCCAGGCGAAGAAAATCAACGCCCCTGGCTGCGCCAGCGCTTGACCACCCGGTCGAGGATTTCGACCTCGCCGCCCGTATCGCGCCATAGCTTCGAGAATAGCGGGTCGCTCGACGCCGGGCGCTTGTCCTCTTCGAGCGTGTCGAGATAGACGCGGATCGGGATCGAGACGCCTTCGCCGCAGACGATGCACTCGCGGTTGCGCAGCGCCGGGATCGAATCGATGAAACCGCGCGCGCCCTCGGGCATCGCGGCCTTGACGAAATGCTGGTCGCGCTCGTTGTTGAGGCGCATCGAGATGATCGTGCCGCACTGCGACAGCACGCCTTCGGCGAGGTCCGACGGGCGCTGGGTGATCAGGCCGAGCGACACGCCATATTTGCGGCCCTCCTTGGCGATCCGCTCGAGAATCTTGCGCACCGCCTGCCCCTGGCCGACGTCCTTCGCCGGAATGTAGCGGTGCGCCTCCTCGCAGACGAGCAGGATCGGCCGCTGCGGCTCGCCGCGCGACCAGATCGCATAGTCGAAGGTCAGGCGCGACAGCACGGCGACGACGACGCTGGTGATGTCCGAAGGCACCCCCGACACGTCGATGATCGAGATCGGACGCCCGTCCGACGGCAGGCGGAAGATCTTGCCGATGAAGGCCGCCATCGTGTCGGCGACGAGCATGCCCGAAAACATGAAATTATAGCGCGGATCGGCGCGCATTTCCTCGATCTTGCCCTTGATCCGCATGAAGGGCGCCGACGAGGTCGCCTTGTCGAGCTTGCCCATCTCGTTCGACAGGATGGCGAGCAGGTCGGAGAGCAGATAGGGGATCGGCGAATCGACCGTGAGCTTGGTCATCCCTTCGGCCAGGCGGTTCTTTTGCCGCGCCTGGAGCAGGCATTTGGCGAGCACGTCGCAGTCGCCCTGCCGCTCGCGGCCCTCGCTGGTGACGAAGACCTCGCAATGTTCCTCGAAGTTCATCAGCCAATAGGGCATCGCGAGATTGTCGACGTCGAACAGCGCGCCGGTGCCCTTGAAGGCAGCCGAATATTCGCCGTGCGGGTCGATCATCACGATATGGCCCTGCGGCGCGAGTTCGCAGATTCTGTGGAGGATCAGCGCCGCGCTCGTCGATTTGCCGGTGCCGGTCGAACCCAATAGCGCGAAATGCTTGCCGAGCATCGCGTCGACATAGAGCGAGCCGCGGATATCCTTGGTCGGATAGACGGTTCCGATCTCGACATGCGCGCGCTCGTCGGCGGCATAGATCTGCTTCAAATCGGCGCTGGTCGCCGCATAGACCTCGCTGCCCGGCACCGGATAGCGGGTGACGCCGCGGCGGAAATTGTGGATGCGCCCGGTCAGCTTCTCCTCGTCGCCTTCGCCGAGGAAGTCGACCGAGGCGACGATCACGCCCCTGTCGCCTTCGTGGAGTTGCTGGTCGCGGATACTGGCGAGAAGCCAGACGTTGCCGACGCGAACCTTGATCTGGGCGCCGACCTGGCCCGCCATCGCGACCGCGGGGTCGCCCGACCCCGCAAGCCGGCCGATCGCTCCCGCGTCGAGGATGATGCGCGAGGCCGAACCCGCGATGTCGATCACTTCGCCGACGAGCAGTTCGTCGCGATGATGCGCCGTCACCGCCGCGATGGGCGCGACGGTCCCGCCACCGGCGAGGCGCACGGTTTGCGCGGCCGTCTGATCGCCGGCGCTGAACCCGCCGCTCTGCATGTCCATCCCAATGCCCCGCCTGTTGTCAGTCCCGACACCGGTATCGCACCGGATGGTAAAGAAAGCGCTTATGCTGCTTTTTTGGGGTTCAGCGCCGCCGGAAGATCGCCGAAGCGCCATAGCCGAGGACGAGCGACAGGAGGACCGCGGTCAGGCCATAGAGAAAGCCGTGGCGCTGCGCCGCGAGCGCGACGAAGCGTTCGAACCCCGCCTTGCGGATCTCGACGTCGCGCGAGGCGACCGCGATGACGCGGCCCTTGCTGATCAGATAGGTTTCGGCGCGGTAATTGCCGACCGGAACGCGCGCCGGTACGGGAATGCGCGCGCGATAGAGCACCCCTTCGCTGATCTCCACCGCGCGGGGGTTTTCATAGAAAAGGCCAAGCCGGCGATAGAGATCGATCAGCCCGCCCTCGAAGCGTTCGAGCTTCTTCGCTTCGGAAAAGCCCGTCGGCGACATCGACAGGTTGCTGAGCCCGAGTTCGAAGATCGCCGCGGTACGCTCGTCGACCAGCTTGTCGATCGGGCGCGACGATCCGATCGCATAGAAGCCGGGCGAGGTGCGCAGGCGAATGCTGCTGGCGTTCACCCAGATGCCCGCGACGCGCTGTTTCTCGCGCAGCACGATCGGACGCACCGGCCCTTTCAGCACGACGACGATGTCGGCGCGGTCGTCGGGCAGGCGCTGGCCCGGATAGAGGATCGCGCCGAACAGCAGCAGTTCCTCGCCCGTGAAGCTGTACTGGATGTCGATCGCGCGGTTCGACACGTCGGGCACCAGCCGCGGGTCCGCCGCCTGCACGCTCCCGGCGGGCAACAGCGTGGCGGCAAGCCCCAGCAGCAAGGCGGCCAGGCGCGTCATTGCACGGTATAGATTTCTTCGGGGCGGATGAAGAGGTCGACCCCCATGCGCAGCGCCACGAGAAGGACGATCACCGCGAGCAGCAGCCGCAGATATTCGGGCCGAACCGACTGGGCGAAGCGCGCGCCGACCTGCGCGCCGGTGACGCTGCCGAGCAGCAGCAACCCCGCGAGCACGATGTCGACCGCACCCGTCGTCATCGCATGCACCATCGTCGTCGCGATCGTCACGAACAATATCTGGAACAGCGAGGTGCCGACGACCACCTGCGTCCCCATGCCGAGCAGATAGACCATCGCGGGAACCATGATGAAGCCGCCGCCGACGCCGAGCAGCATCGTCAATATCCCGACCCCCATGCCGAGCAGCAGCGGCGCGAGCGGCGAGATATAGAGGCCCGAGCGATAGAAGCGCCAGCGCAGCGGCAGGTTGGCGACCATCGGGTGATGGCGGCGCTTGCGCGGGGGCGGCGGTATCCCCGCCTTCATCGCCCGCAGCGAACCCCACGCCTCGCGCCCCATGATCGTGCCGACCGATCCCAGCATCGCGACATAGAGGATCGAGATCACCGTATCGATCTGCCCCCAGGCGGTCAGCAGCTCGAACAGCCCCGCGCCGATCAGCGACCCGACAAGGCCGCCCGCGACGAGCACCGCGCCCATGCGCAGGTCGACGCCATCGCGCTCGAGGTAGGCCATCGTCCCCGACACGCTGGCGCCCGTCACCTGCGTCGCCGCCGATGCCGCGGCCACCGTCGGCGGAATCCCGTAAAAGATCAGCAGCGGCGTGGTCAGAAAGCCGCCGCCGACGCCGAACATGCCCGACAGAAAGCCGACCCCGCCGCCGAGCAGGATGATGAACAGCGCGTTGACCGACAGGTTGGCGACAGGAAGATAGAGATCCAAGAACAGGCCCCGACGCGTGATGCCGGCGCCCGGGCGGCGCCGATTCATGCGACCCTAGACGATTTTTCCGGGCCGGGGAATCGGCTGCGCGCCTATGGCCGCGCGATTTTCAAAAGTCGGCCGCCAGCGTCACCGCGAGCCCGCTCGCGGGGCGCGCATCGCCCGCGACGCGCTGCCGCCAGTCGACCGCGATCCGGCTGCCCTGCCCGACGTCGGGCAGGCGCAACGTCAGCCGTGGGCCGACGTCGACCCGCGATGCGCCGGGCTGCGCCGCGGCAACCGCCAGCCCGCCGAGCCGCAGCGGCGCGTCCCTGCCGACCGCGTGATCGACGACGACCGCGGCCTCGGCGAAGCCGTCGCGGCGATGGGCGCCGACCACCCCGGCCTGGCCATATGCTTCCAGCCGGAAACCGCCCGGCAGCGCCACATCGCTGACGCCGCCGCCGACCGTCGCCGCCAGCGCGGTGCGCCCCTCGGGGCCCGCGGCAAGGCGCTGTTCGATCGCGATATCGACCGGCAGATGCGCCACCGGGGCGAAGGCCAGCCCGAGCGCGACCTCGCGCTGGCCCGGCCGGTCGGTCGCGATCGTCGCGCGCGCAAAGGCGCGCGTCCGGCCCTGGTCGCCGAATCCATAGACGGCGCGCATCCCCGCCTGGCTGCCCCCGAGTTCGCCGCCCGCGGCGATCACTCCCGGCGCCGATGCCGAGCCCTGGCGCAGGAACAGCCACCCCGACAGCGACCAGCCCGAAAGATCGCGCGCCATCCAGAAGGGCTTGCCCGATCCGGGCTCGGCGCGCGCCGCGGCGTTCGCCGGCATCCAGATCGCGCCGGTCGGCACCGCCGCGCGTGCCTTACTCTGAGCCAGCGGCGAGAGCAGCCGCGCCATCAGCGCGAGGCGAAGGCCGTGACGATCGAGCCCGCCCCCCCTTTCCGGTGAGCGCTGCGGCATGACCTGGCCAACCGCTGCGATCTTCGGCGACGAGTGGAACGCCCGAAACCGGAGGCGATTTCGCGCTGCCGGCCATCGGTGCGTGATCCGCGGCAGCGGGCGACGCCGCCGGCATCGTGTTCATGGCGAACCGGGACGGCGGCGACCAGGGCGAAGGCGGCATCGGCGGCACCGGGACGGCGGGATTCCAGTTCGCGAGCAGGCGCAGCGCGATCCAGCCGCCGCCGCAAAGCAGCAGGAAACGCAGCGCCGGCGCATCGCGGCGCGCGCGCGGCCCCGACTGCCGGATCATCACGGCAGGCGAACCGGCATGGCGACCGGGCGGGATGCGGCTTCGGTGTCATGCTCGGTCTTGTCCCACACGACCTCGCCCGACCGCAGCATGTGGCAATAGATCGCCACCGCCCGCCACGTCGCAAGCACCGCGATGACATTGGCGACGAAGGCGCGCGGGGCCGCGCGCAACCCCTGCCGCCAGCCGTACCAGCGCGCGGTGAAGTGACAGCGCATGCCAAGCCGCCACAGCAGCAGCGCGGCCGCGAAATCCAGGAGAAGGCGCAGCCCCTCATGCGCGACAGGCGGCGGCCAGCCGATCGTCCCCTGCCCCACCCAGCCCAATAGGGTCAGGACCAGCCCGGCATAGGCGGCGAGAATGACGACGGCGGCGAGCGGTGCGCGCCGGTCGCGCCACAGCATCCAGCGCGCGGCCCAGCCACGGGCACCGCCCCCTTCGGCGACCGCGTTCCATCCCAGATGATCCCAGCCTTCGAGCGCGATCCCCGCGATCCACCGCGCCTTCTGTCGCATCGCGGCATCGGCGCGGCCCGGAAAACAACCGCGCGACACGATCGGATCGCCCGCCCCCGCCGAGGCGGCGACGAAACGCGCGCGCAGGCCATGAGCGCCGAGGAGCATTCCTACCTCATAATCCTCGGTCAGGCTGTCGGCGCGAAAGGGCCGCCCGTCGCGGTGGAGCGCGAGCAGCGACAGCGCGCCCCGCGACAGCGCGCATCCCACCCCCGCCGACGGGATCGGCAGGCCGAGCCGCGACCGAACCGCGAGTTCCTTTCCATGCGCCTCGGCGAATTCGTCGGCATAATGGCCGCCGACCCAGATCGCGCCCTTGCGGATCATCGGCACCACCGGAATCTGCACCATCGCATGGTCGGCGAGCATCGCGCGATAGAGCGCCAGTTCGCCCCAATGGACATGGTCCTCGGCGTCGTGGAGAACGACGGCGGCGAAGCGCGCGCCCTCCGCCCGTTCGTCGTCGAGCAGCGCCGCCCACAGCCGATTGAGATTGTCGCCCTTGGTTGTCGGGCCGTCCGCCGCGCCGATGACGAGGCGCAGCCGCGGATCGCGCGCGACCAGCGGCGAGACCGCGAGCAAGGTCGCGGCGTCGTTCGGATAGCAGCCGACATAGAGGCGAAAATCCTCGCCCTCCCAGGCGGCGAGCGTCCTCCGGAGCATCGCGGGAAGCACCGCCGCTTCATCCCAGGCGGGGACGAAAATCGCAAAGCTGCCGTCGACGACGCGCGTTCCGCCCCGGGCCGAGGGCTGCGAGCGACCGCGCGTCGCAAGCCACACCGCGTCGAGCAGCAGGTCGTCGAGCCCGATCAGCAGGATGCCGACCGCCGCAAAAAGCATCAACTCGTGCGCGGCGCCATGCACGAACCACGGCAGCCATGCGATCGACAGTTCCACCCCCGTGCCCCGTCTTCCCCGACGACGCCCCCGTCGCCATCTCGCGACAAGGGGTAATGGAAACCCTTTCTTTGTAAAGGGTGACGAACCGGGAAGCGCGCGTTACTAAGCCCGCGAAAACATCCGATCTGGCAGGAATATAATCGCCCGATGGCCCCCGGCCCCGCTCCCCGTTCCGCGCTGCGCGACTTTCTCGAAAGCGAAAGCGCCGGCGGGATGCTGCTCATCCTCGCCGCGGCGCTGGCGATGATCGTGGCCAATTCGCCGCTCGGCGCCCTCTATCACGACGCGGTCCACGCGGTGACCGGCCCGATCCTCACCGACAAGCTCGGGCCGATGACGGTGCATTTATGGATCAACGACGGGTTGATGGCGATCTTCTTCCTGCTCGTCGGGCTCGAGATCAAGCGCGAGTTCGTCGACGGGCGGCTCGCGAGCTGGGACCGGCGGCGGCTGCCGATGATCGCCGCGGCGGCGGGCATGGCGGTGCCGGCGATCCTCTACATGATCTTCGCGGGGGCCGAGCCGGGGCTGGCGCAAGGCTGGGCGATCCCCGCCGCGACCGACATCGCCTTCGCGATCGGCGTCCTCGCGCTGCTCGGAAAGCGCGCGCCGACCTCGCTCAAGCTTTTCCTCGTCACCGTCGCGATCGTCGACGACATGGGCGCGGTCGCGATCATCGCGCTTTTCTATACCGCGAAGATCGATCTCGCCGCGCTCGCGGCCGCGGCCGCGCTGCTCGCGCTGATGTTCGCGCTCAACCGCGCGGGCGTCAAGCGCCTGACCGTCTATCTGCTGGTCTTCGCGCTCCTCTGGTATGCGATGCTGCTGTCGGGGGTTCATGCGACGATCGCCGGTGTCCTCGCGGCGATGGCAATCCCCTTCGAAGCGACGCCGGGTGCGCCCGACAGCGCCGCTTCGCCGCTCCACCGCCTCGAACATGCGCTCCACCCGTGGGTCGCCTTCGCCATCGTGCCGCTGTTCGGCTTCGCCAATGCCGGGGTCGACATCGGCGGGCTGACCGCCGACCAGATCTTCGCGCCGCTGCCGCTCGGCGTGGCGGCGGGGCTGTTCCTGGGCAAGCAGATCGGCATTTTCGGCAGCGTCTGGCTCTCAGTCCGGTTCGGCATAGCGGGCCGGCTGCGCGGCGCGACCTGGCTCCAGGTCTATGGCGTCGCGCTGCTGTGCGGCATCGGCTTCACGATGAGCCTGTTCATCGGCGGCCTCGCCTTTCCGGGGAACGCCCTCTTGGTCGAGGAAGCGAAAATCGGCATATTGATGGGATCGCTGGTCGCCGCGCTCGCGGGTTTCGCGGTGCTCCGCTTCGCGCCGCCGCATCCCAGCCATGCCGCGATCGAGGCCGATAGCGACGCCGAGATCGACGGCGACGGCGATGTCCGCGACACGTCGGAAACGAAAGGAGCCGTGCCCGTCTGATGCGCACCCCCACGATCCTTCTGCTGCTCGCCGCGGGCACCGCGCTGTCGGGCTGCTACGCGCTCGACCCCGAAATGAAGCGCGCCGTTGCCGAGCGCAAGGCTCAGGAACGCGGCGCTCCCGCTGCGCCCGCTCCCGCCTCCGCCGCACCGGGCGCGGACGAGGAGGAAAGCGCCCCCGCCAAGGTGAGCGTCAATGTTCCCGCGATCGACGTCCGCAGGATGGAGGTCGTCTCGGGCATGACCGACCTGCCGGCACCCGGCGCGCCGCCACCCGAAACCCCCGCCGCATCCGCCGGCGCCGACGCGAACGCCTGGCCGGCGCCCGCCGCGCCCGTCGACCCGACCGCGGCCATCTATGCCGCGCAGGCGGTCGATGCGATCGCATCGGCCTATGTGCTGCTGACCCTCGAGATCGGTACCCACGAAAGGGGCTATATCGACGCCTATTACGGCCCGCCGAGCCTGCTCGAAGCGGCGACCAAGGCGCCGCGCGACAAGCCGACCCTGCTCGCCGCGGCGCGGCAGCTGATGGCCAAGCTCGATGCCGCGGCGCCCGATCTTTCCGACCCGATCGAGCGGCGCCGCGCCGCCTTCCTGCGTGCCCAGCTCCGCGCCGCCGAAACGCGGCTGATGATGATGGAGGGGACGCGCTTCCCCTTCGCCGAAGAGGCCGAGCGGTTGTTCGGCGTGCGCCCCCAGTTGAAGCCGCTCGCGAGCTACGACGCGCAGCTCGCCGCGATCGCGGCGCTCGTCCCCGGCGACGGCTCGCTCGCGGCGCGGGTCGAGGCCTATCTCGACCGCTTCACCATCCCCAAGGACAAGCTGAAGCCGGTGTTCGACGCCGCGATCGCGCGCTGCCGCGGCCGCACCGCCGCGCATGTGACGATGCCCGAGGGCGAGAGCTTCGACCTGCAGTTCGTCACCGGCAAGAGCTGGAGCGGCTATAATTATTACCAGGGCGGCTATCACAGCATCATCCAGGTCAACACCGACCTGCCGATCCGCCTGTCGCGTGCGCTCGACCTCGGCTGCCACGAAGGCTATCCCGGCCACCACCTCCTCAACATGAAGCTCGAGGAGCAGCTGGTGAAGGCGCGCGGCTGGACCGAGTTCAGCGTCTATCCGCTCTACAGCCCGCAAAGCCTGATCGCCGAGGGCAGCGCCAATTACGGCATCGACCTCGCCTTCCCCGACCGCACGCGGCCCGACACCGAGCGCGACGTGCTGATGCCGCTCGCCGGCATCGCGCCGCCGGGCGACGATCGCTACTGGCAGCTCAACGACGCGCTGAAGGCGTTGCAGGGCGCGCGCCTGACCATCGCGCAGCAATATCTCGACGGCGCGATCGACCGGCCGACCGCCGTGGCGCTAACGCAGAAATATCTGCTCGTGTCGCCGCAGCGCGCCGAGCAGTCGGTCGCCTTCACCGACCAGTATCGCAGCTATGTGATCAACTACGGCATCGGCGAGGACATGGTCCGCGCCTATGTCGTGCGCGGCAGTCCCGACCGCGACGAAAGCTGGCGGCGGATGATGCTGATCCTCAGCGAACCGACGCTGCCGTCGGACCTTACCGCGCCATGACCGCGGCGGGGCGGCGGATCACTCCGCCGCCATCGCCAGTTCGACGCGCTGCGGTCCGCGGATCACGCCGCCGGGGGTCGGCCCCTGCATTTCGCCGTTCTGGAAGGTGACGACGCCCGACTTGATCGTCGCGACATAGCCGTCGGCCTTTTGCAGCAGGCGCTTGCCGCCCGCGGGCAGGTCGAAGGCGAGCCACGGCTTGCCGAGCTTGATCTCGTCCATGTCGATGACGTTCAGATCGGCGAGATAGCCGGGCGCGAGCAGCCCGCGATCCTCGAGTCCATAGAGCAAGGCGGTGTCGCGGCACTGGCGCTTCACCGCATGTTCGAGCGCGATGCGGGCGCCCGCGCGGTCGCGCACCCAATGCTGGAGCATGAAGGTCGGCGAGGCCGCGTCGCAGATCGTCCCGCAATGCGCGCCGCCGTCGGACAGGCTGTTCACCGTGTCGTTCGCGGCCTGCAGATCCTCCAGGAAATTGAGATTGCCGTCGCGGTAGTTCAAAATCGGGAAATAGATGAAGCCCTTGCCATCGTCCTTCATCAGCAGCTCATAGGCATATTCGGACGGGCTCATCCCCGCGGCGGTCGCGCGCGCCATGATGCTTTCGTCCATCTTCGGCTCGTAATTGAAA
>Ga0182747_1002038_pt1 | contig 14635 bp, 10 predicted proteins | sample eDN3rd30CBELigBY_FD_128526 | JGI IMG/M metagenome (GOLD analysis project Ga0182747, IMG submission 128526) | Enriched backyard soil microbial communities from Emeryville, California, USA - eDNA 3rd pass 30_C BE-Lig BY (version 2) (version 2) | ecosystem: Environmental > Terrestrial > Soil >...
GAGCGCCGCGGCGTCCGCGCCCGTCACGCCGAGCGCCGCACGGCCGCCGCCGGTCCCCGGGACCGCGGCGCCCGATCCGGCCGGGTCCGCCCCGGGCGCCGTGGCCCCCGGCGTCGTCGCACCGGGCGTCGTCGCGCCCGGCGTCGTCCCGCCCTCAGCCGCCGCCACCCGCAGCGTCACCGCGTCGGTCGCCACGGCGGCCGCGGCGTTCTCGACCACCAGCCGGATCATCAGCCCGTCGTCGCCCACGACCGGCGTGTAGCTGACGGTGTGCCGCACCGTCCCGGAGGTCGGGGCGGCCGCGACCCGGAGCGCGAGGGCGCGCGGTGCGGCGATGCCCGCTTGGGACACCTGGGCCCCGTCGGGCAGGTCGCCCCAGGTCCTGCCGCCGTCGCGCGACGACTGCCAGGTGGCGGTCCCCGCGTCCGCGTCGACCACCCAGGACAGCGTGACCGGCTGACCGGCGACGACGGCGAGGACCCCGTCGGCGCCCACGCCGCCGGGCTCGGACACCACCTCCGGGGCCGTCACGACGGTGATGAGCGCCGGGGCGCTGGTGGCGGTCGCGGGTCCGGCGACCAGCGTCGACGCGGCGACCGCGCGGACGAGGGTGCCGTCGTCCGCCGCCGTGACCGGGAGCTCCAGCACGGGGCCGGTCGCGCCCGGGACCGGGAGCCACGCGGTGCCGTCCGCCGACCGCTCCCACGTGACCGTCGGCGCCGGGGAGCCGCTCGCGGCGACCTCGAACCGCGCGGTGCCCCCGTCCGGCACCGCGACGTCGGCGGGATCGCCCACCTCGGGCGGGGTGAGGACGCGCAGCACCGCGACGCCGCTCGCGACGTCGGCCGCCGCGGCGTTGCTCGCGAGCGCCCGGTACGACGACCCGTCGACCTCCGTGGTGGCCGGCACGGTCAGGGTCCCGGACGTGCCGCCCGCGACGTCGGTCCACGCGCCGCCCGGCGCACGGACCTGCCACCGGAGCGCGGGCGTCGGCGAGCCGGCCGCCGCGACCGTGAAGGTGGCGACGCCCCCCGCGTCAGCGGTCGCGTCGGTCGGCTGCGCCGTGAAGGTCGGCGCGGTGTGCACCGTCAGCGTGGCCGCCGCGCTCGGCACCTCGCCCGCGGCACCCGTGGCGACGGCCCGGACGAGCAGGCCCTGGTCCCGCGGGCCGGCCGTGCGCTCGTAGACGGGGCCCGTCGCGCCGCGGACGTCGGTCCAGCCGCTCCCGTCGTCGGTCTGCCAGCGCACGGCCGGCGCGGGCTCGCCGGCCGCCTCGACCTCGAACCGCGCCACGTCGCCCGCCACGACCGTGGCGTCGGCGGGGCCGGTGACCTCGGGACCCCACAGGACGGTCAGCGTGGCGGCGGCGGACACGGCGGACCCGGCGGCGCTGCTGGCCACGGCGCGGTAGCGGGTCCCCTGCGCGGCGCGCTCCGCCGGGACGACGAGCGTCGCGGAGCCGGCGCCCGGGACGGCGGCCCACCCGGACCCGCCCGGGACGAGCACGTCCCAGCGCAGCGTGGGCGCCGGGGTCCCCGAGACCGCGACGGTGAAGGTCGCGTCGGCGCCCTCGGGCACCGCCTGGTCCTGCGGGTCGGCCGTGACGACCGGCGCGGCGTGCAGGGTGATCGTGGCGGCGGCGCTCGCGACCTCGCCGGTCGCGCCGGTCAGCACCGCCCGGACGCGCAGCCCCGCGTCGCCCGAGCCCAGCACGCGGTCGTAGGTCGGGCCGGTCGCGCCCGCGACGTCGGTCCAGACGTCCTGGCCGGACGGCGCCGTCTGCCAGCGGACCGCGGGTTCGGGCGACCCCGCCGCGGCGACCGCGAACCGCGCCGTGGTCCCGGGCAGCCCGGCGGCGTCGGCCGGCGGGTCCGTGACCTCGGGTCCCCAGGTGACGGCGAGGGCGGCCGGGGCGCTGGTCGCCGTCCCGGCCGCGTTGCTCGCCACCACCCGGTAGCGGGCGCCGTCGTCCTCGCGGGCGGCGTCCACCGTCAGCACGGTGCCGGTCGCACCGGGCACGTCGATCCAGGACGAGGAGCCGGGTGCCGCGCGCTGCCACCGGACGGCGGGCGCCGGCGACCCGGTGACGGTCGTGGCGAAGGTGGCCTGCGCGCCCTCGAGCGCCGTGGCGCCCGCCGGTGCGGAGACCGTGGGGGGCACGGGCTGCTCGAGCGTCGCGCCGGCGGTGCTCTGGTCGACCGTCGCGCGGACCGCGAGCGTGGCCCCGGCACCCCGGGTGAACCGCGCCGCCGCCGTGCCGTCCGCGGCGAGCGCCGGATCGGCCTGGACCGCGGCCGCGTCGTCGACCGGGTCGAACGCCCAGGCCACGGCGCGGCCCGCGAGCGCGCGCAGCAGCGCGGCGGGCGCCGGCGCGCCGTCGGCGAGCGCCACCCGGGCGGTCGCGGTGACGGCGTCGCCGGTGACCGGCCGCTCCGGCGCCGCGTCCAGCGCGAGCGCGGCCCGGGGAGCCGTGGTGGTCACGCCCACCGCGCCGCACGCCGCGTCGGTCGCGCCGGCGGCGCAGCCCCACCAGCTCGCCGTGGCCGGCACCGGGCCCACCACGGACGCGGGGCGCGGGGCGCCGGTGACGCCGTCGGTGTTGCCCACCAGGACCGAGGACGCGACCGAGCCCGCCGCGAGCCAGAGCGCGCCGCCGTCGGCGGCCCCGCCGGACCCCGTGACGACGTTGCCCTCGACCCGGGACCCCGTGAGCGAGGTGCTGCCCGTCGCCAGCACCGCCGCGCCGCGCGCCGCCGCGACGGACGCGGAGGTCACGGTGTTGCCGGTGAAGGTCGAGCCCTGCACGGTCAGCGCGGCGCCGTCGACGTAGAGGGCGCCGCCGCCGAGCACGCCGGACCCGCTCCCGCCGGTCACGGTGTTGCCGTCGAAGGTCGACCCGGTGACGACGACCGTGTCCGCGTCGTCGACGCCGAGCATCGCCACCGCCCCGCCGGGCGCGCCGTCCGCCGTGTTCCCGCGGAACGTGCAGCCGTCGATCGTCAGCGCGCCGCCGGACATCTGCACCGCGCCGCCGGGCGCCGAGGCGTCGCCCGCGCCGGCGGCGTTCGCGCTGCCGGTGACGACGCAGTCGCGCAGGGTGAGTGCGTCAGGCCGGCCGGGGTCGCCGGTGCCGGCGAGGACCGCGCCGCCGCCGCCGACCTGGGCCGCGTCGGCCGCGGAGGGGACGCCCCCGCTCAGCCCGACCCGCTCGACCGTGACGTCCACGCCGCCGACGAGGCCGGGGTCCAGGTCGAGGATCCGCCGGCCCGACGCCGTGACGGTCCACGTGCCGGGGGACGTCACCACGAGGGTCGCCGGCGCGGCGGGCGCGAAGGTCAGCGGTCCCGCGGCGAGGACGACGTCCGTGCCCGCGGGGACCGCCACCACCGCGTCCGTCTCGCCCGCGGCGCGGCAGAGCGCCTCGCGCAGCGTGGTGCCCGCCGCGCCGTCGTCGCACCCCGCGGTGAGCGCGGCGTCGGCGGGCGACGTCACCGCGATCGCCACCGCCTCGGCGGCCAGGGCGGCGGGGACGCCGAGCGCCGCGGCGCCGGGCGCGACCGTGCCGGCACCGGCCGCGACGGCGGCCAGCGCGAGCGTCGCCAGGGCGCGCCGGAGGGCGGGTCGCAGGGGGTGCACGCCGGAAGACTAGGTGTTTCACCCGAGCGGCGGACCCGTCGTCCGGGTGAATCCTCGTAGGCTCACCCCGCTCGTCGTCCCCGGTCGTCGTCCCCGCAAGGTCCAGGAGTCCCCGTGCCCACCCGCCGCACCGTGCTAGTGGCCGCCGCCGCGGCCGCCGGCGTCGTCGCCGTGGGCGGCTCGGTGCTCGCGACGCGCCGCCCGACCATCCCGCTGACCCTCGCCGCGCTGCGTCCCCTCGTGGGCGACCGGTTCGAGGTCGAGGGCCGCACCGTGACGCTCGCGGCCGTGACCGGGCGGGGCGGCGCCCCGGCGACGGAGACGGCCTTCGCGCTGCGGTTCACCGGGGCGGGCGACCTGCCGGGTGCCACGCGGTCGTTCGCGCACGCGGACGGCGACCTGGTGCTGCACGTCGAGCCGGTCGGGCCCGAGGGCAGCACGCTCGAGGCCGTCGTCGGCCGGACGGCCTGAGGCGAGGAGACGACGTGGACCCGTACCTCGGCGACATCCGGCTGTTCGCGGGCATCTTCGTGCCCCAGGGCTGGGCGGCCTGCGACGGCCAGCTGCTGCCGATCAGCGAGAACGAGGCCCTCTACACGCTGCTCGGCGTCCGGTACGGCGGCGACGGGACCTCGACGTTCGCGCTCCCCGACCTGCGCGGGCGGTGGGCCGTGGGCCGCCGCGGCGGCAACCTCGGCGAGACCGGCGGCGCGGAGACGGTCGCGCTCACCGTGCCGCAGCTCCCGGCGCACACGCACGCCCTGCACGCCTCCGCCGCGGCGGCCACGCGCACCTCGCCGGGTGTGTGGGCCGCCGTCGCCGGCCCGGCGTACCTGCCCGGCGACCCCGGTGCGGGCGGTCAGACGATGGCCGGCGACGCCCTGGCGCCGAGCGGGCTCGGCCTCCCCCACGAGAACCTGCCGCCGTTCCTCGGGATGATCCACATCATCGCGACCGTCGGCATCTACCCGACCCGAGACTGACGGCAGGACATGGACCCCTACCTCGGCGAGATCCGCCTGTTCGCCACCGACTTCGTGCCGCGCGGCTGGCTGCCCTGCGAGGGCCAGACCGTGGCGATCAACCAGAACCCGGCGCTGTACTCGATCCTGGGCACGCAGTACGGCGGCGACGGCGTGTCGACGTTCCAGCTGCCGGACCTGCGAGACCGCTCCGCGGTGGGTGCCGGCGCGGAGGTCCTCGTCGGCCAGGCCGGCGGTACGGCGAGCACCGCCCTGTCCGCGGCCCAGATCCCGCAGCACGTGCACCAGGTCCTCGGATCGGCCGCGCCTGCCGACGCGGCCGAGCCGGCAGGTGCGCGCTGGGCGACGACGGCCGAGCCGCAGTACGGCTCGGCCGCCCAGGTCGTCATGGCGCCCGGGACCGTGCAGGCCGCCGGGGAGTCCCAGCCGCACGAGAACCGGCCCCCGTACCTCGCGCTGACCTACGGGATCGCCGTCCAGGGGATCTTCCCGAGCCGCGGCGACGACGGCGGGCCCGTGTCCCCCGCCCTCATGGGCGAGGTGCGGCTGTTCGCGGGGAGCTTCGTCCCGAGCGGCTGGGCGGCGTGCACCGGGCAGCTCCTGCCCATCACGCAGAACACCCCGCTGTTCGCCCTGCTCGGCACGACGTTCGGGGGCGACGGGCGCACCACGTTCGCCCTGCCGGACCTCCGCGACCGCACCCCCGTCCACGTCGGCCAGGGCAACCCCGGCCGGCGGGACACCGTGGTCGGGGAGCCCGGCGGGGCCTCGCAGGTCGCGCTGAGCCCCCAGCATCTTCCGGCGCACACCCACGCCGTCCGCGGGACCGGCGCACGCGGCACCACGGGAAACCCGTCCGGTGCCTCCTGGGCGGTCGCCCAGCAGGGGCGCGCGCGGCGCGATCAGTACACGACGGCCGGGCCGACCGTGGGGATCGGCGCGACCGGCCCGTCCGGCGGTTCGCAGCCGCACACGAACCGCTCGCCCTACCTCGGCGTCACGGCGATGATCGCGCTGGACGGCGTGTTCCCGACCCGCCCCTGAGCGACGGCCACGGCCCGGAGGTCCTCCGGCGCGCCCACCGCCGGGCGACGACCCGCACCCGAGCACCCTCCCGGCCCACGACCGCGGACCCGCACCCCGGCGTGCCGCGTGATCGCGCGGGTCCGCGGCGCCGCGGCCCCGGCGTCGCGGCCGTCGTGGCAGGCCGTCGTCGCAGGCCACCCCGGCGGGGTTGACATCCCGACCACCCGGTCGTAATTTCTGCGGTACCTACCGCGCGGTAGGTAGTGGTGGCGCCGGCAGCGACGGCGCCACGACGTCTCAACGTGGAGCCGTCCGACTCCCATGACGCCGAAGAAGGTACGCATGGACGCGCAGGCCACCGTCGCCGCCGAGGGCACCCCCTCGACGCGGGACGACATCGCCCCCGACACGGGAGCCCCGTTCACGCGGGCCCGCACCCTGCGCTTCGGTGCCGGGTTCTTCGCATACGGCCTGCTCTGGATCGTCGGCCTGCAGATCGTCGCGGCCGTCCTGCTCCCGCAGCGCCTGCGGGACATCGGCGTCGACTCCCCCGAGACGCTCCTCGGCTCCATCAGCGCGATCACCGCGATCGTCTCGCTGGTGTCCAACCTGGTGTTCGGCAACCTGTCGGACCGCACCCGCAGCCGCTTCGGCCGGCGCACCCCGTGGATCCTCGCGGGCGGCATCATCGGCGGCGCCTCGCTGTTCGCGATCGGCGTCCTCACCAGCCCCGGGCTGATCACGCTGTCCTACTGCGTCAGCATGGTCGGCCTGAACATGATGCTGGCGCCCGCCGTCGCGGTCCTCGCCGACCGCGTGCCCGGCAAGGTCCGCGGCACCATGTCCGCGTTCTACGGCGGCGGCCTCGCCGGCGGCGCGCCGATCGGCTCGCTGGTCGGCGCCGCGTTCATCACGCACTCGCTGCCGGGCTTCGTCCTCGGCGGTGCCCTGATGGCCGTCTCGGCCGTCATCGCGCTGGTCGTCTGGCCGCGGGAGCGGTCCGCCGTGGACCTGCCGCCGGCCGCGGCCGGCTTCGGCGAGCTGCTCAAGTCGTTCCGGCCGCCGCGCAAGGCGCCCGACTTCTACCTGGCCTTCGCGGGCCGTCTGTTCATGCTGGTCTCGTACCAGATGATCATGGCGTACCAGCTCTACATCGTGCAGGACCACGTCGGGCAGACCACCGCCGAGTCCGCCGCCACCATCGCGACGATGGCCGTCATCACGCTGGTCGTGTCCCTGATCGGCTCGGTCGCCGCGGGCCCGGTCTCCGACCTGATCGGCCGCCGCAAGCTCCCGGTGGTGCTCTCGAGCGTGCTGTTCGCCGTCGGTATCGCGATGCCGTGGATCTGGCCGACCCCCGCCGGCATGTTCCTGTTCGCCGGCATCGCCGGGCTCGGCTACGGCGTCTACACCTCCGTCGACCAGGCGCTGAACGTCGACGTGCTGCCGAACGAGGAGGAGGCCGGCAAGGACCTCGGCATCCTCAACCTCTCGACCACCGCCGGCCAGACCGTCGGCCCGCTCATCACCTCGGCGCTGGTCGTCGCGACCGGCGGCTACGGGCTCGTGTTCCCGGTGTCCATCGTCGCCGCGCTCCTCGGCGCCTTCTTCATCACGCGGATCAGGTCCGTCCGCTGACCTGACGCCGCCGCGGCCTCCCGCCGCACCCGCTCGAGGCCCCGGGCCGGACACCGCGTCCGACCCGGGGCCTCGTCGTCAGCCCACCGCGCCGCCCGCGCCCGGCCTCCCCAGCAGCGCCAGGTCCGCCAGGTCCACCGCCCGCGGCGGGTACCCGGTGTGGAACGCGACCTGCTGCGCCACCGACAGGCAGCCCACGACCCGGCCGCCGATCGTCCCGGTGACGAAGCAGCCCGCCGGGTAGTCGAACGTGGTGCCGTCCAGGCCCGCCTGCGTCCCGCGCCCCCGGGCGTCGAACGCGACGGGGTGCAGGTCCACCCACCGTCCGCCCGGGGCGGCGAGCTCGACCCGCACCGGCCGCCAGTCCGTCTCCACCGCGTAGCCCAGCCGCGCCAGCGCCGCGAGCGCCGCGGCCTCGCCGGTCGCGTCGAGCGCGAGGTCGAGATCCCGGTGCGGCCGGGTCTGCCGGCCGACGAGCGCGTCGACGCCCCAGCCGCCCGCCACCCACGCGCGGCAGCCGGCGGTCGCGAGCGCGTCCAGGACGCGGTGCACCTCGGCCGGGTCCACGCGCGCCACCTCCCTCGCCTCGCCGTGCTCCCCCACTGTGCCAGCGACCCGGGGGGCCGGCGACGCCGTACACCGGCCGGACACCTCGGTCGGCCACACTGTCCGGCGACGCCCGGGACGCGCCGGACGACGACCGGAGGGACGACATGAGCGGCGACACCGGCCTGGCCCGGCGACTCGGCCTCGGCGACGCCGTGGTGATCGGGCTGGGCTCGATGGTCGGCGCCGGGGTGTTCGCCGCGTTCGCGCCGGCCGCGCAGGCCGCCGGCTCCGCGCTGCTGCTCGGCCTCGCCCTCGCCGCGGTGGTCGCCTACGCCAACGCCACCTCCTCCGCGCAGCTCGCGGCGCAGTACCCCGCCTCCGGCGGCACGTACGTCTACGGGCGCGAGCGCCTGGGCCCGTGGTGGGGGTTCCTCGCGGGCTGGTGCTTCGTGATCGGCAAGACCGCGAGCTGCGCGGCGATGGCGCTGACCTTCGCCGCGTACGCGGTGCCGCCCGCGTGGCAGCGGCCGGTCGCCGCCGGCGCGGTGCTGGCGCTGACCGCGGTGAACCTGCGGGGCGTCACGCGGACCGCGCGCCTGACCCGTGCGGTGGTGGCCGTCGCGCTGGCCGCGCTGGCGACCGTCGTGCTCGCCGGCCTGTCGGGCGGCGACCCGTCCTGGGCGCGGGTCGCCGTCGGCGCCGACGCGACCTGGTCGGGCGTGCTGGGCTCCGCCGGCCTGCTGTTCTTCGCGTTCGCCGGGTACGCCCGGATCGCCACGATGGGCGAGGAGGTGCGCGACCCGGCGCGGACGATCCCGCGCGCGATCCAGCTGGCCCTCGGCCTCGCGGTGCTCGTGTACGCCGCCGTCGCGGTGACCCTGCTGACGGTGCTCGGGCCGGACGCGGTGGCGGGGAGCGCCGCCCCGCTCGCCGACGCCGCCGCGGCGACCGGGCGGCCCTGGGTCGGCGCGGTGGTCCGGGTCGGCGCGGTCGCCGCCTCGCTCGGCGCCCTGCTCGCGCTGGTCGCGGGCGTCAGCCGCACCACCCTCGCGATGGCCCGCGAGGGCGACCTCCCGCGGCCGCTCGCGGCGGTGCACGCGCGGTACCGGGTGCCGCACCGGGCGGAGGTGGCGCTCGGCGGCGTCGTCGTCGTGCTGGTCCTCACGGTCGACCTGCGCGGCGCGATCGGGTTCTCGTCGTTCGGCGTGCTGCTCTACTACCTGGTCGCGAACCTCGCCGCGCTCACCCAGGACCGGGCGCACCGCCGGTTCCCGCGCGCCCTGCAGGTGCTGGGCGCGCTCGGCTGCGTCGCGCTCGCCGCCACCCTGCCGCCGGCGTCGGTGCTCGGCGGTGCCGGGGTGGTCGCCGCGGGCGTCGCCTGGCGGGCGGTCGTGCTGGCGCGGCGCCGGCGTGTGGGTGGTCCGGCGTAGCGTGCGGCGGACCGGCACACCGGCCGGGGGCTCCGACGAGGGAGGCACCATGTCCGAGGACGTCGCGCGGGACGGGGACGACCGGCAGGACGGCGGGTCCGACCCGCAGGGCTGGTGGGGACCTCCGGTCGCCGGGGACGAGGTCGCGTCGCTCGTCGGGTCGCTGGAGCGGCAGCGCGCCACGTTCGCGTGGAAGGTCGGCGGCCTCGACCGCGAGGCGCTGTCCGCCACGCTCGGCCCGTCGGCGATCACGCTGGGCGGCCTGGTCAAGCACCTGGCGTTCGTCGAGGTGTTCCACCTGTGCACCCGGGTGAACGGCCGCCGGCCGGGCGACCCGTGGGAGGGGGTCGACTGGGACGCCACCCCGGACTGGCCGTGGTCGTCCGCCGCCGACGACGACCCCGCGTACCTATACGGGCTGTGGCGGGACGCCGTGGTGCGCGCCCGCGCGTCGCTGGCGGACGCCGTCGCCGACGGCGGGCTGGACCGGCCGATCGCGTGGTCCGACGACCCGGACGCCACGCCGAGCGTGCGCCGCGTCCTGGTCGACCTGATCGAGGAGTACGCCCGGCACGTCGGCCACGCCGACCTGTACCGCGAGGCGATCGACGGCGTGGTCGGGGAGGACCCGCCGGAGGTGCCCGCGCTGTACCCGCTGCCCGCGCGCCGGGGCTAGGTCCGGCGCCGCGGGACCCCGGCGGTCACCGCAGCGGCGCGGGCTCCCGCGGTGCCATGCCCGCCGCCCGGTACGCGTCGTCCACCAGCCGCATCGCGGCGACCGCCTGCGCCGTCCCCGACACCGGGTCGCCGCCGCGCAGCACCGCGTCCGCGAACGACCGCAGCATCCACACGTACGACGCGGTCGGGTCGACCGGCTCCTCGACGACCCGCCCGTCGGCGTGCTCGACGACGATCCGCCCGCCGTTCTGCGGCCCGTACGGGCTGTGCACGGTGATCGTGCCCGCGGTGCCGACGATCCGCGCCCGGACGCTCTGGTCCTCCGTCGCCACCATGCTGGCCCGCACCGTGCCGTCCACCCCGCCGGGCAGGTCCAGGTGCACCACGATCGACGCGTCGACCCCGTCCACCTCGACCGCCTCCGCCGACCGCACCGTGGGCGCGCCCAGCACGCTGGTGAGGAACCGGAGCGGGTAGACGCCCAGGTCCATCAGCGCGCCGCCGCCCATCGACTCCTGCCAGCGGATGTCGCCCCGGTCGGCGATCTCGACGCAGAAGTCGGCCTCCGCCGAGGTCACCTCCCCGATCGCACCCTCGGCGACCAGCTCGCGCAGCCGCGCCCACGACGGGTGGTGCTGCGAGTGGAACGCCTCCATCACGACCAGGCCGGACCCGGCGGCCGCGGCCTCGACGTCCTCGGCCTCGGCGGCGTTCGCGGTGAACGGCTTCTCGCACAGCACGTGCTTGCCCGCGGCGATGGCGCGGAGCATCCACACCCCGTGCAGCGCGGCCGGGGTCGGCACGTAGACCGCGTCGATCTCCGGGTCCGCGAGCAGCGCGTCGTAGTCGTCGAGCACGCGCTCGATCCCCTCGTCCCGCGCCATCTGCTCCGCCCGGGAGCGGTCGCGTGCGGCGATCGCCGTCACCTCGACCTCCGGGACGGACGCGGCGGGCGCAGCCACCGCGTCGTGCAGGATGCGCGCAGCACCGAGGACCCCGAGACGTACCGTCGACATGGGCAGCACCGTAGCGGGCGCCGCGGGGCGGCGCCGGTCCGCGCCGGTCCGCGCCACGCGACGGCCGGAGCCGCGCCCGCTCAGCGCGCGGCCCCGCGCCCCGCCCCACCGCCGGTCACCGCCCGGGCCGGCGCGCCCTCCGCCCGCACCCGGGCCAGCGCCGCCTCCGCCTCCGCGACCAGCTCCTCGTCCCGCGTCTCGCGCCGCAGGGCCACCGCGATCTCCAGGTCGCCGAGGGCGCCCTCGAGGTCACCGAGGCCGGCGCGCGCCAGGCCCCGGTGCTGGTAGCCCGACGCGACGATCCGCGGGCTGCCGACCGCCTCGGCCACCGTGAGCGCCCGGTCGGCCGCGTCCCGCGCCTCGGGCCAGCGCCGCGCCGCCACCAGGATGCGCGCGAGCTGCGCCAGCGCGTTCGCCTCCGTGAACGCCGCCACCTGCAGCCGCGGCCTCGTCGCCGGGTCCGCGAGCCGCACCAGCGTCGCCCGGGTCGTCGCCAGCGCGTCGTCGAGCCGGCCGAGCCGCGCCTGCACGCGCCCGAGCGCGAGCATCGCCTGCGGCGCGCCCTCGCGGTCGCCCGCGTCGAGCATGCAGGCGACGGCCTCGCGCGCGTCGACCTCGGCCGCCGGCAGCTCGCCGAGGTGCGCCGTCATGGACGACCGGTAGCTCAGCGCCCAGCCGATCTGCGCCGCGTCCCCGCACCGCCGCGCCGCCTCGAGCGCCCGGGTCGCCGCCGCGATGCCCGCCCGGTCGTCGCCGCGGCAGACGGACTGGGCCCAGGCGCGGTAGCCCTCGTGCACCGCGACGAGCCGGTCGTCCCCGAGCGCGGTCGCCGCCTCCGCGGAGCGGTCGTACACCTCGGGCCAGCGGTCCCAGGTCGACCACAGGTCGGAGAACCAGTGCACCGCGTCCGCGACCGCGACGACGCGCTCGTGCTCCCCGGCGTCGGAGGCGCGACGCAGCGCGGCGAGCCAGCTGCCCGACTCGGCGCGCAGCCACACGCCGGCCGCCGCCGCGTCGTGCAGGTCGACGTCGCCACCCGCGGGCCCGGCCAGCCCGTCGTCCGGGTGGTCCGCGTGGTCGGGCTCGAACCGCCGCCCGGCGCGGACGGTCGTGGTGAGCAACCAGTCGTCCGCCGCGGCGCGGGCCGCCTCGTGCGCGGCCGGGTCCTCCTGGTGGTCGAGCTCCCACCGGGCGAACAGCCGGAGCAGGTCGTGCAGCTGGTAGCGGTCGCCGGGCAGGTGCTGGACGAGGCTGAGGTCGCACAGCTCGTCCAGGAGGTCCTCGGTCCGCCAGAGCGACTCGCCCACGAGCGCCGCCGCGAGCCCCGCCCCCGCGTTCGGCGCGTCCACCAGGGCCAGCCGCCGGAACAGCCGCTGGGCGCCCGGGCCGAGCTGCTCGTACGAGGACGCGAACGCGGCGCGCACCTGCAGGTCGCCGGCCGTGAGCGAGTCGAGGCGACGCTCCTCGCTGGACATGCGCCGGACGAGCCCGGCGATCGACCACCCGGCGCGCACGGCGAGCCGGTTCCCGGCGATCCGCAGCGCCAGCGGGACGTCGTCGCAGAGCGAGGCCAGCCGGGCGAGCGGCTCCGCGGCGGAGCGGTCGGGGACGATCCGGGCGAGCAGGGCGACCGAGTCCGCCGGGTCCAGCCGGCCGAGGACCGTGCGGTGCACCCCGCTGAGCCCGGCGAGCGTCCGGCGGCTGGTGACCAGGACCGCCGCCGGGCCCTCGGCGGGCAGCAGCGGCCGGACCTGCTCCTCGGACGCCGCGTTGTCGAGCACGAGCAGCACCCGGCGGCCGGCGAGCAGCCGGTGCACGTGCGCCACCGCCTCGTCGGGGTCGGGCGGGACCGTGCCCTCCGCCAGCGCGTCCGCGACCCGCCGGACCGCGGCGTCCGGGTCGACCGGCGCCGCGTCCACCCCGCGCAGGTCCAGGAACAGCTGGTCGTCGAACCGGTCGGCCAGGTCCCGCGCGACCTGCGCGGCGAGCGTCGTCTTGCCGAACCCGGGCGGACCGGTGACGACCGCGACCGGCGCGCCGCCGGCGGCGGTCAGCGCGCCCGCGAGCGCCGCGCGCTCCACCTCGCGCCCCGTGAAGTCGCCGACCCGGCGCGGCAGCGGCAGCGGCTGCGCCGGGGCGGCGCCCGCGGGGGTGCGGCGCCGGCCGGCGCGCGCGACGCGGAGCAGCACCGCCCGGTCCGCCGCCGCCAGCCCCAGGGCGTCCGCGAGCGCCTGCACCGTCCGGTGCTGCGGGCCGCGGCTGACCCCGCGCTCGATGTCGCCGATCCCGCGGTCGCTCACCCCGGACGCCGCCGCCAGGTCCTCGATCGTCAGGTCCGCCTCCTGGCGGTGCCGACGCAGGAGCGCTCCCAGGTCGTCGCCGTCCTGCATCGCCTCGCCCGCTCTCGCCGCGCCGGCCGAGCTCCCCCGAGTTCTGCCGGACTTCTTCCTGGTGCCGCGCGGCGCTGCGCGGTCCCATGGTCCACGGGGCCGGACGCCCCGGGCAAGTGTCCCGGGTCCGGTCGGTCCGAGCCCCGTCCGCCAAGGAGGAACCATGCCCTACGTCAGCACGCCCGACGGCGCCGAGATCTTCTACCAGGACTACGGCCAGGGGAAGCCGGTCCTGCTCAGCCACGGCTGGCCGCTGAGCTCCGAGGCCTGGGCCTACGAGCTCAAGGTGCTCGCCGACAACGGCTACCGCGCCATCGCGCACGACCGTCGCGGCCACGGCCGCTCGTCGCGCACCAGCGGCGGCAACGACATGGACACCTACGCCCGCGACCTCGCGTCGCTGGTCGAGCAGCTCGACCTCACCGACCTCACCGTGGTCGGCCACTCCACCGGTGGCGGCGAGGTCGTCCGGTACGCCGCGCAGCACGGCAGGGGCCGCGTGACGAAGGTGATCACCGTGGGCGCCGTCCCGCCCGTGATGGTGCAGTCCGAGTCGAACCCCGAGGGCACCCCGATCGAGGTGTTCGACGGCATCCGCGAGGGCGTGCTCCGCGACCGCTCGCAGTTCTACCAGGACCTGTCGGAGACCTTCTTCGGCGCCAACCGCGAGGGCTCGACCATCAGCCAGGGCCTGCGCGACGACTTCTGGCGGCAGAGCATGCTCGCCGAGCTCCAGGCCGCCTACGACTGCGTCGCGGTGTTCTCGGAGACCGACTTCACCGAGGACCTGAAGGCGCTCGAGGTGCCGATCCTGATCGCGCACGGCGACGACGACCAGATCGTCCCGATCGCGGCCGCCGCCTACAAGTCGATCGACCTGGTCCGGCTCGGCACGCTCAAGGTCTACCCGGGCGCCCCGCACGGCATCTCGGGCACCTACCAGGAGGCCCTGATCAAGGACGTCCTGGCGTTCATCGCCGACTGACCGGCGCCCCGGCGCCGGCTGCCCGGGACCCGGCGGACACCTCCGTCCGACCCGGGTCCTGGGCACCCGGCGCCTCCGCGGGGGGCCGGCAGCGCAGCAGCTCGAGCGGCCGGCCGGGCCGCGGCTCGAGGCGCAGCGGGCCCGCCGACCACGGGACCAGCACGGTGGAGCCGCGGCGCAGCGGCGTGCGCGCACCGTCGCGGCCGACGAGCGCGCCCGCGCCCGCGACGACCACCGCGACCGCGAACCCCGCCTCCCACTCCCCCGCCCCGCGCCACCGCTCGACCCGGAAGAACGGCGCCGC
>Ga0182747_1002039_pt1 | contig 14621 bp, 13 predicted proteins | sample eDN3rd30CBELigBY_FD_128526 | JGI IMG/M metagenome (GOLD analysis project Ga0182747, IMG submission 128526) | Enriched backyard soil microbial communities from Emeryville, California, USA - eDNA 3rd pass 30_C BE-Lig BY (version 2) (version 2) | ecosystem: Environmental > Terrestrial > Soil >...
CGACCGCAAATGCCCAGTCGACTCCCCAGCGCGTCACGATCAGGGCAGCCACGACCGGCCCGATGACGCGGGCTGCGGTCATCGGCAGCGTGTTCATGGCCATGGCCGTCGAGAGGTGGCGTGGTGCCACGAGCTGGGGCACGACCGATTGCTGTGTCGGCTCCCCCACGACCAGACCGATCCCGACCAACAGCGTCGATGAGAGCAGCGCCGTGACGACGAGGCCCGTGACCAACTGATCGAATACGAAGATCACTGCCTCTATCGCACCAGAACCAACGGTGCATCCGAGCCGACCGGCCAACATCTGCGCGCGTTCAAAGCCGCGGTCGGCGAAGGCGCCGCTCGTCGGGGTGAACATCGCCAACGGAAGGAACTGCACGACGCTGACCAGGCTCACCATCAGGGCCGAGTCGGTCACGTCATACATCAGGATCGATGCGGCGACACCATGGATCCAGATGCCGATCCCTCCGGCCAGCTTTCCCCACGAGAGCCGCGCAAATGCCCCGCGGAGCAGAAGCTGGCCGCGGCCGCTGACGTGATGTCCACCGCTGCTCACGGGCGACCGGTTTCGATCAGTCCGCGACGTCGCGGACGCTGATCGAGGCCGTAGCCACCGCAGTCTTGCGTTCCGGCGACGTCTCCAGCCACAGCTCGGCCGCGACCTCGCCGCCGGCGTCCACCGCGTGGACGACTCCGCGACACGTCACCACGTCGTCGACCCGGTTGAACGCCGTCATCCTCAGCTGCTTGAGTGCCGTCAGCCTGGCTCCGGGAAGCCAGGACTCGACGGTGCGCTGCATCAGCCCCATCACGAACATCATGTTGGTGTAGGCATCGTCGGCCCCGGACCGCCGCGCGTACTCGCGATCGATGTGGATCGGGGCGAAGTCGCGATTCGCGCTGGCGATCATCACCATGCGCTGGAATGTCAGGTGGATCGAGACGGGCGCGATCTTCGCCCCGATCCGAAGGGCGTCATCGCGTCGCTCACTCGTCATCGGGCGTCACCGGCTCGTACCTGAAGGTCGATGTCCGCTCCACGGCCACGACCTCGTCCGCCTGGTTGCGGTAGGTCGTCTCGAAGTCGAGGAACGCGCCATCGCCGATGGCGAGCGTCTTGCGCGTGACACCGACCAGACGCCACGTGGCGTGCAGGCGATCACCGTCCCGCAACGGCGCCGCGAACGTCACGTCCGTCTGCGTGGCCATCATCGTCGATCCTGGTGCCGGCACCCTCCCGAATGGGAACGGCGCCAGACTGCCGTCAGGCAGAGGCGGATCGCCTGGGCCCCAGTACGCCGGCATACCGAAGGTCATGTACATGGCCGAGGGCGCCATCGGTGCAAGCCCGTCGCCAGGATCGTTCCACGCTGCGGAGTCCCACTCGAGCGACTCCAGGTACTGTCGCACCATCGGCGCGTTGACCGGATCCGCGCCCACCTGCTCGGCGATGACCGTGCCGACGAGCGATTCAGCGTCCTCCCACGTGCCCGGTTCCAGGTACACGACTCATCGACCGTCCACGACGCCGCCGTCGGCGTCATACAGCATGAAGTGCGCCATGGCTTCGATCTCTCGGGCACGCGGCACGAGATTGGGAAGTTCCGAGCTCGCGATCTCCCGGCTGGCGTGCCAGATCGATCGGAGCAGCTCGTCGGCACGCTCGCGGGTCAGCTCCGAACGGACTTCGTCGCTCATCGGCTTGTTCCTTTCGCCAGGCCGGCGTGCCGGTCATCGGTGAACCGACGCGCCTTCTTGTCGGGGTGACTGAAGTTCGGCAATTCCGTGCTCGTGACCAGGTGAGCACGGAACGTCACCGTCGTGAGCGCCTTGAGCTCTGCCACCAGACCCCTCAACGTCTCTTCGGACTCGCCCGGGGTGACGTCGTCACCCACTGCGACGCGCAACTCGACCTCGTCGCGTCCCTTGTCGCTGATGTAGACACGGCACTGGTACTCGGCGACGCGGGGATCGGCGAACACCACCCGGTCGACCTCCGCGGGCCAGATCGTGGCGCCCTTCACCTTGAGCATGTCATCGACCCGGCCGATCGTCCCCGCTTCGATCAGGTTCGTCTGCCGACCGCATGGGCATAGGCCGGGCGGGAACCACGTCACTCGATCACCGCTACGGAACCTGACCAAGGGCGACGCTTCCTTGTCCAGATGGGTGATCACCAGCTCACCGGCCTCGCCCGGCTGGACGTGCTCGAGCGTGTCGGGATCGATGACCTCGTAGACGAACCCCCAATCGAACAGGTGCTGATAGCCGCGTGCACCGTCAGCCACCGCACCACGCTCGCAGCATGAGGCACCGAAGCCGGCATTCAGCTGCGTCGACCCGTACACCTCGGTGATCCGGATCCCCCACGTGTCCTCCGTCCGCTCGACCCACTCGATCGGCCACGACTCCGCGCTGACCATCGCGAACTTCAAGTCGGGGAACTCCGCACGTGGGTCGATCCCCAGGCTCTCGCACAACGCCGAAAGGCCGTTGAGCCCACTAGGCGTGATGTACATCGCGTTCACGCCGAACGTCCGCATCAGGTTGAGCCGTTCCTCGAACCCGAGGTGGCCGATGACGTAGGGCATGCGACCGACGGTGCGGATGCCCCGCAGCATCGAGTACAGCGACGCCGAGTTGGTGGCCGGAATGTGGAACGCTGCGATGTCATCAGTCTGCATCCCGGGCCACGCCCATCCAAGGCTGGTGAAGTTGCCCCTCAGGATGCGATCTCGAGTCGTGTGACCGTGGATCTCCTTGCCGAGCCCGGAGGTGCCACTGGTCTCGGTGATCTCCTCGACCGCGTCCAGCGGTACGCCGAGACGGGATCCGAACGGAGGTGATGCCTCCTGGTCGGCCACGAACTGCGACTTCGACGCGAACGGGATCCGACGGATGTCATCGAGCCCCGTGATCTGATCGGCCGAGAATCCTTCGGCCGCCCACAGCGCGCGATAGAACTCGTTCGTCCGGCCGATGCGCTCGACCTGGCCCTGCAACTTTCGCAGCTGGAGGGCTTCGATGTCGCTTCGGTCCATGGCCTCGAGGCGAGGCAGGAACGCATGGGGGGCTCGCAGCTCCACGATCTACTCCTCTTTCTTGCTCGATCGGTACGTCAGTACGACTTCGGCAGTCCCATCGACGCCGCGATGTAGTTGGCGGCCATCTCGTTGCTGATCGGTCCGATGCGCAGCTGGCGCGTGTCACGCCAGTAGCGCTGCATCGGGTACTCCAGCGAGTAGCCGTAGCTGCCGAGGATCTGGATGCCGTCGTCGGCGGCCTTGGAGACCGTGCGCGACGCAACCAGGCACGCCATCGTCGACTCGGGACCACACGGGCGATCGTTGGCCTGCAACCACGCCGCACGCTGGGTCAGCAGGCGCGCCTGCTCGATCGCCACACGTATCTCGACCAAGTAGTTCGCGATGCTCTGGAACTGGCCGATCGGCTTGCCGAACGCGTCGCGCTCCTTCGCGTACGCCAGCGCATCGTCGAGAGCAGCCTGCGCGATCCCGACACACATCGCTGCGGTGAGGATCCGTTCGTTGTTGAGAGTGTGGGTCAGCAGCCCCCATCCTTCGTTGGGCTGTCCGAGGACGTCCTCGTCGGGGACGAACACGTTCTCATAGCTCATCGTGAACGAGTCGAGGCAGTTCAGGCCCAAGGCCGGTATCGCCTCCATCGAGACGCCCTCGGCCGACGGGTCGACCAGCAGGCCGCTGATGCCACGATGCTTCTTGCCCCCCTCGGGAGGCGCTGTGCGACACACGACCAGGAGACGTGTCGCGACGTTGGCGCCCGTCGTCCAGACCTTGCCGCCGTTGAGGAGCCATCCTCCGTCGACCTTCTCGGCACGGGTCCTCATCGCACCCAGCACGTCAGTACCACCGCCCGGCTCGGTGATCGAGATCGAGAACCTGACACTGCCGTCGCACAGACCAGGGACCAGGCGAGACTTCTGATCGTCCGTCCCGTAGGCGCCGACCGACTGCACGCCGAAGCACGAGGCGGTAACCCAGGGCATCGCAATGCCCTGCATGGCGTACGAGAGTTCTTCACACACCACGGCCTGCGTCATGATGTCACCCCCACTTCCGCCGTACTCCTCCGGCGCCGAGATTCCGATGAATCCGGCATCGGCGAGCTTCTGGTACAGCTCGAACGGAAACTCGCCCGCCTCGTCAAGCTGCCGAATGTAGTTAGGAGGACACTCCTTCTTGCAGAAGTCGCGCGCCCACTGGCGCACCTCCAGCAGGTCCTCGCTCAGTTCGAAGTCCACGTCGTCTCCTTCATCAGTTTCTCAAACAGTCCTTGGTCGTGCTGCGTTCACGTTTCGCCTGGAATAGACATGACTCCCGGCCCCTGAGCCACGACAGCATCGTCGACAGTGATGGTGGCGTCGACCCACACATCCAGCGAGGCGCCTTCGCGGACCACACGGCTCACCTCACCGCGGCATTGAAGGAGCCCATTGGCGACCGCCGGGGCCTTCAACCGCAACGGACCCAGCTGGCGCACCGACGCGGTCGGTCCGCCGTGATCGATCAACAGGCGTTCGAGAAAACTCAACAGCACCATGGAATTCGCGACAGGTACCGGTGCCCCGATCTCCGCTGCTGCGGCAGGATCGTAGTGGATCGGAGCGAAGTCCCGATTCGCTGCCACGATCATCGCCAGGCGCTGAAGCGTCAGCGGCAAAGTGAATCCCTGCAGCAGCTGGCCGGCGGCCGGGGCTGATACGTCGAAGTCCGGCGCATTCGTCTCGATCTGGGATTTCGGCGCGAGCTGGTCCCGCCGGACCGGAACCGGTGACACCGTCGGTTCAAAGCTCAAGACTTTCGTGAGCTCGGTCGCGACGCGATCCCCGTTCGGGTTGAAGAAGCCGACCTCGAAGTCGAGCAATGAACCATCACCGACGCGCGTCGACACGGTCTGATCACCGATCAGTCGCCATTCCGAGGAGATCCGGTCGCCGCACTGCATGGGGACCCCAGCAACGACCCCTACGCTGACAGCCAACGCGCGAGACCGGCGTTGGGTAGCCTTGCGGTACGGGAAGGGTGGATGCATCCCGTCGACAAGCGCGGCGCCCCGCTCCCGGTACGCAGGCATCGCGAAAGTGAGGTATGTCGACAGCGGGACCCAGTGGGATCCCCGCTCGCCAGCTGAATCCCACTCCAACGCCTCGACGAGATGCCGCACCGCCTCCGGGGTGATCCGATCCACCCCGGTGATCTTGTCGAGGAACTCATTCATCAACGGGGGTCACGCTCGCGTTGATATCGCCGTAAAGGGATTCACCCCGATCAAGAGTCGTGCCTGCTGGCATCGAGCGGCGCCGCGCAACCGTCGCATCCACATCGACCTCGCCCCGTGTGATGACCACGCCGTAGTCCGACGCTGCCGCCTCCTCCGTCACGTAGCCGTCGAGGACGTCAGCCAGCACTCTTTGCGGATCGCGGTCCTGCGGCAGGCCGTATCCCCCGCCCCCGGCACTCTGCACCAGGTAGTGGTCACCAGCGTCGAGCCTGATCGGCGCTGTTTTCGACGGCAGGAGCCGCTCCTGGGACGTGCCGCCGTTGATGATGTACCGGGCGGTGCGGCCAGCGCGACCACCGAGAACGCCCACGGCGGGGACCTGGGCACGTTCGGCCATCAGCGTGAAGTTCACGTTGTCCTCAAGAACCTCCCACTCACGTGCCACCCCACACCCACCGCGAGTGCGGCCCGCACCGCCGGTGTCGGATACCCGCTCCCACCGCAGCGCGCGAACCGGCATCGCGAACTCGACGCTCTCCAACGACGGGACTCGCGCATTGCCGGTATGCACTTTGATGCCCGACACGCCATCTCCTGCGATGCGGCCACCCATGCCGCCCGGCGAGTTGTCCATGAACACGGCACGATCTCGACCCAGCATCTGTCGGCGCCATTCGATCGGGTCTTTGCCCTCCATGAGCAGGACCGTGGCCGATGCGAACGTCCCAGCCATGACCTGGTCGGGCACTGCCGGCACCAGACATGCCATCAGTAAATCGGCACAACGCTGGATCGTTTCTGCGGCGGAGGCCTGGTTGGCCGCCGGTGGTAACGGATTGACGAATGACCCTTCCGGCGCGGTGACACGCAAGGGGGCCCATAGCCCAGCATTCGGTGCGACGTCCGGCGCGAGGGCAGCTTTCAGTGCATAGATGCCGACACCACGTGTCGATGAGTACGGCAGGTTCACGCCACCCTTGACCTGGGGGCCTGTGCCCGTCCAGTCGATCGAGATCTCACTTCCGGTGATTTCGACGGCGACCTCGAGGCGGATCGGGTCATCGCTCCACCCATCACCTTCGAACCAGTCTGCAGCTCGATAGATCCCGTCCGGTACGGCCGCGATCCGATCACGGACCAGCTTCTCACTATCGCCGATCGCTTTGGACATCGCGGCGCGGACCGCGTCCGCGCCATAACGCTGGGCGATCCGCTTGAGTCCTCGCTCCGCCGTGGCGCAGCCGGCGAACCCTGCACGCAAGTCCCATTCGCGCTCGGTCCTTCCCCGAACGTTTGCGAAGATGAGCTCCCAGATGTCGGGAACCGGCTCGTAGTCGCGATAGGCAACGAGGGTCGGAATGCGTAGACCCTCCGCGTACATGTCAGGAACGCGGGCGTTGAATGATCCCGGGGTCGCGCCGCCGATGTCCATCCAGTGCGTCCGGGTGCACACGTAGCCGAGCAGCTCATCGCCCGCGTCGTCAGCGAACACCGGCATGATCAGACACACATCGTTGATGTGGTTAGATCCGCACTCGTACGGATCGTTGCCGATCAGGACGTCACCTGGGCGAAGCGTGCCGTGCCGCTCGGCCAACATCGTCTCGAACGAAGACGGCAGCGCTCCGAGCTGAGCCGGAATATCTTGGCCTTGAGCCACGACCCGGCCCTGCGCATCGGCGATCCCGGCTGACATGTCACCGCCGGATGCAACGATCGGACTGTAGGCGGTGCGCATCACCGAGACTTTCATCTCCTGCGCCAGAGCACGCAGCCCGCCGTGGATAACCTGATAGGTCACTTGGTCCAACACGGTCATGCCTCCTCGATGACGATCGAACCGAACTCGTCGGCGTACCACTTCTGGCCGGGCAGAACGACCGTGGTCGAGTCGTACTCCTGGACGATCGCCGGGCCGAACTGGACGGCCTCGGGAAGCCAGGGCTTCCGCCAGTACAACGGTGTCTGCGTCTCGCCGGTCTCTTCGAACCATGCCGTCACCAGACGTTCCGGTGTCGGCGCCTCGTCGCTGACGTATCCGCTGAAGCTCGGCTTCGAGATACGTGCGATGGCGCGCATCCGGGCACTGACCAGCAGTACCGGCTCGTTTTCCACCGCGATCCCGTATACCTCTCGGTGCGTCGCATGGAACTTTGCCAACAAGGTGTCGATGTCCAAGGAGTCGAGCTCGAACTGATCCAACTCCACCTGCAGGTCATGGCTCTGTCCGATGTACCGAGCGACGAAGTATCCCTCGAACTCCATAGCAGAGGTGTTGCTGTTCTCCTCCGCCAGAATCTTCAGACCGTGCTCACGCATCCGCTCGAAACGTGCACCGAGATCACGAGGATCCTGCAGGTTCAAGGGAGCCATAACGGGATCGACAAGGTCGTGGATCAAGTCGCCAGTAGCTGCGCCGAGGGCTGACAACGCTCCGGGATGAGCGGGAACGATCGTGCGTTTGATCTCCAGTTCACGGGCGAGCGCGGCACCGTGCACCGGACCTGCACCGCCATACACCATCAGCGTCAGGTCTGACGGACTCAACGCGGTCTCGCTGCTCATGACACGCATGATGTCTGCCATGTGAGCATTGACCAGCCTGATAACGGCATGCGCTGACTCGATCGGAGTCAATCCGAGCGGTCGGCCCACTCGCTCCTCAAGCGCCGCCCGTGCGCCGTCGACGTCCAAAGTGAACGATCCCCCCGTCAAAGCTTGCAGATACCCAAGCGCAGCGTTGGCGTCGCTGACGGCCGGTTCGGTTCCGCCTTGGCCGTAACAGACAGGACCGGGTTCTGAACCAGCACTCTGCGGGCCGACCCGCAATGATCCTGTTTCATCAATCCAGGCGATCGAGCCGCCCCCGGCACCGATGCTACGAATGTCCAACAGCGGTGTCCGCACGGCATAACCATGGACTTCGCTGTCCATCAGTCGCCGTGGCTGCCCGTCTGCGATCACGGCCACATCGAAACTGGTGCCTCCCATATCGACGGCCAAAAGGTCAGGTACACCCTTGAGTTCTGCCAGGTACACACACGCAGCGACGCCTGCTGCCGGACCCGACTCCAACAGGGCCACTGGCTTGCGGCCCGCCTCATGGATCGATGAAAGCCCGCCGTTGGACTGCATGATCCGCGGCTCGGGCAGCCCACGGCTGGCGGTCTCTTGCGCGACGAGTCCGAAATACTTGTTGATCAGCGGGCCGATGTACGCGTTGACCACGGTCGTGCTGGTCCGCTCGTACTCGTTCATCGTCGGGTCGATCTCATGCGAGACGCTGACGAATACGTCGGGCAAGTCACGCACGAGCGCGTCGCGCAGTCGGATCTCGTGGTCGGGGTTCTCGAACGCCCACAGCAGACTGATCGCGACCGCCTCGGCGCCACAGTTACGGACGGCATCGACCACTCGACTGATCTCTGCCTCATCCAACGCTTTGACGACTTCGCCACCACGTCCGATGCGTTCGTCGACGCCAATGCGGCGGCTGGACGGGACGACCGGATCGGGAAACGTCAGTTGTAGATCGTACGGGTCGAGAACCCCGGTCCGATCCATGCGACGGAACTCAAGAACGTCCTCGAACCCGCGGGTCGTCAGCAGCGCCGTACGCGCCCCGCGTTTGGTGAGGAATGCGTTCGTTCCAGCCGTCGTGCCGTGCCCCAAGAACTCGACGTCGACGTCGCCTTCGAGCTCCAGCAACGCATCCACCGCGTTCATGACGGCGACGTTCGGTGTCAGCGGCGTGGAGGGTACCTTCTGAACGCGCCATCCCGAGTCCTGCTCCCCGATGCCCACGATGTCGGTGAATGTCCCGCCGACGTCGACGCCAATACGGATAGTGCGTCGCTGGTGTGGATCTGGGCTGTCAACACTCGTCGTTGGCGGCATGTTCACTCCGTCTCTATGGTCCGCTGGCCTCGCTAGTGAAGACCCCCGATAACGATATCCCTCATATCGATTATCAGCAATACGTCGTCAAGGTTCTCTCACTTCGAGGTCACCATCGATGCCACGAGGTCCGCTGGGCGCATAGCGCCAACCAGACTCATCGCATTGGCGGTCTCGTCGCGCAAATGTTCGAGCACCGCCGCCACTCCCTCGGCACCGCCCAACGACAGCACGTATCCGAGCCCGTTTCGCGTGAGCCAGCGCTCCTTGCGTCTTCACGAGAGGCTTGAGGATGATCTTGCCGAACCCCAGAGCACTGGTCGACCGACGAACACGGCACGTGCTCCCAGTCCGAGCGCCATCACCACATCAGTTCCCCTGCGGATGCCTCCGTCGACATAGACCTCAGCACGATCTCCCACGGCGGAAGCGATCCCTGCGAGCACGTCGAGTGTTGCGGGAACCCGATCAAGCTGTCGCCCGCCATGGTTGGACACCCAGATCGCTTCAGCGCCGAGATCTGCTGCGCGAACCGCGTCATCTGGCGACAGCACTCCCTTAACCACGGCCGGCACAGGAATATCCCGGATCAGCGTCTCCAGATCCGACCACGTCACACGCGTGCCCTCGGCCAGCGCGCTCACTCCCGGCCCGCGCTGGGTGTACGGCCACATCGTCCGGTAGCGCTCATCCTCCGGGTGAGAGCGAGCCGCCCGGATCTCCCGGTCTCGGTAACCGTGAGTCGGCACGTCGACCGTGACCACCATGGCCCCGTATCCCAGGTCAGCGGCCCGCTGAGCACCCTCGCGCCCCGATCCCGGGTAGTACTGGTACCACCACGCGCCATTACGTGCTCCGTGCGCAATCCGGTCGATCTCCACGGAGGACGATGACGACGCACAGTACAAGGCGTCAGCTGCCGAGGCTCCCGCCACGGTTGCGATCTCACCATCGGTCGTCACAAGCCCATGCAGCGCCGTCGGCGCGATGCCGATCGGCATGGATACCTGGTGACCGAGCACCGTTGTCCCCAGGTCCAGCTCGCCCTCGACGCACATGCGAGGTATGAGCCGGCGACGCTCGAACGCCGCCACGTTCTCCCGGAGCGTGATCTCATCGCCTGCCCCGCTCGCCACATAGTCGAACACGGCGGCCGGCATCACTGACTTCGCGAACGCCTCCAGCTCTCCTATGGTCACGGCGTCGGTCCACGAGCCGACAGCTCCGCTCATCGGACCGAGCCGATATCGACCGATGGGTCAGCTACGACTTCGACCAGCACCGGCAACTGCTGGCCCGCCACGACGCGCTCCAACTCGTCGAGTTCATCCATAGCGGCCACCGTCATCGCGTGCCCACCCATGGCGCGCGCGATCTCAGCGAAGCTCGGCCATTCCAGTAGCGAGAAGCGCGGGTCGACGCCGTAGTGCTCGAGCCGCTCGTACTCCGATCCGTAGGAACCGTCGTTCAGGACGATGAAAACTAGCGGCAGGCCCAACCTCACGGCGGTCTGGAACTCGATCATGCTCATCATCGCCCCACCGTCACCGCCGACCACCACAGTGATCCGCGACCGATTCGCAACGCTCGCACCGATGGCGGTGGCCAGGCCCAGCCCGATCGATCCGAAACTGACGGTGTGGGTGAAAGCCCGGGGGGACTCGACAGACAGGAGCTGCCACGGAGCCAGCATGAAGCGTCCGCAGTCCGTGACCACCGTCCTGTCGGCAGGCAGCATCGTGTTGACAGCATGCATGACTGATCGCATGTCGACCGTTCCAGGCGATGGATGCTCGGTGACGCCGGCCAAGGGATCGCGCGCCGCCAGCCGACGAGCGATCGTGTCGGACCAGTCCGTCGTCCGCCCAAGGTCGGCCGCCGCGATCGCGTCGGCCAAGAAGGTCGCCGTGAATCGCGCATCGCCGACAATTTCGACATCCGCGTGCCTCATCTGACCGAACCTCGTCGGCTCGATATCGCACTGGACCACCTTGCAGCCGTCGAACAAGGAACCTTCCGACGTCGTGAAGTGGTTCAAACCGGCCCCGAAGGAAATGACGACGTCCGCCGCGACCGTCGCGTCGATCGCCACCTCGTGGCCCACGCTGCCGATCACGCCCAGGTGACACGGATGGTCTGTGAACAAGCCCTTGCCCAACAGGCTCGTACCCAGCGGAGCGCCGAGCAGGTCGGCCAGCCGTACGATAGCGGTTTCAGCATGCCCGGCCCCGCGGCCGGCGATCACCAGCGGCCGTCGTGCCGATGCGATCAGTCCGAGAGCGTTGTCCAGCTCGTCGGACTGCGACAACACCTGGTCCGAGACCATTCGGACGTGAGTCGTGACCGGAGCGGGATCGATCTCCTCGAGCATGAAGTCCACCGGAATGTTCACGACCACCGGTACACCCCGACCGGCCTGTTCAAAGGCCCTGATCAGTTCGTCCTGCAGATCCTCGGCACGAGAGACTTTCCGGTAGCTTGCCTGAGCCACGTGAGCCACCGCCGCCAGATCCACCCGCTGGACATGATCCCGCGCGGCGGCCGGGGTATCACCCGTCAGTACTATCAAGGCCGTTCGAGCCCTGACGGCCTCCGTCAGGCTCGTGATCATATTCGTCGCCCCAGGGCCGTGCGTCACCGTGCAGACACCGACGCGGCCACTGACCCGGGCGAACCCGTCAGCCATCGACACGGCGGCGCCCTCGCCGACCGCACCGACATATGAATGCCCCGGCATGCCTTGGAAATCGGCCACGTACAGCATGTTGGCGTCGCCCATCAACCCGAAGAGCGTGTCCGTACCCAAGTCGGCCAACGTTCTCGCGACCGTTTCATGAACTCGCATGTGATCCGACGTCCTTTCCATCGTTCTGGCATGACCGAGACGTCCGTCGGACGAGGTGGGTCACCGGTCGAGAAACTGAGCCGATCGCCCCGAGGTGAAGGCGGCGGCCGCCTCGGCCTGATCGGCCGTGAAGCTCAGCATGACCTGGGTCCGGTTCTCCAGATCCACCCCTGCTCTCAGGCTCCCCACCTCAAGTTGGGACCACATGACCTCTTTGGTCATCCGGATGCCCATCGGGCTGTTGCGCGCGATGAGGCCGGCGGTTTCCCGAGCGGCCGTCAAGAGATCGTCCGGCGGCACACATTTGGTCAGCAGCCCGACATCGTACGCCTCATCAATGTCGATCGTCCGGCCCGTGAGCATCAACTCGAACGCCCGCGAGGCGCCCACCAGCCTGGGGAGGAGCCAACTCACGCCGATGTCGCATCCCGACAGCCCGATCCTGGAGAAAGACACCGCAAAACGCGCCGTCTCTGCCGCGATGCGCACATCACACGCAAGCGCCAGCGCAAAGCCGCCGCCCGCAGCGGGTCCGTTCACGGCGGCGATCACCGGTTGCCGAAGTCCCCTCAGCCGGTGGACCAGCGCCACGATCCGCTGTTGTGTCGCCATCCGAACCTGCGGAGAGTCCCAGCCCTCATTCTCGGCGTCGAAGTCGAACTCCTCCAGATCGAGCCCTGAGCAGAATCCTCTACCGGCACCGGTCAGCACAACGACGCGACACGATTCGTCCGAGGCCACACGGTCGAGCTCGACGTGCAGGTCGTCGATGAGCTCGGCGGACAACGCGTTCAGACACGCGGGCCGGTTCATCGTGAGCTGCCTGATGCCATCGTCGAGCTCGTCGACGAGGACCGTCCCGCTCATAGTTCGCTCGATGCAGCCGCCGACTCCGAGCCGAGGAAGGCCCGCAGGACCCCTGGATCCTCACGCATGTCTACGGCGTCGCCCTCGAGAACGATCCTGCCCCGCTCGAGAACCGCCGCTCGATCGGCAACCTCCAAAGAGACCACAGCGTTCTGCTCGACCAACAAGATGCCCACGCCGGTAGCGGCGATGTCGGCGACGGCTTGGAAGACGAGGTCGACGACTGCCGGCGCGAGCCCCATGGACGGCTCGTCCATCAAGATCACCTTCGGCTCAGCCATCATGGCTCGACCGAAGGCAAGCATCTGCTGCTCGCCGCCACTGAGCAGTCCCGCCGGAGATGTCTTTCGCTCCTCAAGGCGCGGGAACATCGCGTACGCCGCATCCACGCCCGCGCGCAGTTTTGCCTTGGATCGTTGCGTGTAGGCGCCGATGAGCAGGTTCTCCTCGACCGTCAACGTGCCGAAGACCCGCCGGCCCTCCGGGACCAGGGCCAGTCCTAGACGAGCACGTTTGAACGCCGGCCATGCACTGATGGTCCTGCCCTGCCACCGCACGTCACCCGAGGAGTCGATCAGGCCGGCAACACCGCGCAACGTCGAGCTCTTGCCCGCACCGTTCGCACCCAGGAGCGCGACGATCTCTCCCTCGTTGACCGCGATGTCGATTCCGCGCACGGCTTCAATGCCGCCGTAATGGACCGTGAGGCCGGCGATCTCAAGCACGAACGTTCCTCTTTCCGAGGTAGGCCTCTTGGACGTCTGGGATTCTGACGATCTCAGCGGGCACTCCACTCGCGATCAACTTGCCATTGTTCATCACGAACATGTGGTCCGCCACCGCCACCACCATGTCCACGTCGTGATCGACGAGAATCTGGGTCAGACCTGTGCCACGAAGTCTGCGGATCTCCGCCGCGATTCCCGACCGCTCCTCGGAAGTCATGCCTGCCGTGGGCTCGTCGAGCAGGAGGAGCTGAGGATCGCTCACCAGGGCACGAGCGATCTCGACGCGCCGCTGATTGCCGTACGAGAGAGTCTCCGGATGGCGGTCCTCCATACCGGACAACCCGATTGCCGCCAGGGCCTCTCGGGCCCTGTCCCGCAACGCAGTCTCGGAATGCTTCATCCAGACTGGACGGAACCATGGTCGCGAGACACCGAGGCCAAATGCGTTCACGTCACCTCCGAGCATCACGTTCTCGAGCACGGTCATACTCGGGATTGTCCGGACCGTCTGGAATGTCCGCCCTAGGCCCATCCGGGCGACCTCGTCAGCGCCTGCCTTGCTGTATTCGGTGCCATCGAACGTCAACACGCCTCGCGTGATGGGAGTCAGACAAGAGATCGCGCCAAGCAGCGTGCTCTTACCTGAACCGTTCGGTCCCACCAGGCCGTACGTCTTGCCCCGTTCGATCACCATGCTGACCTCGTCCACAGCGCGGACACCACCGAAGTGGACCGACACGTCGTTCAACGTGAGAATCGCGGTCACGACAACTCCTCCTCTGCCGCAGTGGGTGCCACATCTGCCGCGAGCGCTGGGCGTCCTTCGACTGAACCGTCGCCGTCGCTTCGCGCGCGGGATCCTCTCCGTTCGCGCATCCGACGAAGCAGGCCGTCGTACAGACCAACGATCCCGCTAGGCGCCAGGACCACCAGGGTCACGACGACGACACCGTAGATCACTGGCTCGTACTCAGTGACGCCTCCCAGAATCTCAGGCATCCATGCCACGATGATCG
>Ga0182747_1002041_pt1 | contig 14613 bp, 15 predicted proteins | sample eDN3rd30CBELigBY_FD_128526 | JGI IMG/M metagenome (GOLD analysis project Ga0182747, IMG submission 128526) | Enriched backyard soil microbial communities from Emeryville, California, USA - eDNA 3rd pass 30_C BE-Lig BY (version 2) (version 2) | ecosystem: Environmental > Terrestrial > Soil >...
GTAGCCAGTGTCCTTATGTCAATGGGGATGATGATGCTGCCGCCGGTTATGATTTCACTGCCGTTCAAAATATTACTATTTATATTAGTAGATGGCTGGTATTTAGTAATAAAATCTTTACTTCAAAGTTTTTAGGGGATGATATAAATGACGCAGGAAATGGTCATTGCAATTGCAGAAAGAGCGATATGGATTGTCCTCATTGTTTCAGGACCTCTGCTTTTAATTGCACTTATAGTTGGTTTACTTGTAAGTATTTTTCAAGCAACAACGTCAATTCAAGAGCAAACATTAGCATTCGTACCGAAAATAATTGCCGTTCTAGTGGCAATTATCTTTTTCGGACCATGGATGATTTCTCAAATGACTTCCTATGTAACTGACATATTAAATAATTTAACACGGTATATAGGGTGATGAAATGACAGATATCATTCCTGAAATTTCCGTTTTATTATTAATCATCGTCAGAGTTTCTGCCTTTTTTGTATCAGTCCCTTTTTTTTCATACAGCAGAATACCTCCGCAATTAAGGATTGCGCTATCCGTTATTTTTTCCTGGATGATGTATTATACAGTGAATGTAGAAGCCATTCCAATTGACGGAAATTACATATTACTTGTTTTAAAAGAAGCCATTGTCGGCGTAACGATTGGTCTTGTTGCCTATATGTTCATGACTGCCGTCCAAATAGCAGGTGGATTTATAGACTTTGAAATGGGTTTTGCAATGGCTAACGTGATTGACCCGCAAACTGGAACACAGACCCCTTTGATGGGTCAATTTTTTAATTTTTTAATTCTTTTTGTTTTGTTGGCAATAAACGGCCATCATTTAATTTTAGATGGCATCTATTATAGCTATCAATTTGTACCAATCAATCAAATTTTTCCAAATTTTGCGAATGATAATATTCTGGAGTTTCTTTTGAAGACATTTGGCTCGGTTTTTGCAATCGCGTTTCAAATGGCTGCACCGGTTGTCGCAACATTATTTTTAGTTACTATGGCTTTAGGGATTACAGCTAAAACAGTACCGCAACTGAATATTTTTGTTATTGGTTTTCCCATTAAGATTGCAGTCGGTTTCCTTGTTTTAATCGTTTCGATGGGTGTAATGATTGAAGTAATGGAAAAAGTAATAGAATTGATGATACTTTCAATGCGAGATTTCATGCAATTGTTAGGTGGTGCATAGAGCTTGAAGTTACTGCTCACATTAGATTTACAATTTTTTGCTGGGGACAAAACGGAAAAGGCGACACCAAAAAAGAAGCAAGATGCCAGAAAAAAAGGTCAGGTTGTAAAAAGTCAGGATGTAACAGCTGCAGTAGGTTTATTGTTACTGTTTTTGTTTTTATATTTTACAGGTCCTATGATGATCGAAGGCATTTTTGGCTTTTTGCATCAAGCCTTTGAAAAGAATATCCTGATTGAAACAGTGACAACAGACACAGTCATGCAAATGTATACAGATTCTCTGAAAGAGATGGCTCTGATTATCCTGCCCTTTATGGCCATTGCTGTTGTTGCCGGTATTGCCGGTAATTTTATGCAATTTGGTTTTCTTTTCACAATGGAGCCAATGAAATTGGATTTAAAAAAGATGGATCCCATAAAAGGAATTAAGAAAATTATATCCGTTCGGGCAATTGTCAACTTGATTAAATCTCTATTGAAAATATCATTTATTGGAACTGTAACAACGGTCATAATTTGGATGAATATAGAAGAAGTGTTATCGTTATCATTCCAAAGCCCTTGGGATACATTAACTACAGTGGCTAAACTAACAGGTTTAATGGGAATAGCCGCTTCAATAACGCTTCTTGTGATTTCATTAATTGATTACATATATGAAAAATATGAGTATGAAAAACAATTGAAAATGTCAAAGCAAGACATTAAAGATGAATATAAAAATGCTGAAGGCGACCCGAAGATCAAATCGAAAATCAAGCAGCGTCAAAGGGAAATGGCTATGCGGCGAATGATGCAGGAAATTCCCGATGCGGATGTAGTCATTACCAACCCGACACACTATGCCATTGCCTTAAAATACGACGATCAGAATATGGAAGCTCCAAAGGTTGTTGCAAAAGGAACAGACTATGTAGCCCAAAAGATTAAGTTGATTGCAAAAGAAAATGACGTTGTAATGGTGGAAAATCGTCCATTAGCACGGGCAATGTACGATCAAGTAGAAATCGGTCAACAGGTACCGGAAGAATTTTTTAAAGCGATAGCAGAAATACTAGCGTATGTATATCGTATAAAGCGCAAAATTTAGACCATAGTAGGAGGGAAAAACATGAAAATTCGTGACTTGGCTGTTTTAGCTGCAGTTATTATGATTGTAGCAATGCTTATCATCCCTCTGCCGACATGGTTATTAAGCTTTTTAATTATTATAAATATTACATTGTCACTTTTAGTTCTATTAGTGGCGATGAATATGAAGGAAGCATTAGATTTCGCCATTTTCCCTTCAATCATATTGTTATTAACTTTATTTCGATTGGGGTTAAGTATATCTACCACTCGTGCAATTTTGGCGCAAGGTGATGCCGGGGATGTTGTTGAAACATTTGGTGAATTCGTAACTGGTGGGAATATCCTGGTCGGTTTAGTAATTTTCATGTTATTAGTTATTATTAACTTTATCGTTATTACAAAGGGTTCGGAACGTGTCGCTGAGGTTGCAGCACGTTTTACATTAGATGCAATGCCAGGGAAACAAATGAGTATTGACGCAGATTTAAATGCGGGAATGATTTCTGAAAAAGAAGCTAGAGAACGACGGGAGAAAGTATCCAAAGAATCCGATTTCTATGGAGCTATGGACGGGGCGACCAAATTCGTAAAAGGGGATGCCATTGCCTCAATCATCATGGTATTCATTAACTTGCTTTTCGGGATTATTATCGGGATGATTCAGCTAGGCTATTCAATGGCAGATGCTGCAACGCATTTCTCAACATTAACTGTCGGTGACGGATTAGTGGCTCAAATTCCTGCATTATTGATTTCAACTGCAACAGGGATTGTGGTAACTCGAGCAGCATCGGAAGGTAATTTAGGAGAAGATATTGCCAATCAATTATTCGCCCAAACGAAATTGCTTTATATTGCTGGTGGAGCGATTTTCCTATTAGGGCTGTTCACACCACTGCCTGAATGGATCACAATGCCGATCGCTGCAGTATTAATCGGTGGTGCTTACTTGATTAATAGTAGAGAAAAGAAAGTTGAAGATCCTGAAGAGCTATTAGAGATGGAAGAAGAAGTGGCAGCTGATACGATGAAAAGTCCCGAGAATGTTGTAAATCTGCTGAATGTAGATCCAATCGAATTTGAATTTGGCTATGGTTTGATTCCTTTAGTTGACGCCAGTCAGGGAGGGGATTTATTGGACCGAGTTGTCATGATCAGAAGGCAATTAGCCCTTGAATTGGGGGTTGTTATTCCTGTCGTCCGTATTCGGGATAATATTCAATTACAGCCAAATGAGTATCGAATCAAAGTAAAGGGTAATGAAATGGCGAGGGGAGAACTGCTTCTTGATCATTACTTATCCATGAGTCCTGGGGATGATGATTCCATAGAAGGAATTGATACGATTGAACCTTCCTTTGGTTTGCCTGCAAAATGGATCACAGAAAAAGTAAAAGAAGATGCGGAAATGCTTGGATATACAGTGGTTGATCCACCAAGTGTAGTTTCAACCCACTTAACTGAAATTATCCGTGCCAATGCTCATGAATTGCTTGGACGTCAAGAAACGAAACAACTTATCGATCACCTGAGAGAAAATTATCCAATTTTAGTAGAAGAATTAACGCCAACACCATTATCCATTGGAGAAATTCAAAAGGTATTGGCAAAACTATTAAAAGAAAATGTTTCAATCCGCAATTTACCGATTATCTTCGAAACATTAGCAGATTATGCGAAATTAACAAGTGATACGGACGTGCTTACTGAATATGTTCGCCAAGGCTTGGCAAGACAAATTACTTCTCAATACGTATCAGGCGGAGCAAGTTTAAAAGTAATTACGATTCCTGGAAAATTAGAGAAGCTCATTGCTGATAGCATCCAGCAAACAGATCATGGCAACTATTTAGCAATGGACCCTCAAGAGTCTCAAAATGTGTTAGAGGCTATTGCAAAGGAAGTAGAGAAAGTATCCTTTATGGAACAATCTCCAATCATTCTATGTTCACCAGGAATACGAATGTATTTAAGACAATTAACAGAGCGTTATTTCTCACAAATTCCTATTTTGTCCTATAACGAATTAGATGCAAATGTTGAAATTCAAAGTGTTGGAGTGGTGAATGTAGAATGAAAATGAAAAAATATACAGCACCTTCAATTTCAGAAGCGATGAAATTAGTTCGAGCAGAATTAGGTGAAGATGCGGTAATTATCAATTCTAAAGTGATCGTTACAAAAAAATTATTCGGTTTAATCAAACATAAAAATTTTGAAGTATTGGCTGGCGTGGACCAAGTGGAGACTAGACAAACGTCTCCACGTCTTCCCGACTTGCAAACAAACGCAAATCAATACCATGAAGTACCTGAACAGCTGAAATTACATATTGACGATTCATTATCGAATGAGTTGAAAAGTGAAATAGCAGACTTGAAGCTAATGATGAAATCGATGCAGAAGCATACAATTCAATCAGAATTGCCGGAGAATTTCTTGCCTTATATTGACTTCCTGAAACGTCAAGAACTTAGTGAAGAGCTCATCACGGCAATACGTGATGAGCTTTTCGTGCATCAAAAACAGCAGGATGATCCTTTAAGCAAAATAGAGATGAAGAATATTACGGAAAGAGTGCTTCGAAAACTGCTGGAAGATTTACCAATGGGCGGCCTTTCATATGAGAAGAAATATATAAATGTATTTGGGCCAACCGGTGTTGGCAAAACAACAACAATCGCAAAAATGGCGGCGAGATCTGTATTGGAGAAAAAGAAGAAAATCGGTTTTATCACGACAGATACTTATCGAATAGCAGCGATTGAACAATTAAAAACATATGCGAATCTCCTGCAAGCACCAGTTGAAATTGTCTACAATGCCAATGATTATAAAAAAGCGATTGAAAATTTTGCACATCTAGATCTAGTATTCATCGATACAGCTGGACGTAATTATAAGGAAGCAAAATATGTAGATGATCTTAAAGAGATGATTAACTTCGATGAAGAAGTAGAATCATATCTCGTATTAGCTTTAACTGCAAAAGAACAAGATATGGAATCAATAATTCAACAATTTAGTGAAATACCAATAGGTAAATATATCTTTACAAAAATAGATGAAACAAATTCTATTGGCACGATGTATAATTTAATGATTAAATATAATAAAGGACTTGCTTACTATACGAATGGACAAGAAGTACCAGAAGATATTGAAGAAGCCAATCTAGAAGCAGTACTTGAATTGTTCTTTCAAGGAGAATTTTAATGAGAGACCAAGCTGAAAACTTAAGAATGAAGATGCTGGAGAGTCAAGGTGTTTTAGGTAGATCCATTGCAATTGTTAGTGGAAAAGGTGGCGTAGGTAAAAGTAATTTTTCTACAAATTTCGCCATAAATCTTTCGAGATTAGGTAAGAAAGTTGTCGTTCTAGATATGGATATCGGTATGGGGAATGTTAATATACTAATAGGTAAAAATGCTCAATACAATTTAAAACACTATTTATTTGGTGAAGTATCATTAGATGAAGTGATGTACGATGGTCCGCACAACTTAAAATATATTTCTGGCGGCTCAGGTATGTCATCTGTGATGGAATGGTCAAAAGATATGATCCAGGCATTACTCAATGCTTTTGAACAATTGCAAAAGACCTTTGACTATATTCTTTTTGATATGGGTGCGGGTGCAACAAATTGGTCGTTAAATTTAATAAGTTCTATTGACGAAATTATTGTCATTACAACGGAAGAACCAACTGCCATAACAGATGCCTATTCCATGATGAAATATATTCACGTCAAAGATCCGAATAAAACAATTTACTTATTATGTAATAGAGCTTATTCAAAAGAGGAAGGTCAAGAAACCTTAAAACGTCTAGAAAATACCATGAAGCAATTTCTAAAAAAAGATGTCATTCTTCTCGGTTCTTTACCCGAGGACCAAGTTGTACGAAAAGCGGTGCGTGAACAAGTACCATTTTCTATTGCATATCCGGACAGTAATATCTCGAGGACCTTACAACAAATGGTTCAACAATTTGTGGACCGCAATTTGGTAGAGGTGCATGGATATAATAAGAAAAGCGCATTTATATCGAAATTAAGAAGTATTTTTTCGAAAGGGAGTGATTAATTGGAATTCTCAAATAAAAGCAAGCTTTTAGTTGTGGATGACTCTGCTTTTATGAGAAAGCTAATTAGTGACTTTTTTATAGATAATTCGAAAGTGGAAGTTGTCGGTACGGCGCGCAATGGAAAAGATGCGCTTAAAAAAATTCAAAGTCTGCAACCGGATGTTGTAACGATGGATGTTGAGATGCCAGAGCTAAATGGATTGGATGCACTAAAGGAAATTATGCGCCTATCTCCGGTTCCGGTGATCATGCTGTCCAGTACAACAATTCAAGGTGCAGAAAATGCCCTTATCGCAATGGAAAATGGCGCAGTTGATTTTGTGGCGAAGCCAAGTGGAACAATTTCCCTTGATTTGCACAAAATCAAGGAAGAATTAGTACATAAAGTGGAGCATGCAGCACATGTCTCAGTAACAAAGTTAAAAAAAGCAAATGTAGAGCAAATAACAACTCATTTGCACAAAACTGCCAGCTTTAAAGAAGATAAAGCTGTAACCAAACCACCATCGAACCAAATGGCAAATATAGCAAATACTGAAGACGCTAAAAAGAATCGCTGGAATCAAACAGCAAAAAAGATTGTATTGATCGGAACCTCAACAGGAGGTCCTCGAGCTTTACAAGAAGTCATTACAAAATTGCCAAGTACGATAAAAGCACCTATTTTAATCGTGCAGCATATGCCTGCTGGTTTTACAAAATCTCTGGCAGAACGTTTGAATCAGCTAAGTCACATTAATGTGAAGGAAGCACAGCAGGGCGATATTCTCCAAAACGGAGTTGCTTATATTGCTCCAGGCGGCAGTCACTTAAAGGTGGAAAAAAGAGGGGGATCTTTCGAAATCGTTTTAGATCAAAATGAACCCCCAAGATCAGGGCATCGTCCAAGTGTGGATGTTATGTTTGAAAGCGTAAGTAAAGTGAGTGATTTTGATAAAGTAGCGGTCATCATGACTGGCATGGGAACAGATGGCTCAAAAGGGCTTATGGAATTAAAGAAAAATGGAAATGTAATGGCGATTGCAGAATCAGAAAAAACCTGTATTGTTTATGGAATGCCAAAAGCAGCCGTAGAAACACAGCTTGTCAATGAGGTTGTAGATGTTGACAATATTGCAGAAGCGATTATGACATATTTGCCTACAGTTAAGTAAGTTTAAAACTTTCTTTTCTGCATAAGTGCAACTAAGGCTAATCACCTAAAAGGCTTGGCAATTAGCCAAGTTTTTAAAAGTATAAGAAAGTATAAATTTTCAAGGTTGAATGTTTAGCGCAAGCCTCCTAGTCCCGAAAAGCGTTTCAACTCCTCCTACGAAGACAAAGAGCGTCTTCTAGTCGGAGTCTCCAACGCTTTTCGATGGCTGAGCGAGGGCGCTTGCGCTTTTCTTATAAAAGGAGTGTTTTCTAATGGAACTTAACCAATATTTAGAAATGTTCATAGAAGAAAGTAAAGAACATTTACAATCATGCAGCGACAATTTGTTAGAGCTTGAAAAAAATCCTAACGACTTAGCGATTGTAAACGAAATATTCCGATCAGCTCATACGTTAAAAGGTATGTCTGCAACAATGGGGTATGAAGATCTAGCTGATTTAACGCATAAAATGGAAAATGTGCTTGATGCCATTCGTAATGAAAAAATTCACGTAGATGCAGAAATATTGGATGTAGTCTTTGAATCCGTGGACCATCTGGAAGAAATGGTCATGAATATCGCTGATGGCGGAGATGGGAAAAAAGATGTTTCTCAAACAGTTGCAAAATTAAAGCGCATTGAATCTGGCGAGTCGATTCAACAAGAGTCAGCTCCTAGTGAAACGGCTGCTTCTGAAGCTGCCGCAACGACAACAGCTTTGGATAATGCGCTTCAATTAGAATATGATGATTTTGAAAAAACAGTATTGCTTCAATCTACGGAGCAGGGCTTTAATGCTTTTGAAATCTCTGTAACTTTAAATGATGGTTGTTTACTTAAGGCAGCCCGTGTTTATATGGTCTTTGATATTCTGGAGAAGAACGGAGATGTAGTGAAATCTTCTCCAACTGTAGATAAGCTGGAAGAAGAACAATTCGACCAAGATTTTAAAGTGGCTTTGATTTCACAAACGGATGCCGAGGAATTACGCAGTAAAATAATGAAAGTTTCTGAAGTTGATAATGTTGCGATTACACAAATCTCGAAGGATTTATTTGTTCAATCAGCGCTTGGCGAATCAGAAGCTTCTGTTGAATCGGCAGTGGATGAAGGACCGATTGCTGCACAAGTGGAAGTTAAGAAAGAAGAAACAAACCAAAAAACAGCTTCTGCAAAGCATGCTGCTAGTAAAACAATTCGTGTAAGTATCGAACGATTAGATATTTTAATGAACTTATTTGAAGAATTGGTCATTGATAGAGGACGTCTTCAATCAATTGCAACAGAAGTTAATCATTCAGAGTTAAACGAAACGGTTGAACGTATGAGCCGTACAATGGGTGACCTTCAAAATATCGTCTTGACAATGCGCATGATTCCAATTGAAACAGTATTCAATCGTTTCCCTAAAATGGTTCGTACCTTATCCCGTGATCTTAAGAAAAAGATCAACTTAGAAATTATAGGTGCAGAAACAGAGCTGGATCGTACTGTTATCGATGAAATCGGGGATCCGCTTGTTCACTTAATTCGTAATTCAGTAGACCATGGTATCGAAAGTCCGGAAGTGCGTCGTGCTAATGGGAAACCGGAAGAAGGAAATGTCACACTTCGTGCATACCATAGTGGAAACTATGTGTTTATCGAAATCGAGGATGATGGAGCGGGCATTAATCGTGAACGCGTGCTGAAAAAGGCAATTTCTAAAGGAATTGTAACAAAAGAATCTGCACTTTCACTGTCAGATAAACAAATCAATGAGTTGATTTTAGCATCCGGCTTCTCAACGGCTGAAGTTATTTCAGACATCTCAGGACGTGGAGTAGGACTTGATGTAGTAAAAACTACAATTGAATCACTTGGAGGAAATATTTCCATTGAGTCAACAGAAGGTGTTGGTTCCATCTTTTCAATCCAACTTCCATTAACATTATCGATTATCTCTGTTATGTTAGTTGAAATTGAACTAGAAATCTATGCTATACCTTTATCATCGATCATTGAAACATCCATTATTAAGAATAGCGATATTCTCAATGCACACAATCAAAAAGTAATTGATTTCCGTGGTAAAGTAGTACCGCTTATCTTCTTGGACGAAATCTTCAATGTGCCTCGATCTGAGAACGATGCAGATGAATATCACTCAGTTGTTATTGTCCGAAAGGGAGACAAGCTCGCTGGTTTAGTAGTAGATACATTTATCGGCCAGCAAGAAATCGTATTAAAATCATTAGGAAATTACTTAACAAATATTTTTGCAATTTCTGGTGCTACGATTTTAGGAAACGGTAAAGTTGCTTTAATAGTGGATTGTAATGCATTAATGAAATAATGAATTGAAATGAAAGAGGTGTAGACAATGACTGCTGTAGAACAAGAATATTTAAAAGTAATCGTTTTCCAACTTGCGGATAAAGAATATGCCATTCCTGTATCGAATGTACAAGGTATTGAAAAATTAATGCATATTACGCGTGTTCCTAAAACGCCAGCCTTTGTTAAGGGTGTTATTAATTTGCGCGGAGTCGTAACACCACTTATCGATTTACGTGAACGTTTCGGTATACCCGTATCAAATAATGAAGAAACTACGAGAATTATCATTATCACTCTTGAAGAAATGGAAGTCGGCTTTATCGTTGACTCAGCAAATGATGTGCTTGATATCCCGGTAAATGCGATTGAGGCACAACCAGAAGTAGTCGGTTCGAATGAAGAGGATTTTATCTCAGGTGTGGCAAAATTAGAAAATCGATTATTGATTTTATTACATTTAGACAAAGTATTAAATCCATAGTTAAAAGTGTTGGCCAAATTGTTGTAAAGTAGGGATCTAGCGAATGATGAATGAAATTCAAAAAATTACATCATTGCATTTGGATATCCTAAAAGAGATTGGAAATATAGGTGCTGCCCATGCTGCGACAGCACTTTCCAGTTTATTGAATAGGAAAATCGATATGCATGTCCCAAAGGTTGAAATGGTTTCATTTAATGACATGATGGAACTTGCCGGGGGAGCTGAAACTGTTGTTGTGGGTATCTTCCTTCGCATCGAAGGAGATTCTGAAGGAAGCATGTTCTTTATTTTGCCTATCGAACAGGCAAATCGATTTATTCAAAGTTTAATCAATGATGACCAATTTAGCTTTAATGATGGCCAGCCAACTGAGCTTGGCATATCAGCAATGCAGGAATTAGGGAATATTCTCTCTGGATCATATTTATCGGCATTATCCGATTTTACAGGGATGAAATTATATCCAACCGTACCTGGATTGAGTGTCGATATGTTTGGAGCTATAATAAGTACTGGACTAATCGAGATTTCAGAGGTTAGTGATCAAGTGATTGTGATTAATACATCCATTTTTGAAGACGGTTTTGATAATCGTAATGAAGTTCATGGGCATTTCTTCTTACTACCAGATCCTGATTCGTTCACTAGTATTTTTAAGGCTTTAGGAGTTTCTTAAAAATGATTCAATCACGTACTAGCCAGGTTATAAAGGTTGGAATTGCACAAATGGATGTAGTCAAAATGCCGGATACAATTCGTACATCAGGCTTAGGTTCCTGTGTAGGAGTTGTATTATATGATGAAACAAAAAATATAGCTGGATTGGTTCACATTATGCTGCCTGACTCTAGTTTAGCGAGAACAGAAACGATTAATGCAGCAAAATTTGCGAATACTGGAATAAAGGCACTCATTGAAAAACTGAAACAGGCGGGAGTTCAACCATTTCGATTAAAAGCGAAAATTGCTGGCGGTGCACAAATGTTTAAATTTTCGACTGACAATGATTCAATGCGCATCGGACCACGTAATGTAGAAGCAGTGAAAAAGGAACTTTCCACAAACAACATACCGCTTATTGCTGAAGATACAGGCGGCGGTAGTGGCAGAACAATCGAATTTAACCCTGCCTCATGCCAACTGAGTATTCGAACAGTCAATCAGGGAGTGAATGAAATATAATGTTTGGATCAATATTTTACAACTTTTGGGCGGCCATCATAGGATTTTCAATCTATTTTTTTAGTACACTCTCGGATTCTCAGATGCCATTAAACAGTTTAGCAGGATCATTTATCGCTGCAGCTGTGTCATTTGTTTTGATGTATGGGATTCGCCTATTTTTGGGGTATGTATTATATACACCCGATGAGGATCTATTTAGTAGTTTGAACAAAGAGAATGAACAATTAAGAGAGCAGTTTGCAAATCGAGGCAGTGGAGAAGCGGCATCAGAATCTGGTGGCATTACGTCTACAATGGAATTTACGGATGAAAGCTCCGAAGAAATTGCAAAAGTAATTCAAACAATGATGCGACAGGATGAATCGATAAAAAGCTGATTTTCTCCAAGCCTTCCTGAATACAGAAAAAGTTTAAAGAGTCGATTAATCGGCTCTTTTTTTTTGAGGGCAAGTCAGCTGCCAAGAGTCCTTTCTTTCTGACACAAAATGCTCAAAATAAGTAACCTCATTCATAATGAAGCCTCTAATGTACATATATAACCAATCGCAATCAATAATCTGTTAAGAAAATAAATGTTTCGAGGAAAAATATCATTTTTTTATTAAATTTATCGAGAAAGAATCTTTTTCTCTATCAAAATTTGGCTGGTTAGGAAATTAATTAAGTTTTATAGAAATGTGTGTTTTTTTACGCTCATTTGATATAATATTTGATAGTAAGGAACGCATAAGCGAGTTTTGAAACGATGGGTAAAAGGTACTGCTTATTGTAAGTGCTTAGCCCTTAAGAAATGATGCTATTGGATTTTGGAATATATAGGAATAAAGTCTGTATTGTACTTAACACGAAATAAATGATTTGTACAATCTATTAGAAATTGAAGTGTCAGATGGATAGAGTAACATCAAAAGCAAAGAGAAAGATGCTTATCCTAAAACGATTTTATTGTGAGGTGGATTTTATGGTACAGCTTCAAGCAGATAATGAACAAACTCTTTGGAATTGCTGGATCAATGATCGAGATCCAGATGCAGGCAATATGCTAATAAAAAAATATCAATCTTTAGTATCCTATCATGTACAAAGAATAGGGGCGAGTGTTCCTAAAAATGTATCACGCGATGATTTAATGAGTTTAGGAATGATGGGCCTATTTGATGCATTAAATAAATTTGATATTAACAGAGATTTGAAATTTGATACATATGCTTCCTTCCGAGTGCGTGGGGCTATCATTGATGGATTAAGAAAAGAAGATTGGCTGCCTCGCTCTGCACGCGAAAAAGCAAAGAAAATGGAAGTGCAAATAGAAAAATTAGAGCAAGAATTAATGCGTAGTGTAACGCCGGATGAACTTGCTGCACATATGAATTTATCAGTTGATGAAATTAATCAGACAGTACAAGAACATTTTTTCTCTAGTGTACTATCGATTAATGAACAGCAAGATCAGGAAGAAACGGAAGGCAAAGCTTTTGTAATCCGCGATGATCGTACTAGAACCCCTGAGCAGGAAACTGTCCATATGGAATTAATCCATGAACTTGCCGATAATATAAAAAATTTAAGTGAAAAGGAACAACTTGTTCTCAGCTTATTTTATACTGAGGAATTAACTCTGACTGAAATTGGAGAAATGCTTTCCTTATCGACTTCACGTATATCGCAAATTCATTCGAAAGCATTACTTAAATTGCGAAAGCTTCTTTCAAATGAAATGATAAGTTAAATAGAATAATCGGTAGATTCCCCAGCACATATGCCAAGGCATATGTGCTGGGGGAGTTTTACGTGAGTTTACTCGGTATTCCCTCCACAAAGCGCATGTATCCGCATCAAGGGCTAAACTCATTTAATAGTGATAACTGGACTCTTTAGATTTGTTAATTTTGTAGCCTGCACATATAAATATCCATAAAGGGGGATTTATACAAAGATGAGTTTAAAGGCAGTTGAACTTCAAATTGCGATTCCAAAGACATTTGATGCAGGAAAATTGGCAGAGCAGCACGGTCAGAATATTATTAATCAGCAAGCAAATGCCCACGAAGCACTTAAAAAAGAGATTAAGAAAAAACAGCTACAAGTTAGTGATACTGAAAAAACAGATAAAGTTACTGACTATAAAAAACAACAAAATCAAGAAGAGAATTTATCCGAAGAAAAACAGTATGATAAAGAAAACAAGGAAGCACAGCATCCTTTCAAAGGTAATTTTATTGATTTTAGTGGATAGGAGAACAGTATGGTCGTAGGTATAATTATCATATTGGTTATTTTGCAGCTTATTTGTTTTTACTTAATCGTTATTTTAAATACAAAAATTGCAAAATTTAAAGATCTGGAAAAACGACAAGATCAGCTAATCCGTGAAATGGATGACGCAATCAGTTTATATCTCGTGGAAATGAAGGAAGAGAATGATCGACTCATTCATGAACTTTCATCCATAAAACAAAAAGATTTGGAAAAAACTGATACAAATAATCAAAAAGTGGCAATCGTTGACTTGGAAGCTTCTCAGGGAAAATCTACTCCTGTTCAAGGAGACAATAGATTGAATTTAGATGAAGAAGTAGAAATTCCTCCAACAAATAAATCGTTTGTTCCCAAAAAAATGGTTTCGAATGCATACAAGCAACAAATTGCTGTTAGTGAGACTTCAGCTTCAATCAAACAAGAGCAACATGAAAAGGTAGAAAAAGCAGCACTTCCTTCCTTTGAACAAGAAGTGCTAAACCTTCACGGACAAGGTAAAACGATTGACGAAATAGCCAAAATTACACAAAAAGGCAAGACGGAAATCGAGTTATTAATTAAGTTTCATGCTTAAATATGTTGCATGAGGGAAGTTAATGTGATATATTATCAACTGGTGTTAATTACACACGCATTTTGATGTAGTAAGTGGTGCTTTTTGAATAAAAAGTTGCTTGTTATAGATGAAAAATGCGGAGGAAAAAAACCAAAACATTAGGAGGAAACACACATGTCAGTAATTTCAATGAAACAATTACTTGAAGCTGGTGTACATTTCGGTCACCAAACTCGCCGTTGGAACCCAAAAATGAAAAAATACATTTTTGTTGAACGTAACGGTATCTACATTATCGATTTACAAAAAAC
>Ga0182747_1002054_pt1 | contig 14534 bp, 17 predicted proteins | sample eDN3rd30CBELigBY_FD_128526 | JGI IMG/M metagenome (GOLD analysis project Ga0182747, IMG submission 128526) | Enriched backyard soil microbial communities from Emeryville, California, USA - eDNA 3rd pass 30_C BE-Lig BY (version 2) (version 2) | ecosystem: Environmental > Terrestrial > Soil >...
GGCGCGGTGGTCGTCGTCGACTTCGGATGCGGCCCGTCCGAGCCGCTGCTGGTGCACCCAGCGATCAGAACCCCTGCTACCAGCACCGCCACGATGCCTGCCCGCTTGGCCATGTCGATTCCCTTCCGATGTGTACGGCCGCCGCGCGGTGCGGCGTCGTGACAGGGTCCACGACCGATCGGGAGGAGGGAAGGGCAAACGGGGGCGGAGCGGGCGCGGAGCGGGGTGCGAAGGTGACCGATCGCACAGGCGGTGCCCGGTCGTCACGACCGGCGTCGACCGGGCAGCCAGGACCTCAGCGGGCCAGGGCGAGGCCGTCTCGTCCCGCCAGCTCGGCACGGCCGGACACCCCGAGCTTCCGGTACACCGCGCCGAGGTGGTTCTCGATCGTGCGGGGGCTGAGGAAGAGCTCCGCCGCGATCTCCCGGTTCGTCGCACCCGCCGCCGCCCGCCGCGCCACCTCCATCTCGATCGATCCGAGGATCTCGTCGATCGGCCGGGACGGATCGCTGCCGCCCGCGAGCACGAGCTCGTCCGCGCAGCGGCGCCGGTACGCGGACGCACCGATCCGGCTGAAGCCGTCGAGGGCCCGTTGGAGGTGCTGGCGGGCGGCGGCCCGCCGCTTCGCCCGTCGGAGCCGCTCGCCCCACGACAGCTCGTTCATCGCGTGCGCGACCTGGTGGTTGGTCCCGGCCAGCTCACCTGCTGCTCGGGCGAACAGCCCGTCGGCGGCATCGATGTCGTCGGTGAGCATCGCCTGTGCCCGCCACAGCTGGCCGCGCGCCCACGGTCCGTTGCGGCTCGCGGCCTCGAGCGTCGGGAGGAGGTCCCGAGCCTCGTCCGCCCGGCCGGAGCGAACGAGCGCCTCGACCTCATCGCCCTCGAACCGGCAGATGGTGAGGTTCTGGCGGCCGAAGACCGATCGGAGCCGATCGAACTCCTCGGCCGCCCGGTCGTGGCGGGCGTTGGCCAGGTGCAGCCGAGCCCGTCCCGCGCTGGCGTAGGCGATGCCCACCGAACTGCCCGAAGCTGCGCACGTCGCCGCGGCCCGTTCGACGAGCTCCTCGTCGCCGATCGCCGCCGCCGCCATGGCCATCGCGTGGAGTGCCGCCGGTGCCAGGCCGGTGGATCCCACGGCATCGGCGAGATCCCAGGCGCGCACCGACGCGGCGACGCTCGCCCGCAGGTCGACGCTGTAGAGGACGTGGCCGCGGGTCGCGAGGATCGGGACCAGCGCGCTCGACGCGCTCGACGCTCGGACCGCCGGTTCGATCGCATCGAGCAGGGCGAGCGCGTCAGCCGTCCGTCCCAGCACGCTGTAGTAGCGGGCGACGGTCTCGGCGAGGAACGGACCAGCGACCACGGGGCCCTCGAGCTCGAGCAGCTCCGGCCAGCGTTCGACGTGACCGCCCGCCGCCGGATCGAACCGCACGAACCGCCCACCGCTGTAGATGATCTCGGCGTAGAGGCTCGCGGGCGCCGGCGCGTCCTGGGCCAGCGCCCAGACCCGGTCGCAGAGGTCGACCGCTTCGAGCGGGTCGATCGGCAGCAGCGTCCGAGCGACCTCGATCAGCACCTCGGCCACCGCGACGGGCTCCGCACCGCTCATGGCCCGGTCTGTCTCCAAGGCGAGGGCCTTGGCCTCCCGGTAGCGGCCGTCACCGACCGCGAGGCGGACCTCGAGCCTCCGGGCGTCGAGCGCTCGCGTCCGCTGGGGATCAGCCTCGGCCGCTTCGTCGAGGAGGCCCCGGACCCACTGGTGGGCTCCGGCGAGCAGGGCGGCGCCCGCCGCGCTGACCAGGTGATCGGCGCGGCGAGCGGGAACCGAAGCGGACCGGCCCGCCTGGTGGTAGCGCTCCGATGCCGCCATCGGTGCCCCGCGACGCATCGACTCCGATGCGAGCTGGGCGAGATCGGCGGCCAGGTCGTCGTCGGGGCCGACCGCCGCCGCCGCTCGGTGGGCGACGCCGCGAGGCGAACCCGGTCCGAGGAGCGACGCGAGCTGGAGGTGGGCCTCACGCCGTGCCCGCGGGGTGGCACGGTGGTAGACCGCGCTGCGGACGACGGGATGGGTGAACGAGATGCCCTCCGCGGACATCTCGACGAGGCCGAGCTCCTCCGCTGGTTCCAGGTGCGCCACCGTGGAGCCGGCACGCGAGAGGAGCGGGACGACCGTCGCGCCCTCACCCAGGTCCAAAGCGACGAGGAGGAGCGCCTCGATCGTCTGCTCCGGCAGCCGGGCCAGGCGATCCGCGTAGAGCCCCTCGAGCACGGTGGGCACGGGAAGCGGAGCGTGGACCGGCCGGCGACCGGCCTGTTCGTCGGCATCGAGGGTCCGGGCCAGCTGGATCGCCTGGAGCGGGTTCCCGTCGACGACCTTCCCGATCTCCCTCCGAGCCCCCGCGGACCGGACCCCCGCATCGAGGAGCAGCGCATCGAGCGCCGGGGGCTCCAACGGCATCAGCTCCACCGCGGCAGCGGGGAGGACACCGGATGGGCGGCTGGCGGTCAGGATGAAGATGCGGTCCTGCTGGATCCGGCCCGCCACGAACTCCAGTGCCCGTCGGCTCTCCCGATCCACCCAGTGGAGGTCGTCGACGACCACGAGCAGCGGCCGTTCCGCCGCCAGGTCGGACAGGGAGCCGTGCAGCCCGAGGGCCACGGCGAGGCCGTCCGCCGGCTCCGGCGAGTCCGTGAGGGCGAACGCCACCTCGAGGGCAGCGGCCTGCGGGGTCGGCAGCTGCCCGAAACGCTCCCGCAGCGGGAGGCAGAGCGCCGCGAGCGCCTCCCACGGCAGATCGACGCCGCCGTCGATGCCAGCCGCGCTGAGGACCGTCATCGAGCGTTCGGCTGCATGAGCGACGGCGTGGGCGAGCAGCGACGTCTTCCCGACCCCGGCATCCGCGACCAGCGCGAGGGAGCCGCCGCGGCCAGCGGCCGCCCGGTCGATGGCTCCAGCCAGGTCGGCGAGGACCGACTCGCGACCGAACAGCGGGCGTGGGGGAACGGTCGGAGGAAGAGCCACGGGGAGGGAGCAGCAGCGCGGTCAGCGGGGGCGCGCTGGTACGCCGACCGTACCCCACACGCGGGTTCACCCCGGCGCCCTCCGGCTTCGGCCTCGACGATGGGCCGCACGGCCCATGCAGATCTTCGTTTGCCTGCCGACAACTGTTGCATGAGGAAACACGAACGCGGGCAGGAGGCCGGAGCCACGCTCGCCGAGGTCGCGCTCATCGTCGCCCTGGTCGCCATCGCCGCCGTCGCTGCGCTCTCGTTCCTCGGCTCTCGCAGCGACGCCTCGCTCGACGAGGCCGGCAAGGGCATCCACGAGGCTCCGGTCGGCACCGATGGCGGCCCGGGAGGCGGCGGTCCGGGCGGTCCAGGCGGTTCGGGCGGGGGCGGCGATCCCGGCGGCGGCAGCGGCGGCTCCGGGGGCTCCGGGGGCGGTTCGGCCACCTCGACCACCACGGCCCCCACCACCTCGACCACCTCGACCACCGCGGCGCCGACGACCACCACTCCCCCGCCGGAACCGGCCGCGGCGGCGCTCGCCAACGGCCGGGGCACCCGCAACGGCAGCTCCCGCTGGGACGCCTCGGCCGACCTCCGAGTCGCGGCCGAAGGCAGCACCAGCGCATCGATGTCGGGGACCGCCACCGTCCGGGTCCGGTCGAAGCGGTCGAACGGCCAGTGGAGCACCGAGACCATCACCGTCCCCATCGGCCACGACGGGCGAGCCGACATCGAAAGCGGCCCCTACAACCGGACCGGATCGTCGAGGATCGACACCATCGAGTACACGGTGACCGCGATCACCCTCGACGACGGCCGCCTCTGGAACGGCAGCCAGCCCTCGATCAGCATCAGCCGACCGGCCTGATCCGCTGGTCAGCGGAGCGAGCCGGCTCGCCCCTGCAGCGCAGCCGACACATCCGCCACCGGCTCGCCCGCCAAGGCGGCCAGGTCCTCGAACGCCCGCCGCATGGCGTCGCGGCGGCGATCGGGGACCTCGGCGAGCAGCGCGGCGAACTGCCGCCTCCGTTCCGCCATCACCCACGCCACGAGCTGCTCTCCTGCCGGCTCCAGGCGCAGATCGACCGATCGGCGGCTCGTCTCGCTCATCACCCGGGTGACGAGGCCCTTGCGCTCGAGGCGCTCCACCAACCGGGTGGCCGACGATGCCGACAGAGCCAGCTCCCGCGCCAAGTCGGCCATCCGGATGGGCGACCTCGCGGTCAAGACGACGAGCGCCCGGTACTGGTTCAGGGTCACCTCGACGGGCGACGCTTCGATCGAGCTCGCCGACATCGCCATCAACACCCGTGACACCGCGAGCACCGAGGCCATCAGCTGCTCCTCGGCATCGCTCGCATCCACCGCCGCAGTCTGCCACCCGGGGTCTCGGACCGGGCCTCGTCGGCCTCGCCGACCGGAGGGCCCCGGAGGGCGGGAACAGGCCGGTGGCGCCCACGGCGGCCAAACCCGTGCGCTGCTGGCCAGGTGACCGACTACCCTGCACGCAAGGACCACAGCGCACACGACGCGGTGCCGTCGCAGGACAGCACTCTCACCGAGCTCACCGGACACCAGAACTCGCGACGACGGCGTCGTCCTGCATTCGTGGGCGATGCGGAGCGGACCGTGTGCGCCACGGCCCTTCTCTTGCAGTTCGCCTACGGCCAAGGAGTCAGGAGTGCAGAAGGTTCGCCATGAGCTGCCACCGGGCGCCGGTGGTCTCGACGAGGTCCTCCGCGCTCCGAGGGTGGCAGTCCAGGTCGCGGCGCAGCGGTCCGGTCACCGCCGCCTGCTGATCGACGTCCCGGGCGCGGCCCGCCCCACGACGACCGCGGCGCGGACCCGGACCGAGGCGACCGAGCTCGCCACCGTCGTGTCGCGCACCCCGATCGCGATCTCCGATCGGGAGGACTGAACACCCCTCGGCGGGTTCGTCTCATGATCTTCCTGCTGGTGGCGTTCGCCGTGTTCGGCCTCGCCCTGATCTCGTCGGGCGCTCGGCTGGGCCGGGGTGCGTTCCTCGTCGGCGCGGTTCCCGCCGTCGCCGCCGCCGTCTGGGTCGCGGCTCAGCTGGGAGCGGTCACCAGCGGCGACGCAGCCACCGCGCACGTCACCTGGGTCGCGCCGCTGGGGCTCTCGATCGACCTGAGGCTCGACGGCTTCGCCGCCACCATGTCGGTCATCATCGCGCTGGTGGGCGTGGCCGTCTTCGTCTACGCCAGCCGCTACTTCCCCCGCGACGCCGCTGACCTCGGACGGCTAGCCGGCCTCCTCACCCTGTTCGCCGGCTCGATGCTCGGACTCGTGCAGGCCGACAACGTGCTCTTCCTCTACACCTGCTGGGAGCTCACCTCGGTCACGTCGTTCCTCCTCATCGGGAACCGGCACACGGAGCCACGAGCCCGGGCCGCCGCGCTCCACGCGCTGCTGGTGACGGGAGCCGGCGGGCTGGCGCTGCTGGCGGGCTTCGTCGTGCTCGGCCGAGAAGCGGGCACGTTCAGCCTGAGCGCCATCTTGGCTGCACCGCCATCGGGCACCGCCGTCACCGCCGCCATCGCCCTGATCATCGTGGGCGCGCTCACGAAGTCGGCGCAGTACCCGTTCCACGCGTGGCTGCCGGGCGCCATGGCCGCGCCCACTCCGGTGAGCGCCTACCTGCACTCCGCCACGATGGTCACCGCCGGCGTGTTCCTGGTGGGACGGCTCGCCCCCTCGTTCGCCGATGTCGTCGTCTGGCGACCGATGATCCTCACCGCCGGCTGCTGCACGCTGGTCTTCGGGGGCCTCCGCGCCCTGCGCCAGCACGACCTCAAGCTGCTGTTGGCGTTCGGAACGGTCAGCCAGCTCGGGCTGCTGATGATCCTGTTCGGTGTCGGCACACCGGCGTCGGTGACCGCGGGCTGGGAGCTCCTCGTGGCCCACGCCGCCTTCAAGGCCGCCCTGTTCATGGTCGTCGGCATCGTCGATCACCAGACCGGGACCCGTGACCTGCGCAAGATCCCCGCGCTGGGACCGTCGTGGAACGGCGTGCGAGCCGTTGCGCTCCTCGCGGTGGTGTCGATGGCCGGCGTGCCGCTCGGGGCCGGGTTCATCGCGAAGGAGCTCGCCTACGACGCGCTCGCCGACGGATCGTTCGCCGGGTCATCGCTCGTGCTGGCCGTCGCCGTCGCCGGGTCGATGCTCACGGTCGCCTACGCCGCCCGGTTCTACTGGGGAGGGTTCGTCCACCCGAACCGGCGCGCCGCCGACGACACGGCTGCAGAACCGCCGGCGGCGCCCTCTTGGGTGATGCTCGCCCCACCCGCGCTGCTGGCCGTGGCCGGCGTGGTGCTCGGCGTGGCTCCGTGGCTCCTCGATCACCTCGCCACGGCGTCGCTCGCCGGCTTCCGCGCTGGCGCGAAGCCCGTGCACCTCGCACTGTGGCACGGCTTCAACCTGCCCCTCGCCCTGTCGGCGCTGACGCTCGCCGGCGGCGCGCTCGTCTTCGCCGCGGACCGCTGGCTGCGGCCGTGGCTGGCGCTGGGGAGCAGGGTGCCGAGCGGCGGCGACGTCTACCTGGCGGCGCTGCGGGGCCTCGGCCGCACCTCGTCGCGCGTGACCGGGGTGGTGCAGAACGGGTCGCTCCCGGTGTACGCGGGCGTCATCATCCTCACCGCCGCGGCCCTGCCGGCGGCCGCCCTCTTGTCGGACTGGTACTGGCCGGGCTGGCCGGCGTTCGGGGCGGGCCGGGAGGCGCCGATCGTCGGCGTGCTCCTCATCGCCGCGACGGGTGCCGCCCTCGCACGGCAGCGCTTCTCCGCCGCGCTGTTCCTGGGCGTCGCCGGCTACGCGATGGCCGGCCTGTTCATCTTCTCCGGGGCACCGGACCTCGCCCTCACCCAGGTCACGGTCGAGACCCTCTCCACCGTCGTGTTCGTGCTGGTGCTCCGTCGGCTCCCCGAGCGATTCGAGCGTCAGTCGTCACCGGGGCGGCGCGCCGTGCGCCTCGCGATCGCCGGCGCCGTCGCCCTCACGGTGTTCGGCTTCTCCCTGATCACCGCGGGCGTCCGGATCACCCCGCCCGTGTCCGAGCAGATGGTGGAACGGGCGTTGCCCGACGGTCACGGCCACAACGTGGTCAACGTGATCCTCGTCGACTTCCGCGGCTTCGACACGCTCGGGGAGATCACCGTCCTCGCCGTCGCGTCCCTCGGCGCGGTCGCCTTGGCCCGGGTGGGCCGCCGGGCTGGCAGCGAGCGCGGCGAGGTCCAGCCGGCGGCGATCGGGCCGCGGCGGCTCCCGTTCGTCGACGTGTCGGTGCGGATCGTGTTCCCCGCGGTCGTGTTGATGTCGCTGTGGCTGCTGTTCGCCGGCCACAACCGGCCCGGCGGCGGCTTCGTCGGCGGCCTGCTCGCCGGATCGGCGATCACGCTCCGCTACATCGCCGGCGGCATCAGCGAGGTCCGGGGGCGGTCGAGGTTCCGGCCCTGGACGGTCCTCGGCGCCGGGCTGCTCCTCGCCGTCGGGACGGCGGTCGCCCCGCTGCTGGCCGGTGGCCCGGTGCTCGACGCGTCGCTGGCCTCGTTCGAGCTCCCGATCATCGGTGCCGTGAAGGTCGGTTCGACGCTGGTCTTCGACGCCGGCGTCTACCTGGTGGTGCTCGGCATGGTGCTCATGGCGTTCGAGGCCTTCGGCGACCCTCCTGCGGAGGCGGCGTCATGACCGTCATGCTGGCTGCCACCGCCGCTGCGCTGTTCGGCATCGGGACCTACCTGCTGCTCCAGCGCAAGTTGAGCCGGATCATCATCGGCCTGGGCCTGCTGACGCACGGTGCCAACATCTTGTTGATCACGGCGGGCCGGCGCGGCGATCCTCCGCTGATCGGCGAGGGCCGGGTGGAAGGGTTCGCCGACCCGATGCCCCAGGCGCTGGCGCTGACCGCCATCGTGATCACGTTCGGCGTCACCTCGCTCCTCTTGGCCCTGGCCTACCGGAGCTGGCTGCTGACGAACGACGACGAGGTCCAAGACGACCTCGCGGACCGCGCCGTGGGCGACTCCGACGTGGTGGAGGAAGAGGTCGCGGACCAACAGCAGGTCATCGCCCGGGAGGAAGCCCCGTGAGCTGGCTCGTCCCGATCCCGATCGTGCTGCCGCTCCTCGGCGCCGCCCTGTCGATCCTGGTCGGACGTTCGCGGCCGGCGCAGCGCGTCGTGGGCATCGGCGTGCTGGCGGTGCTCGTCGTCGTCTCGATCGTCCTGCTCGTGCAGGTGGACTCCCACGGCACGATCGTCTCCGATGCCGGTGGGTGGCCTGGCCCTCTCGGCATCACGCTCGTCGCCGACCGCTTCGCCGCCCTGCTCCTGCTGGTCGCCGAGGTGACGCTGCTCGTCGTGCTCGTCTACGCGATCGGGGAGCCGGGAGCGGAGCGCAACCACGTCGGGTTCCAGTCCGCCTACCTCGTGCTGGCGGCCGGCGTCGCCGCCTCCTTCCTCACCGGCGACCTCTTCAACCTCTTCGTGTCGTTCGAGATGATGCTCACGGCCAGCTACGTGCTGCTCACCCTCGGAGGGCGGGCCGAGCAGGTGCGCTCCGGCATGACCTACATCGTGATCAGCCTCTTGGCATCGACGCTCTTCGTGATGGCGCTCGCCCTGCTCTACTCGGCGACGGGAACCGTGAACATGGCGGACCTGGCCCTGCGGATGGGCGAGTTGCCGCCGGGCGTCCGTACCGCCTTCGCCGTCCTGCTGCTCGTGGTGTTCGGCATCAAGGCCGCGATCTTCCCGCTGTTCTTCTGGCTGCCCGACAGCTACCCCACCGCGCCCTCGCCCATCACCGCCATCTTCGCCGGGCTCCTCACCAAGGTCGGCGTGTACGCCATCATCCGCACGCAGCTCCTCCTGTTCCCGCCCGACAGCCGGCCCGCCACGCTGCTGCTCGTGCTCGCGGCGGCCACGATGGTCATCGGGGTCCTGGGCGCGATCGCACAGGACGACATCCGGCGGATCCTGTCGTTCACGATCATCAGCCAGATCGGCTACATGGTGATGGGGCTCGCGTTCTTCACCGTGGCCGGCATCGCCGCCGTGGTGTTCTCGATCGTGCACCACATCGTGGTCAAGACGTCGCTCTTCCTCGTCGGCGGACTGGTCGAGCACGCCAGCGGCTCCAACCGGCTCAGCCGCATCGGCGGCATGGTCCGCACCGCACCGCTCCTGGCGGCGATGTTCCTCGCCTGCGCGCTCGGCCTGGCCGGCATCCCTCCCTTCTCCGGGTTCATCTCCAAGCTGGGGCTCATCGAAGCCGGCATCGCCGACCGCCAGTACGCGGTCATCGCGGTGGCCCTCGCCGTCAGCCTGCTCACCTTGTTCTCCATGATGCGGATCTGGATGGGCGCGTTCTGGAGCCCGAGGGAGGACGACGCCCCACCTGCGCCCGAGCCCACCGCCGCCCGGAGCCCGATCCTGATGCTGGTGCCGACCGCCGTGCTGGTCGCGTGCAGCCTGGGGATCGCCGTGGCGGCTGGTCCGATCTACTCGCTCAGCGAGCGCACCGCCCACGACCTGGTGGATCGCGATGCGTACGTCGAGGCGGTGCTGGGCCGGTGAGGCTGACGAGCAGGATCGCCCTGCTGACCGGCCTGTGGCTGCTCGCCTGGGGTGAGATCAGCGTGGCCAACGTCGTGAGCGGCGTGGCCGTGTCCACCTTGTTGCTGATCGCCCTGCCGCCCACCGACGCCCGCACGGCCCACGCCCGGATCGACGTCGTCGGCGCGCTGCGCCTCACCGGGTACGTGGCCCGGCAGCTCGTCACCTCCAACGTGTTGATGATCCGCGAGATCCTGCGCCCGCACCTGGCCACGGAGCCCGGCGTCCTCGCCCACCGGCTGCAGCAGCCGTCCGAGCACGTGGTCACCGTGATGACCAGCGTGATCTCGCTCAGCCCCGGGACGATGGTGGTGGATGTGGACCGGGCCTCCAGCACGGTGGACGTGCACTTCCTCTTCCTGCACGACACCGACGCCGCCCGTCGATCGCTCGAGCGCCTCGAGCACGTGTGCCGCGGCGCCATCCGAGGCACCGATGCCCCGAGCACCCGTGGAGCGCCATGACCCAAGTCACCTTCGTCATCCTCGGCATCGCTGCCGTGCTGTTCATGTACCGGCTCTGCGCCGGCCCCTCGCTCGCGGACCGCGTGGTCGCCCTCAACGGCGTCGTGCTCGTCGGCATGGCCGGGATCGCCACCCATGCCGCGCACACCGGCGTGGGCGCGTTCTTGCCGACCCTCGTCGCGATCGCCCTGGTGGGGCCCATCAGCAACGGCATGATCGCCCGCTACATCGAGGGTCGCCAACCGTGATCGGCGAGATCCTCGCCCTCGCCGGCGCCGTCCTCGTGCTGCTCTCCGCGATCGGCGTCGTCCGCTTCGACGACGTGCTCGCCCGCCTCCATGCGCTGGCCAAGGCGTCCACCCTCGGCATCTTGCTCGTGCTGCTGGGCGCGGCGGTGAACCTCCACGACCTCAACGACATCACCTCGGTCGTCCTCGCCGCTGTCCTCCACCTGTTCGCCTCTCCCCCGGCTTCGAACATGATCAGCCGGGCCGCGTACCTCACCTCAGACCTGTCGAGCGGCACCGACGAGCGCACGCCGGACCAGCAGCGAGCAGGCTCGTGACGAGGCGCGCGGCCGGCGATCACCCGCATGGCACCGGTCCGAGACCGACGTCATGCCGGGAGACCACGAGGAGCGCGGCGGGCGCTGACCTCACGCCTCCGACGTGTCCTGGCCCCTCAGCCGGGCGAGCAGGTCCCGGCGCTCGTTCCACCGTTCGGTCTCGTCGCGCAGCACGGCGACGATGAAGTCGACGCCGTGGCCGGGTCCGACGATCAACGTCACGGTGAACGCCACCGACAGCGTCCGCCCGTCGCGGTGGATCGCCGGGACCTCGAGCAGACGGTCCCCGTAGGAGGTCTCGCCGGTCTCCATGACCCGCTCGTAGCCGGCCCAGTGCCGGGAACGGAGCCGTGCGGGGATGATGAGGTCCAGCGTCTGGCCCCGCGCCTCGGCACCCGGCCAGCCGAAGAGCCGCTCCGCGGCGTCGTTCCAGAACACGATCGTGCCTGCCGGCTCCGCGATGACCACCGCCTCGGCCACGTCGCTCCAGAGCCGGGCCAGCTCCGCTTCGCCAGGCCCGGTGCGCCCGGCGCCTTCGTTCGAAGCGGCGGCCACCGTTCCCGCTAGGCCTGGATCATCCCGGCCGCGACGGCGCCGACCACCACGAGGCCGAGTCCGGTCTGGGTGAGACCGAGGATGACGGCGCGCGGCGTCGGCCCGAGCCGCAGCAGGCGCTGCACGACGATCAAGGCGGCAACGGCGACCGCACCCACGACGGCGGCCGGTTCGAGCGCCACGGCGGCGGCCGCCAGACCGAGGGCGATCGCGTCGCCGGCCCACACCGCCGCCGGCTGCCGAGGCCGACCGTGGAGGCCCTGGACCAGATCTCGGACGTTCACGATCGACGTCACCGCCCGCGCCGCGAGGAGCACCCAGCACGCCGCGGCGATGCCGGCCGGCTGCCCGTCGGCCAAGACGATCATGGCCGCGACCCCGGCGATGCCGATGGCGCCGGCGAGCTCGGGGACCAGCCTTCGGCCCCGCGACCGCATGTCGTACCAGAGCTCTGCACCGACCAGCGGAGCGATGAGGACGAGCGGCAGCCAGGTGGAGCCCGGAGCCTGGAGCAACGGCACGGCGGCGCAGCCGGCCAGCACCAGGCCGTAGCAGCCGACCGACACGCCGGCCATGCGGGTGCGGGGCAGCCAGCGGCGGCGGTGGCGATCGACGAGCAGGACCTTGAGCGGCGTCCGGGCGAGGAACAAGACCACGGCCGCCAGCCCCAGGCCGGCGCCGGACCAGCTCGGCGCCACGAGGAGCCCGAGCAGGACCGGCTCCAGCGTCAGCCCCCAACCTCCGTGCTCGGTGGGCACGAGCACCGAGCGCAGGGTCGATCGCCGCTGCGGCTGGCCCACCGGGCGAGCGGTCCCGGAAGGCCGCGCGTCCGGACGCAGCTCGGCGGCGCGGCGGCTCATGCCAGCGAGCTCGTCACAGCCAAGACGACGATCAGCACCGCGACGGCGGTCACCAAGATGATCGATGCCCGCATCGGATGGGCCGGACGTGCGTCGCGGAGGCGGTCGGGGTCGATCGGCTGCAGCATCAGCTCGCCGCCTCCGCGCCCGGCGCGGCATCGCCGGCTCGGAGGCGCTCCGCCTTGGCCGCGTCCTCCACCTGGGTCGCCCACACGACGCCGCCGACCATGGCGCCGAAGCCGAGACCACCCCATGCCGCCACGAACGCGCCCATTCCGATCGCCGGCCCCCACCCCTGGCCGGCAGCGAGGAACGCGCCCCCGACGCCCACGAACGAGACCGCCACGCCGACGGCGACGCCGGTGCCGATCGTCTTGCCCATCCCCGGCGGCTCCACCCACGCGCTGGCGGGGTCGAACGGATCCGGAACCGAGGTCTCACTCATATTTCTACTGATTACCACATTTATTGACGAGGCCGCCACCCTCGCAACCACCAGCTGGACACCGGAAGCGTCGGCTCAGTCGACCAACGCATGCCAATACCTCTAGGTTCCGGTAGAATCGGGTAGCCTCAGAGCCTCCCGAGAGGACGTGGTGGCTGTGCCCCAACTTCAGATCCAGGCCCGAGCGCTCGGCGACCCGACCCGGCACGCGGTGTTCACCTACGTGGCCGAGTCCGCAGCGCCCGTCGATGTGGCCGAGCTCACCGCGCACTTCGGCCTCAACCACAACGCCATCCGCCAGCACCTGGCCAAGCTGGTCGAGGCCAAGCTGCTGGTCGAGACATCGGCGGCCCCCACGGGGCGGGGCCGCCCCCGCCTGCTCTACGCGCTCGATCCGTCCGCCGAGAGCCGTTGGGGCGTGACGGGCCCCTACGAGCGCCTCGCCATGCTGCTCACCGAGGTGGTCCGCAGCGGCGACACCCCCGAGGAGGTGGGGCGGCGCGCCGGGCTCCGCCAACGCCTCGGGCACCGTGCGGCGAGCAACGAGCCGTCCGCCGCGTTCGCCGACGTGATGAACCGCCAGGGGTTCGACCCGGTCGTGACCGAGCACGGCGACGACATCGAGGTCACGCTGCAGACGTGCCCGTTCGCATCCGCGGTGCTCACCGATCCCGACACCGTCTGCGAGCTGCACCTCGGCTTGGCCCGCGGGGTCGCCGAAGCGGTCGGTGGGCTGGAGGTGCGCGAGCTGATCCCCAAGGACCCGCGCCGTGCTCAGTGCACGCTGCGGTGCCGGCTCACCGCGGATCCCGACGTGGTCCTGGCGAGGTAGCGGGCGCCCCCTCGCCCGGCCAGGCGAAGCCGAAGATCCGCTTGGCCATGCCCGCCATCAGGGTGTGGGCGTGGCGCTTGGCGTGGTCGGCGCAGGGCCCGGACCAGCGCTCGTCGATGCACCTCGTCCAGAGCTCGAACCACCGGTCGCAGTGGGCCGGCTCGATGGCCTGGAGCCCGTGGAGGTGCCGGTGGGTGCGCGTGACCGCTCCCGGGTACGGATGGGTGGCGAAGAGGATCCAGCACCAGTAGTCGATGAGCCGCGGGATGTGCTCGGCCCAGTCGACCTCGGCGACCTCGCCGAAGACCGGTTCGAGCAGGTCGTCGAAGACGATCTCCCGGTAGAAGGTGGTGACGAGGTCGTGGACCTGGGCAGGCGTGGACAGGTCGAGGGGCGGGGCGGGAGGCTGATCTCGGTGGTCGGGGACCTGTCCCTCCCAGCAGGGCGGGTCGCCGCCGCACGCCTCGACGCCGAGCGGAGGCCGGCGCGGACCGGGGGCCTCGGCCCTCACGGCGCATCGCCGATCGTGACGGTGGTCGCGCCCGTCGCGCCGGAGGGTCCCGGCTCGACCACGAGCTGACCGGCGTGGACCCGCGCCACGTTGTGGGCCAAGTCGAGCGCCCGCTGCGCGTTCGGCCCGGTCCATCCGAGCTCGACGGCATCGTGGAAGAGGTCGAGCCACCGCTGGAAGTGCGCATGGGTGAACGGGGCCTGGTCGTTGACGATGGCATGGGCCCGGAAGGGGTTGCCGGCGTACCCCTCGATGCCCAGCAGCGCCCGGCACCAGAACGCCGTCAGCTTCGGGAGGTGCTCGACCCAGTCCACCTGGGCGACGTCGTTGAACATCGGACCGAGGAGGTCGTCTTGGGCGACGTCCTGGTAGAAGCGCCGCACCATCTCGGCGATCTCGGCCGGCGAGTCCAGGTCACGGGTGGGCGCCGGCCGCCGGGGCCCCGAGCTCACCGTGCACTCCTGCTCGCCGCCGCGCCACCGCCCGATTCGAGGCCGGCGACCATCGGGAACAGGCGGTTGTTCTCGATGTGGACGTGCAGGTGGGTGTCGGCCTCGAGGGCCTCGAGACCCCGGTAGAGCGCGCCGTAGCTGGCACAGCCGTCGGGCGGCACGCGGTAGCCGTCGGTCGAGCGGCGCAGGCGCTCGAGCAGCTCCCCC